>Ga0316189_10006539_pt1 | contig 11089 bp, 11 predicted proteins | sample LowCovwburrow_MG_FD_204930 | JGI IMG/M metagenome (GOLD analysis project Ga0316189, IMG submission 204930) | Coastal sediment microbial communities from Maine, United States - Lowes Cove worm burrow | ecosystem: Environmental > Aquatic > Marine > Coastal > Sediment | place: USA: Maine... | reverse complement strand
GATCTTGCGCCCGTTGATTTCAATGTCGTTGCGGGGCCGGAACTTTGCATCAACTCCCAGCCGGTTGATGCCGTCCGCCACCGCTTCACAGATTTCACGGGTCAGGTCGGGCAGGGCCTTCACGCCCAGGGTCTTACGATGAAACGCCAGCTCCCAGCCGAGTAATCCCGGTTCCATGAAAATGGCGCCGCCGCCGGTGATGCGCCGCGCTACGCCGATGTTGTTTTCGCCGCAGTATTCCAGGTCAATTTCCTGTCCCAGCGCCTGGTGCCGGCCGACCAGGGCAGTAGGCGGAAAGCGCAGGAAGCGCAGCGTATCCGGCACGCGCCCTTCCCGGTGCGCTTCGATAATCGCCTGGCCGATGGCAATATTCAGGCGTCCTTCCATAACGCCGGTATCCAGAACCCTGAAAGATGTTCCCATTACGCGCGGCAGCCTCAGACGAGGCGATGCGGAATATCCAGTTGCTTGCGGATCTTCTTGATGTCCTTCTTGTCCGGCTGGAACGGGAAGCTGGCAATGTCACTGGGGGGCGAGTCACCATAGGGGCGGTCGCAGGCGGAAATATCGTCCTGGAATTTGCCGGGGCAGCCGGAAGTCCGGAATGGCAGGCCGTTGTTGATGATGTCATCCAGTTCTCCGCCAGGCAGGCCAAAGTTGACTACCCGGCCCTTGTCATCAAATTTCATGTGGTCCACCCGGACGTCACAATAGTCAATCAGGTAGCGGCCCAGTTGAACCCTACGCCACTGGTCACGCGGCGTTGCGGGCAGGTGATCCATCAGGGAGCCTTCTTCCGGGAAGAAACAGAACATATGGTTGTGCCCCCCCAGGTCAACGATTTTTTGAACCAGGTTCAAAATGTCGTGCTCGGTTTCACCCATCCCGGCAATGATATGCACACCAAATTTTTGTGGCCCGAAAATATCCCGGGCATCCAGCAGCACTTCCCAGTATTTATCCCATTTGTGCGGTGACTGCACGCCCTTGCCGCGGGTCCGGTCAAACAGCTCGGGCGTAGCGGCATCCATCGCCACGGTGAATATATCCGCGCCCAGGTCCTTCAGGTTCTGGACATCCTGGCGCCCCATCGTGGTGGGATTGGAAAGGATGGAGACGGGAATGGTTTCGGGGTCGATCCGGTCGGTCCATTTTTTAAGCACGGCTACCGTGTCATCATCGGACCGCGGGTGCGTGATCATCGAAATGCACATCCGGTGGAACGGGCTGTTTTCGCCATCGTTGGCGACCTTGTCGATGATGACGTCCATCGGTACCGCCGGCCAGTCCACCCGGATAAAGTTGCGGTCTGCGTAATCCCGCTCTGCTTCGCGGTGCCGGGCCAGTCCGCAATAGGCGCAGTTTGCGCGGCAACCCTCGGGATAAGTCAGCAGGAGGTTCAGGCAGCGCGTGCAAGAGCAGCGGTACATCCGGCCGGTGGTGACACCGAGTGTTATAGCGGCCGCGGTCGACATCTGCACGTATTCCGGCGAGCGCATATTCGGCGTCAGAATATTGTAGTCCGGGCGATAAACACCCTCTGGCTCTTTATTCCGGGACTTGACCTGGGCGCCGTTCTGCATCGCCTTGGGCGTCTTGGACGGCAGCCGGGGCTCCATGATGTCATAGGGGTTGAAATCCAGTCCGTCACGGCCGTTCTCTGCGGGTTGGGCGCCTTCGGTTTTTACACAACTCATTCTTGATTCTCCAAAAAAAGCTTCAGGCTGCGCAACTGGTGCTTGCCATCGTTGCAATGCTGCTGGTGCCTGAGGTCTGGCCCAGTTTTATGGAACAGCAGGCGTGCGCCTGGTGGAACGGCCGCCCGACCATGTCAGCGACAGCCACGGCCCCATCGGCCGGAAACGCGATGCCGTCGAGCCCGGCCATCACGGCGTAGGCATCGGTTACGCGCTTGTGCATGCCGGGCGGGCGGGCACAGCCGAGCAATACCTGCCGGTCCGGCAGGCGCCGGCGCGCCTCGAGAAATATGCGGCCCACATCGCGAGTGTCAGGCGTAACAAACGTGCCCGGCCTGGCGTAAAACGGCATGATCACCACCAGCACCAGCGCCTTGGTGTCGTGCCGGCTGAGGATATCCAGGGCGTTTTCTTCGCCCAGGATCCGCCCGTAATGCAGACCAATCACGATATGGGGGGATATCTGCATGGACGTGGCGCAGAGTGCTTCAACAGTGGCTTCGAAATCGTCCACGGGACGGTCCAGGTGATACACATCCCGGATCGTTTCTTCTGCGCCAATGATGTCGAGCATTGCGACATCCACACCGGACGCCTCCATTTCACGGGCGCCCTTCTCATCGGTCAGGGCTGTGTGAATGGCGACGCGTAACTGCGGAAAATCCCGTTTCAGTTGCTCAATGACCGGGTAAAACCGGGAATAATTGATTTCATTGCGCTTGTTGGATCCGCCGGAAAGCAGGAAACCCTGCAGATCTTCGGTTTCGATCAGGTGGCGGACCTTGCGATCGAGCATCTCCGGCTTGATCGCGGGGATCATCGGCTCGAGAATCTTGGCCTCGCAGTGATCGCACATCAGGGCACAGCCCGCGGCGGTGATTGAAAAGGCGGGAAAGCTGTTCTTGCCGCAGCTCTGCAGTTCTGAGCTTTCGTATTCCTTGAAGGTCGGTGTCGAAAACCGGACCATCCGTTGAATATTTGCAGCCGCGGAGGCTTCCATTTCGGCCACCAGGGCCGCATCGAACTCCGCGTCTTCCAGTTCTTCTATACCCTGCAGGGAATCAAGCCAAGTCATATATATTCCTGATTATAGTCAATGCAGCACAAGTCCGGGCAATCTCTCGACCTCAGCCCTAACCGGACCATCGTTCCGCGGATCGGCCAGGTTGATCAGCCAGTTCGCGGGTATTTCATCTTCGTCGATTAAATCGCATTCAAAGCTTCGTAAAAACAACTGGGCCGCCGGCGGCAGCGACGCGGGTATCGCCTGCCCGCTCAGACGTCCCCATAAACCGCCCCAGCAACGCACTACCGTCCATGGATTATAACCGCCGCCGCCCAAAACCACAGACCGCTTGCAGTCATCAACGAGTTTCTCGACGGCGGCCCACAAGCCGGTGTTGCTCAGCGCCATGCGCGACAACGGGTCGCCTTCGAGCCCGTCCGCGCCACAGGTGATCACCAGCGCTTCGGGATCGAAGTCCTCCGCCAGCGGTCTGACCGCCTGCTCGATGAGGTAGTCCAGTTCAGTGTCGTTGAAACCTTTCGGCACCGGCAGGTTTCTCGCCCCGCCGTGCGCTCGATCTTCAACAAGCCCCGAATGAGGCCAGCGCTTCTCTTCATGTATCGAGAGCGTCAACACACGGGAATCCGCGGCAAATGCATCCTGCACACCGTCCCCGTGATGCGCATCGAGATCAACGTAAAGCACCCGTTCAATACCTTGCTCCAGGAACGTCAGGATCGCAAATACCGGGTCATTGAAATAACAGAAACCGCTGGCGCGATCAGCCCGGCCATGGTGCGTTCCGCCCGAGGGATGAAATACAACCCGGTTGTCCATCGCAAGTTGGGCAGAAAGGATAGAGCCGCCGACAGCCGTTGAAGCCCGTTTGAACAATCCAGGGAACAACGGGTTTTCCATCGTGCCGATCCGGTAACGCTCCCGTATCTCCCTGGTTACACTGCCCCTGGCATCGGCATCCATCAGGGCTTCAATGTAATCCGGCCGGTGAAATTTTAATAACTGCTCCACGCTGGCTTGCGGGCTCGTTCTGAATTGTTCGCCAGAGAACCATCCCAGCATATGACACAGGTCCACGACGCCGGCCACCCGGATGATCGATAATGGATGGTGCTTACCGAAAGCGGCTTCCCGGTAGATATCGCTGCCTACAAAAAGCGCTTTTTCATTATCCAGACGCATAAGAGATCAATAGTATTCGATTTTACTAATAAATGAAATCTGTATATAATGTTCGAATCTCAGTGCTCCAACTTTTCCGGAGGTCCCAAGACCATGTCAGAACAAACAGGCGGCAACGCCATCGATCCCAACACCATGTCAATCATCGTTACCAAGGGTAGCCTCGACTGGGCCTATCCCCCTTTCATCCTTAGCACCACGGCTGCGGCCATGGGCCTCGATGTCACGATGTTCTTTACGTTCTACGGTCTGCCTCTTCTGCTGAAGAAAATGGACCTGAAAGTTACGCCTCTCGGCAACGCCGCCATGAAAATGCCCATGATGGGCGGACACATGGTCATGCCCAATATCGTGGCCGCCATACCCGGCGTTGACGCCATGGCTTCCAAGATGATGAAGAACCTGATCAAGAAGAACGGTGTGGCCTCCATTGAGGATCTGCGCGATCTCGCCGTTGAAGCCGACGTTCGCATGATCGGCTGCCAGATGACCATGGACCTGTTCGATTACAAGGCCGATGAAATGATCGACGGAATTGAAGTCGGCGGCGCTGCAACCTATATTGAAGTTGCAACCAAATCTCACATCAACCTGTTCATCTGACCAGGCAAAGCATTCTCAACGACAGGAAACAGAAATGGCTGACAAAGTACTCGACGCAAAAGGGCTGAATTGCCCGCTTCCGATCCTCAAAGCGAAAAAAGCGCTGAAGGACGTTCCCGATGGCGGCACACTCGAGGTCTTATCGACGGACCCGGGTTCTGTTGCTGATTTCCAGGCGTTTTGCCGCACCACCGGAAACGAACTGGTCGAACACAGTGAAGAAGGCGGTGTTTACACGTTCCTGATTCGCAAGACCTAGCAATAACTTTTTCATGCACCAAAAAAACGGCCAGCTTTCGCTGGCCGTTTTCTTTTATCGGTACTCCTGCAGGAATCAGAACCGCCAGCTGTAACTGGCCTCTACTTCCCACTGGTACATTTCGAAGGTTACGTTTTGAGACGGGTCAAAGTTCTGAGTCCCGGTAACCTTGTTGTTCGGCGCATACATGAATGACATGTTGAACTGTCTGCCGGGCGTCCTTTCCAGCGTAAAGCCGGTCGTGAAATGGCTTTCCATTACGCCCGGGGCCAGGATATTGAACGTCATCTGGTCGTTGCCGATCGGCTGTTTTCCATAACTGTAGCCAAAGCGCCAGGTCCAGTCTTCTCCAGCCTTGTACTTCGCGCCCACTTTATAGACCGCCATGTTGTCCCAGCCGAAACCGCCGCCATTGTCACCACCCAGGCAGTTGCTGAGATTCATTCCGCCGACGCCGGCCGTCGGGCATGAAAAAAGCAGCTGGATCGGATTGCTTACTGAATCGACGTCGGCGTACCAAATGTATTCAAAGTCGAAATTCAGATCCAGTTTTTCGTTGGCGTGGAAAGTCACGCCGAACTTGAGGTTGGCCGGAATATCCATGTCGCCCTGCTCGGCAAACAGATCCGAGTAGTCATCGAACTCGCCCATCCAGATCTTGGTCTGGTACATCAAGCCGAGACTGACCTTGTCGGAAATCGGTGAATGCAGGCCTACTTTGAGGCCGGCACCGAATGACCAGTCGTTGCCATTATTCGACAAGGATGTGGGCATGACGGTACCGCCGCTCGCGGCAAAAGTCTCAGTGTAACCGGCAAACGAGCCGACACCGTTGGCCTTGAACATCTGGGCAACCAGCACGGCAGACACGCCAAGTGAAAGTTTTTCGTTAAGCTTCTTGGCCCAGGTGATGTCAAAAAATGCCTGGTTCAGGTTTACGCCAGCCTTGCCGGCACCGTAGGTCCCATCGAAAGTCGTTACAGGCGCCGGTCCCATTGGTCCGTCCGGATCAAACGTAGCCGTTCCGCCCTTCCAGTCTGTGTTCATGCCGCCGCGGCCGTAAAACGACAGTGCCCAGGCGGCGTCGTTGGCCAACTGCCAGCTCTTGGCGATGTGCGGAATCACGAAATAATCGCTGTCGCTCTTGAGATCATTGGGTCCGATCGTAAACGCACAACCCATCCCCGGAAAGCACTGGCCGTTGGCCATACTATCGGTGGTCTGGTATTTGCGAACCGGGCTGAACAGGGCCGCACCAATGACAAGCTGGTCACCAACGAAAGGAGCGACAGCCGGATTGTTGGTTACATCAATAGCATCTTCCGGCAGGGCGATGCCTGAACCAGCCATCGCTTTGTTTTTCGTTCCGGTTCCGTGGGTGTAATACCCGTTTGTAGCGTACGCGCTTCCTGCCGCACACAGGCTGGTCACAATCGCAATGGTCGTGAACCAGTTGAATTTCTTGTTCATTTGGTGCCTCCGTCAACTGTATTTGATGGTCTTAGAATAATGGTTTTATACTTTAAGCGAGTCTAATGTACAAATAGTAAGAAATACAGGCATCTATTAACAGGTGTTTGATCCGTGTCAGTTATGGGGCGGGAATATCAGTCGCTGCAATACAGTTCGTGCATCAACTCGACAAAGCGGCCGGCTTCGCCGCTGGCCATCGAATAATAGATGGTTTGCGCCTCCCTTCGCGTAATCACGAGGGATTCCTTCCGCATCCGGGCGAGGTGCTGGGACAGGGGAGATTGGGGAATATCGAGCAGGGCAGCCAGTTCACCTACCGACTTCTCACCCGAAGCCAGGTGGCAGAGCACCATCAGGCGGTCTTTATGACCCAGGGTTTTCATCAGTTCGCTAGCCTGCTGGGCCGCATTCGCCATTTTTTTGGGGTCGACCTTAACGTTTTCAGTCATATTGGTTTCTTCGATCACTTTGCCGGATCATCGCACTGAATTTCTGGATTGTACCCTGAATTAATCGTGCCTGTTTTCAATTATCCCCGCCTTTGAAACCGGAAGAAACGGAAAAGCTGTTCCCGGTTGGCCGGCGTGATATGAACCTCTTCCTCCTGCTCCTGCAGCAGGAATTCCGGACCGAGTTCGGTCCCCAGTTTTCCGGCATCGTACTGAATGATATCCAGTCCGCTGCATTTTTCAGGCCCGCCCGGAGCAAACGTTGCAATAATGGCTTGCCCGCCAGGACCAATCGCGGTTTTCAGCACATCCATGTAGCGCCGCCTGTCCTCAGCCGCAGTCAGAAAGTGAAAGGCTGCCCGGTCGTGCCAGATATCGAACTGGCGGTCGGGTTTGAATACGGTTACATCAGATTCCACCCACTTTACCCGGGCCGCCTGATCGCCCAGCCGTTGGGAAGCCTGTTCAAGGGCAGCCAATGATAAATCCAGCACGGTCAGGTCCTTGTACCCCGCGTCCAGCAAATAATCCACCAGCCGTGATGCGCCTCCGCCGATGTCGATTAAAGCGGCCCCAGGTCCAAAACCGGTATTCCTGATCATCGCCAGCGACAAACGGGGCGTCAATTGGTACCAGCTTGTTTCACTTGCGACCTTATCCCGATAGACGCCTTCCCAGTGCTGTTTTCTGTCAAATCCCGGCTGGTTCATGATCATGGCATCATCCTTTTCAATCGATGTTGCGGATTTGATCCACATCATCAGAAATCGACAAATATTAGAAAAACCAAATCAATAAGCACGCATAAGGGAAATATTGGACTAAGCTTGGTTTTTTGCAAACTGACTCAAGGATTCCCGATGAAAACAAAGCCCATTCTCTTTCTGCTTCCGGTTTTGCTGTTTTGCATGACAGCCATGGCGGATACCAGCTATCAGCCTTTTGTCCTGGCCTCGGTTAACGATAACGGACTGGAAGAACAAACGAACACAACGATCAATCTGCTTACCCAGGCAGGATTTACTGTTGCCGGCCAGCATTCACCGATTGAAAACGCGAATGTGCTGGTCGTTACCAGCCCTGAACTGCTGAAAAATGCCGCCGCTTCAGCCAAGGGCGGCTACGCTGCAGGACAACGGATCAGCGTGACCGAAAAAGACGGTAAGACCGAGGTGGCATTCGTCAATCCGCTTTATATCCAGTATGCCTACAGGATGGAAGCCGATATGCAGGGCGTGTATGACGCACTGAGCGCAGCCCTGGGCAACCAGGAGACTTTCGGCGCCGAGAAAGAAATGACTGCGAAAAAACTGGGTAAGTACCACTACATGGCGATGATGCCCTATTTCGATGACCCGATGAAGCTGGGCAGTTTCGATACCCATGAAGCGGCTGTTTCCGCCGTCGAAGACGGCCTGGCCGTTGCAAACGACGCCCTGAGCCTGGTTTATCGAATCGACATTCCGGGAACGGACCAGACCGTTTTCGGTGTCGGGATGAAGGCCACCAGCGATGAGAAGAAAGAACTTGATATCGACGAATCCCACCAGCTCGCCATCGTCGACTTCGAAGGTTACAGCAAGGTAGCCTACTTTCCTTACGAAATCCTGGTTTACGGCAACAACGTCGAAGCGCTTGAGATGAGATTCCGGATGGCGGTTCACTTCCCGGACCTGCCGATGGCGGGCAAACACGGCTTTACCAAGCTGATGTCCGCACCCGGTGCTGTGGAAGATGCTTTCGAAGCGCTCGTCAAACCTGACTGATTCTCCACTGTGTTATTTTACGGTCCCGTGTATCAGGTTTTTATAAAATTTGGAGGTTCTTGATGTTCCGGTTTCTTTCCAAAACGTTTTTTCTGCTGGCTGTATTGTTGTTTTCTTCCGCGCTCTGGGCGTCCGACCCACTCTGGATCGATGTTCGCACCGCCGATGAATACAGTGCCGGCCACGTGGAAAGCGCTGTCAATATCCCCTACACGGAAATCGGGGCAAGAATAGGTGAGGTTACCGGAGACAAGGACGCCCTGATCTATGTTTACTGCAGAAGCGGGCGGCGCTCCGGTATTGCGCAGGATACGCTTGAAGAAGCCGGTTTCACCAACGTGGTCAACGTGGGCGGGCTGGAAGACGCCATGGCCAAAGCTGCGGAAAAGGCCACGAAGTAATTCCCCCGGGAAATTTAACTGCTACGGAAAGGTTTGCCGCTGAATCGGCGGCAAACCTCCCTGGTTTTCGAAACTCAGGCTGATCCTTTGAGTTTCTGCACACCCAGCAAGCGCAGCGCATACCTTTCAAAAAACGGCTCGACCTTGCCCTGCTTGATTTTACGCAGGTAGTATTTTTCGAAACCTATCTTGGCCCAATGCACCCATTTACCGGAGCCCGACCAGTTGGTATTGCGCGGCGGAATTTGTGGCAGCGCCATGAAAGCAACACCGCGATCCCCGAAATCGGCCAGGCAAAACGCGTTCCAGGTAGCCGTGTGCGTCGGGGCTTTTCCAGCCAGCACTTCCACGATGTTCTGCACCGTCGCGGTGACCATGGACTCGATCATGTAACCGGTTTTCGGCACACCAACCGGCAACGGCGTGGGCCCCACCGGGGGGATCGCCACACAGACACCCACGGCAAAGATGTCTGGAAACGCCGGATTGCGTTGATTCTTGTCTACGATGATGAACCCTCTCGGGTTCGAGAGGCCCTCGACGCCCATCACGGCGTCGATACCGGTAAACGCGGGCAGGATCATGGAGTGGGAAAATTTCAACTCGTGGCAGACCCTGTCGCTACCATCATCATTGACCTGGGTGATTTTCATCAGCCCGTCTTCGACCTTGTCAATGCGCGCATTGGTGTACCACTTGACGTGCCGCTCCCTGAGTTCTGATTCCATCAGGGACTTGGTGTCTCCCACCCCGTCCAGTCCAAGGTGCCCGACATACGGCTCCGGTGTCACAAAGAACATGGGTACGCGGTCGCGGATCTTGCGCTTCCTGAGTTCGGTCTCGATGATGAATGTGTATTCATAGGCCGGCCCGTAACAGGACGCGCCCTGGGCCGCCCCGATAACTACCGGGCCCGGGTTGGCGCAGAATGCTTCAAACTGATCGGCGATGATCGAAGCGTGATCGGTTTTGCAGACTGACTGGGTGAATCCACCGTGCGGCCCTAAACCGGGTATTTCTTCAAAGGCCAGCTTGGGCCCGCTGGCGATCACCAGGTAGTTGTAAGGCAATACTTCGTCGTTTTCGAGCAGAAGGCTGTGACTTTCGGGCTGCACACGCTTTGCCGCCGTGCCAACGAAACGGATTCCGTGTTTTGACAACAGCTCATTGAGATCAAGCCGGATCGCCTCGGGTTTGCGCCAGTTGACAGCCACCCAGGGGTTAGATGGCGTAAATTCAAAGTGCGGCTGGTCGGAAACGACGATAATCTCGTGCTTGTCACCAAGTTCATCCTTGAGTTCAAAAGCGGCGGAGAGGCCGCCAATGCCGCCACCCAGAACGACGATGGTACTCATGGTTATTCTCCTTTGATCAAATCTGCTATTGAGCGGTTAAACGGTGTTCGCAGGTAGGTCACGCCATTGGATTCAGCAGCGGGCATTGCGCCGGCCAGTATGTTTACCTGCAGAGAAGGAAATATCAGGCGAGGCAGCCCAAGCTGGCTGTCTCTCTGGGTTCGCATGGCAACGAATTCCGATCGGGTAGTGTCGGCCTTCAAGTGAATATTGGTCTGCTGCGACTGCTTCACGGTGACTTCTTTTACCGGTTTCTCGCCCACCTTCGGATAATCATGGCACAGGAATAGCCTTGTTTCCCCGGGTAACTGGTATAGCTTTTTGATTGAGTCATATAGCTGGCCGGCATCTCCCCCGGGGAAATCACAGCGGGCCGTTCCAAAAGCCGGTGCAAACAGTGTATCGCCGATGAATGCTGCATCACCCGCCAGGTAAGTAACACTGTCTCCAGTATGTCCCGGTGTCTCCATTACTTCAATGTTCAGTCCACCCAGCGCAATGCTGTCTCCTTCAACCAGCAGACGGTCGAATTGGCTGCCGTCCGCCGGCGTTTGCTCCATGTTGAACACCCTGGCGAAGTTTTGCTGAACACCACAGATACCGCGGCCGCAGGCCGTCTTTGCACCCGTTCGCTGCCTGACCAGTTCTGCCGCGGTAAGGTGATCCGCATGGGCATGCGTTTCCAGCACCCATTGAATCGAATACCCTGCCCGCTCTGCCTCTGCCAGAACCTGCTCGATAAAGGCTGTATCGGTCTGACCGCTGACCGGGTCGTACACCAGGACAGGATCGATTATTGCCGCCTTTTGTTCAGCGGTGTTCGCCAGAAGATGTGTCCACGTGCCGGAGTCCGGCTCGTAAAAAGAACTGATTTTAAGCA
>Ga0316189_10006538_pt1 | contig 11089 bp, 9 predicted proteins | sample LowCovwburrow_MG_FD_204930 | JGI IMG/M metagenome (GOLD analysis project Ga0316189, IMG submission 204930) | Coastal sediment microbial communities from Maine, United States - Lowes Cove worm burrow | ecosystem: Environmental > Aquatic > Marine > Coastal > Sediment | place: USA: Maine... | reverse complement strand
CCATCGGCGGTTAGTCCGGTTTTGATCCAGCCCTGCATGCCGGGGCGACCAATGCCTATATAGAACTCTTCTTCCCGTGTAATGCGCAGCTGGACAGGTCGATTGAGCAATCTGGACAGGTTTCCAGAGATACCCATTGTGGGATAACTGGTACCTTTTGATCCAAAGCCACCGCCGGTATTCTCATTTATAACAACGAGATCCTCCGGAGGAATTCCCAGCATCGCCGCCAAACCGTTGTTCACCGCACTCTGGCTTTGGGTGGATGCGTGGAAATAGCACTTGCCATTCTCCCAGTACACCATGCTGGTGCGTGGCTCCATACATTGATGGGGCGTGCCAGCAGTGACAAATGATTCTTCTACGATGACATCACAATTGGCAAACTCGGCCTGCAGATCTCCATATTCCCATCCTGCGGTAAAGGTGCCATCGGGCTCTTCCCCACGACGCAGCTTTTCAATTTCCTCAAGTTTCCATTTAACTGGCTTGATGACCCCCACCAAGGCGGTGTTCTCATCCCCCTCCGGAGCTGTTAATACCATCGCGTTTCCTTCAGGATAGGCATCTGGGCCGCCTTCAACCAGGCTATCCAGTGGATCCACAACGAAGTCTCTGCGTTCAAATTCAACCTTGATTTGCTCCAGGGCATTTTCGGCAATATGCTCAGACGTCGCGGCCACCGCCAGAATCGGCTGGCCTACATAAGTCACATATTCACTCGCCAACATCGGATTCGCAGGGGGCACGGAAGATGGCAGATCGTCTGCCGTTAGGATGCCAATCACTCCATCCATCCTCAGGGCAGCCGATGCGTCAATGCTAGCAATGCGAGCGCTTGGCATTGGGCTGGTGAGCAGTCTGGCGAACACCATGCCCTCGCGGCGAAAGTCCTCAGCATATTTTGCGTCGCCGGTAACCTTGCCTTCGACATCGGGTGGAACAAAGTCTTTTCCAATATGCATAAAAGTCATGAGATTAACTCCGCTGCGCGCATGACGCCGTTAAGGTAATGATCATAAGCTCCACAGCGACACAGGTTTCCGGACAGGCCTTGTCTCGCCTCCTCTCTACTGGGGCTTGGGTTGGCGATCAATAGAGCCGCGGCGGAGACCACCTGCCCCGGCGTGCAGAAACCACACTGTGGCGCCAGCTCCTCAATGAAGGCCTGCTGTACTGGATGCAATGTGCCATCAGCTGAACGCAACCCTTCCACCGTAGTGATCTCTCGGCCTTTGATCTGGTGAGTCAGCAACGAGCAGGAGTAGTTTGCAACATCATCTAGCATCACCGTACAGGCTCCGCATTCGCCGCGATTACAGGCCAGCTTGGTGCCGGTCAGATTGAGTCGATAGCGCAAGGTATGCGCGAGGGTCTCCTGAGGCAGGACATCGACTCTGCGGGTGCGGCCATTGACCGACAGTGAGACGAGACGCTCGACAGCGCCTGATGATCTGTTGCTGGCGGCATTCGCGATGTAATATCCAGCACCGCTTGTAGCTGCGGTGGCAGAGAAAATTACACCCTTAATAAAGCGCCGACGGGTAACTTTAGGATTCACGGACTTGCCCTCCCCGATTGAGAGTACTGAGAAGAATGAGTGCTCGATATTGGCATTGAACGAATTCCAGAATTGGTGAATTCGACTGCATCACTGCTGACAAGAGCTTTTTATCTAAAGCCTCTATTATGTGAGTGTCTGGCCTTAGATTATTTGGAACGACCAACCGTTCTGAGACTACGACTATCTATAGCAGAAATCAAACGCAATCGGTGTACAACACGGGGAATTAAAGTAGCGCCTAAAGACTGACAACCCCACCTAAATTGGCTGGAAGACAGCAATTCTCCATGGGATGGTACGGGCTTTGATCCGCTGGCTTTTGTGCCAAAGCAGGAATCCGCTGTTGCCGACTGTGACACGCCGTAAATACATCCCTGTAGGCTCGGCGCCCGCTTCCCTGCGGGCAACGGTCACATTCGGCAACACCGGAATCCTACCTGCTAGATCTGTGAGACAGCAGCAAAGGACGGGTAACTTTGTTAACGAGACACTCGGTTTTGTACCTGGAATAAAATTGTACTGCCAGATCGAATGAGCCATTATTCATCACGCCAGTTCGATTGAATTCATGGAACAACCGATGCAGAGACAGTGTTCGCTGTTACTACTATTATGCTTCTCACTACTGCCTGTCCAGCTCGCCCTCGCTGCGGACGGCTATGAGGTTCCCCGCACCGAATGGGGACTGCCCGATCTGCAGGGTGTTTGGAATTTCTCATCCAATGTGCCTATGCAGCGCCCTGAGGAATTCGGAGAGCGGCAGTTTCTCAGCGATGAAGAAGTTGCTGCGGCACAGGGTCATCGCTTTAGGCTGGGGGCGACAGACGCGCCGATAAAGTCCGCATCTGGCGTCGAGGCTTTCTACAACGACAGCATCTGGATGGAGAACGTTCGAGCCGGAGGCAGGCTACGCACTTCGCTCATCGTGTTCCCGCCGAATGGTCGCGTCCCTGAACTTAAGAATGGGGTAGAGCATCAACCCGGCGGGGAGATAGAGGCTACCGGAGAACGCCCAGTACGGTTTGTGATCGGCGGCATTGGCCGCGATGGCCCTGAAGATCGAGGCCTGTCGGAGCGCTGCCTCGTGGGCTTCAACGCTGGCCCGCCATTAGCACCGAGTGTGTATAACAACAATCTGCAGATTATTCAGAACAGAGATCATGTGGTGATCATGACCGAGATGATTCACGATGCGCGCATCGTTAAACTCGAAGAACAACCGCCTCTGGATGAGAATCTGCGACTCTGGTCCGGGGACTCACGGGGTCACTGGGATGGCGACTCACTAATAGTAGTGACGCAAAATTTTAATGGAATGACGCAGAGCTTCGATGGCTTCGGCACTTCCAAAAACAAAATACTCACAGAGCGATTCACAAGAGTCGGACCGCAGACCATCGACTATGAGTTCACTATCGATGATTCTTCAACCTTCACCGACAAGCTAAGCGCCATCTTGCCCATAACGAAAGTAGAATCTCTGTTGTACGAGTACGCATGCCACGAGGGTAACTACGGCATGGCCAATATGCTGCGCGGCGCACGTCGTAAAGACGCGAATGCGGCTTCGGATCGCGTAGCCGATTTGTTTCGCGGACTATAAACCGAGAGGGAATATTCTGAATTGCAGACATTCACTGTGAGTCTACTAAACTCAACGCGCCTTGCGCCACCTGCACTTGATTGCGCCCACTATTTTTGGCCAAGTACAGTGCAGCATCGAGGCGGTCAAGTAAGCTCAGATCGTCTATTTTTTCTTCCGACGAAGCCTCTACCACGCCCAGGCTAATGGTGATGCACTCGTGGGGAATCATTTCAGCTCGCTCTACTTCCGCGCGAATTCGTTCAGCAAATAGTGCTGCCCCCTGAGCATTGGTTTCCGGCATAAGTATCATAAACTCCTCACCACCCCAACGCGCGAGGGTATCGATATCTCGAATTTGCGAAGCGACCAAATTGGACAACTTCTTCAGCACCTCGTCTCCTGCTTGATGCCCATACTTGTCATTGACCCTTTTAAAAAAATCAATATCGTACATGATGATCGAGAAGGGTTTCTTATATCTCTTTTGTCTAGCTATTTCCCGTGCTAGCTGCTGATCAAAATACTGCCGATTGTATATCTTGGTTAGTACATCATGCTGATTACTCTCTTTCAGCAATTGATAACTGCGATCTCTGTCGGATAACAACGAGCCAATAACGAATATTGAAGACACGGTGCTCAGCACAAAGAACTGAAGCGACGCGATTCTGTCAAAGCTGCTAGTGTATTGAAACGGTCCTAAACCTAGATATTCTAAGTAGATTAGGCAGACAGTAAAATAGAGAGTCACCGAGAAAGAAATTCGTAATCCAAAGCGAATTAACGACCAAAAAAGAATTGGAACAAGTATAAAGGTCGAATTCCCCACCAGAAGAGCGTTATCACTAACGCTTAACACTAAAATGGGATAGAGCAAGATTGCAACAACAAAGAACAAGACCTCAACCCTATTAGGCTGCAAAATACGGTCGTCTTCTGGGTGGGCGAAAGCCAATATCAGAGGGGCTAGTAATAACACCCCAACACTGTCTCCAATCCACCAGGTAAGCAAGGCGAAACTATAAGTTTCACTAGTGAGAATACCCACCAGCCATAAAGAAGAAGCACCAAACAGAGCACTCACTAAGGGGCCTAGGACTACCCCAAATACCATAAGGCCCAAGAACGCGTTTAGACTCTTGAAAGGGTTACTCTCTTTGAAATACCTCAGCATGAGCATTACGGCAGCAATTGCACAAAGGGTGTCGCCAACCCCATTGAAAAATCCCGCAAACATCGCGGAATAGAGCTCGCCGCTGGAGTTGTTGCCGAAGTATGCCCAAATATTGCCGAGAAAAGCGCCTAGAAAGATGCCCGGCCAGATGTAATAGCCTCTTAGCAGAACCCAAGCCAGCATTATTCCCGAAGGAATCCAGACAGGCGTGATATTGCCAGGTTCTATTGCAAAGATTTGACCTATGCGAGCGGTGACCACATAGACTGCAGTAACAGCCAATACCTCCAGCAGTCGCGTAGTTCGGTTTTCATTCTGTCTAGCCATCCGCCAGCCTCTTCCTATAACGACAGTAAAGTTCAGTTGAACTCCCCTGATTTATACGGGTTTAGGAGACTAGGCGCCTCTGCAGAAAACACAGAAAATCAAGCCCTCTCCACTACTAAGATAGCAATATGTCCTTCGAAAAAGCTGACGTAGAACAACAACTAGGCTTGTTTGAGCTCGTTAGTAGTAGCAAAGGATTCAGGGCACTTTAGCCCCATAACGCTCACAGATGAAACCGCAGGGGCGAGTATTGAATTCAGAAATAATAGCGAAGGCTGGCAAAGATCGAATCTGGATTACCTCCGTATTCCGAGCCAAGCTGAAAACCGTTCTGGGTTTGATCTTGGTTTGAGAGCTGAAAGTCATCTCCGGAGAAATGGTAGTAACCCACCCCTAGATACAGATTGTCGGAAAGGCTGTAGTCAGCATTTGCACTGACGAACAGCGAGCCATCGTCCAGATTCGCTAGGGCCTGCATCGAGAAACTAAGTAGAGTGCTAGCCTGCCAGTTTACTACCGGGATCAGGTAGTTCTGGCCGAGCAAAAACACACCGCCTTCATTGTAAGCAACGTCATTTAGCTGGCCCAGATATTCATTCGCTTTATCGGAACCCGCGCCATTGAAATGGTACTCAACCATGGCAAACACATCTTCGTTGAAGGCGTAATCAATTCCAGTAGACGCCCGGGTGTAATCGTCATCTCCGCTGACCTGCGCCGCCTCAAACCAAAAGCCCACGCTTCCCAATGCGGACAACACGCCCACACCCAGAAGGTTTTGCTCGGCGAAACGCATCGCCGTGAATTGATAGTCATTTCCGGAGGCATTGGTTGACAGCTGCACAAAAGCCGATGAATTCTCGGCCTTGCCATCCGGACCCAACACCACTCCCATATCCAGCTCGCCCAACTGCCCAATTGGTTTCTGGAAGCGAATTGCATCAATACCGGTTCGGTATTCGGTGTTTAATGTTCTAACATCGAAAGGGAGAAAGACGTCGGTAGGATTGATCATTCTGGCACTGCCAAAGGTGATGGCCTGCCGACCAATTGTAAGATCACCCGATTCCATCCGAAATTGCACATTCATCCGGTCAAGATTTTGTGGCACGCTATTTTTCTGATCACTAGGCCCAATTGTCGATCGTATATCGCTGAGGCGATATCCCCGACCAGTTTGAGTTAAGAAGGAATCGCCGCCTGCTAGAAGCCGCGAATTAGATTCGACACCCGCCTCGTAGTGTAGTTGCCATACCTGATTGTCATTGAAAACATCAAGCATCAGCCTGACACTATTCTGCATTCTATAACTGCGATCAAATTGAATCAGCTCATTATCGATGGCGTCTTGAATGATGCTGTAATTTTTCAGGTAGCCGGAAAAATTAACTTCGGCAGAATAACTGAGGCTCCCTAAGCTTGAAATGCTGACTGCAAGAACGATCAAGAAACGGCGCATGGTTTATTTTCTTTCGTCGAATTCAATCAGACCATCTTGCATATGAATAAGTCGACTAGCCCTGGCCATAATCTTTTCATCGTGGGTGGAGAACACGAAGGTCATATTGTGTTTCTCATTCAACTCCTTCATTAGATCAAGCAAGGCGATGCCTGTTTTGGAATCTAGATTGGCAGTAGGCTCATCAGCCAGAATAATCTCTGGGTGAGACACCATCGCCCGGGCTATAGCTACTCGTTGCTGTTGGCCACCGGACAGTTTATTCGGGCGCCGATCCTCCAGGCCTTTCAGGCCCACCTGCTCCAACATCTCGGCAACGCGACGCTTCCTCTGGGCAGCCTCAACACCCTGCAGTAACATAATGTACTCAATGTTTTCTTCTGCCGAGAATACTGGAATCAGATTGTAAGACTGAAAGATAAAACCAATATGGTCTCTGCGGAAATCGGAAAGTGCCGCACCAGACATTTCCGCAATATTGGTGCCGGATAATTCAACCGAACCCGCAGTTGGATTATCTAATCCACCGAGTAGATGCAATAGCGTAGTCTTACCCGACCCAGAGGGTCCGACTAGCGCGGTAAATTCCCCTCGCTCTATCTCGATTGAAACATTATCAACGGCTTTCACCAGAGTATCGTCATCATCACCAAAATATCGGCAAACACCCTTGGTTGAGATTACTGCTGTCATAAATAACTCCTAAAGACTTCTCTGAAGTGCTTCAGAGGGCACAATCTTGGCCGCGAATCTCGCCGGATATATTGCCGCTAGAATCGTCAATAACACCACATAGATCGGAAATTGCGTGAACTGCGAGATGTGGAATTCGGACAAGATATTATTGCTGAATGCTATTCCCGAGAACTCCATCTCTCCGATAGCAATCCCGTTAGTGGACGTCCACATTCCAATGGCGAAGCCCAGAAAAATACCCATGGCACAACTGAGCAGCGCGATCAGCATTGCCTCACACAGGATCAGATTAGCTATTGCGCTCGGCCGAGTACCGATTGCCTTAATTACACCAAATTCGTAGATGCGCTCGTAGATAGACATAAACATGGAGTTAATAACCCCCAGTGATGCCAGCAGGAATAGAATTCCACCGATTATCAGAGAGGTATAGCCTGTTAACTCAATGATCAGGCTAATCTCCTTGTTCAGGTCCAACCAGCCGAGAGCCTCAAGACCTTCGCCGTTAAGCTTTTGAAACAGGGCATTGTCTGGATCTTCAGCATCTAGCGGATCGACAAAGCTGAGTACAAATTCATGGGTCTGTTGCGGCGTTAAGCCGAGCACATTTCTTGCGGCATCGATATTGACGAAGATGAAGTTCTCATCCAGCTCCCGCATTCCAAAGTCCAGGATGCCAGAGATTCTAAACAGAGCCTGTGCGAGTTCACCTCCATTCGCTTCCGACAGAGTCAGTACAATGCGATCGCCTAAATCTACTTCGAGTAATTCCGCCATGGAATGGCCAATGAGTAATTCGGTGCCTTCCCCGGAAAGGTAGTCTCCCCGTGATACAGCCTGTCTTACCCTGCTGACTGTTTGTTCGCGCTGCGCATCGATTCCATACAGGGCGCCCGCGGATACGTTATAGCTTGAGGAGACCATTGCCCCGCTAACCACTCTGGGTGCATAGGACTTCAGCGAGGAATTCTGCTGCAACTGACGCTCGATCTCATCCGAATTATCCATAGTGAGATCTACGTCGAGGTTTTCTCGATACCCCGGGAGGTGAATCTGTGCTTCGCCAGTAAAAGTACCTGTAACATTCTCTACCATTAGCGTCAGCATGCCCCGCATAACGCCATCCGTCAGAATTAAGGCGGTGAGGCTAAAACCTATCAACATCACTGTAAGTACAGTTCGACGGGTATTGCGGAACAAGTTTCGAAACGCTAGTTTTACTGTATCCACTAGTGGCTCCGCATTGCTTCGGTGGGAGGAATTCTTGCCGCCCTGATCCCAGCTGGAACACTAATCAAGATGGCAAAAATAACGATCAATATCAAAGGAGCTGCAAATACAAACAGAGACATATCGCCGGTAAGATGACTCATTACGATACCCCCCACATTCATTGGTTGAGCTAACTCGATACCGACAAAAGTAAACCAGGCTACAAGTGGTACCGCGACCAATAGCCCTGCCAACAAACTCAAGGTCGCAAGCACAGCCGTTTCAAGAGTTATCAATAGGGCAATTTTAAACGGCCTGCTACCGATCGCCTTTAACACGCCAAATTCTCGTGTACGCTCCAGTACTGACATGAGCACCGTATTCAAAACGCCAACGAAAACTATAAAAACAATCACGCCCATGGAGAAATTATTGCCCTGCTTATCGGTTTGCATAGACTGATAGAAGGTGGATTCCACTACTTGCCAGGGAGATACAGTCAATTCCGGCAGCTGCTCCTGAAGCAGCGCGGCTTCGTCCCTTGCCGCGTCGTCATCTCTCAACAGAATGGAAATTTCATGCACTCTTCCGAACATACTGAGAAATTCTTGCGCCGCTCTCAAAGGCAGGAAAACTGTTGCCCTATCCAAAGAATCTCTATCGCCGACTAGGGCCTTCACGATGTAAATGTCATTCGCGACAGATCCATCGGCGCCTTGGGAGATCAAGATAAGCTCATCTCCAATATCTATGTTAAGGCTATTCGCGATACCAGCACCGATCATGGCTGAATAATAACCTTCGGCATTCGGCTCGCTATCGATATAACTACCGCTCGAGACTTTGTCCTCCAAGGTACTAGTAGAACGCTCTCTTTCAAGATCGACCCCAATCACCTGTGCCGGCGTGTTGTCTGTATCGGAGTAGGCTATAGCGGGAGCGAAAACTCGAAGCGTGTGACTCTCTATTTCGTCATTAGCGTCCAACAACTCGCTCACAGATTCAGGATTATCGATGGTCTTATGAATCTTCGGCCGCCGATAATAGTCGTCCTGATGAATTTGAACGTGACCGGTGTGGTCTAGGGTAAAGAAGGAAATAGCGTTGTTATAGCTCCCTTCACTAAGAGAGAAACTAAATACACAGAGGATATAGCCACCGGCCATACTCAGCGCGGTGAGTAATGAGCGCCGGCGCTGACGAAAGATGTTTCGAAAGGCGAGTTTGAATAGCAGCATTAGAAACGGCTTCTAAGATTTCTCAGAGTAAAGATCGATTCGTCGACTCCTGGAGGATTAAATTCGAGATTATCGTAGATGACAATAGTCTTATTACCTTCCTTATTCATGGGAATCATCTCTAGCCTCGACGGTATCATCCTACCTGCGAAATCTTTTAGCTCGGTAAACTCTAACTTACGAATTATCTCTCCATTATCGTCGTAAAAATTCTGGGCGACTGGCACCATATATTGTTTGTTTACAATGTAATCAATCTTGCCCCACACCGTCACCGTCTCTTCTTTCGGAACGAGGACAATCGTGTACAGCTCATCTGTTTCTTCAAGTGTTAGAGCGTATTCATCGGTTAGCGTGGTCTGCTTGACCAGATCATCGTTAGTGAAGTCGCTTCCCATCCATGAACCCATCATCATCGAAGGGGGGACCTTAATTACCTTATTGATTTTAGGTAGGTAGTTCCACATTTCCATGTCCAGTTTCAGGGTAGCAATCCCCCTGTCCTTGCGAGGAGATATAATTCTAATGAAGGAGTTTTCCGTCCCCATCGAACTGGCTTCCAGCTCAATGGTGCGCTGATACTGCGGCGTCTCCACGATCATCGTCATGCTCGCTCTGCTGGATTCGCCCTGATACAGCGCCTCCATCTGGTCAATAATTTCTATAGCCGTTTCTGCAGCCGATGCGATATTGAAGGGGAAAAGGCTGAGTAACAGCAGCAGATAAGATAGAAGTAGTCGATGTCTGAAGCCGCTCAAGCATGAAGACCTGATGTCATACATAGTAATTCTCTCTCAAATACGCAGATTGTCTCTATTGTTAGTCGTTTCCAACTGCTTGTTCCAGTCTTTAAGTCGAGTGAGTAGGCAATTTGGTTCATGGATAGACGCAAACTTCATGCTTCCCGCCCTTCTCCCAAGAACACCAAGCTACAAGAAACAGGGGCACTGGTCGAGACATGAAAGATATCTACCAGCAATAAAAAGCCCGGCATTGCCGGGCTTTTTATTGTAACTATTCAAAAAATAGATTTAGCCGAGACCATCTAGTCCTCGCCTCCGGCTGCCGCACTTCTTTCGGCAACGATCGCCTCGTACTCTTCCTGACCGAGGTAGGTCACATCGACCCAGTTATGGGCCATCTCGTCTACGGTGCGATCGCCCCAACCTACCCACTGCTCGGGGTCTGGGTTGTAAGGGTTGCTCGCCGTGTTGTCGTGCCAGGCTCTGGTGACGATCATGGTGCCCTTTGGCACGATTGGCGCAGAGTCTTTTTCATAGACGTAGTTGATCTGCCAGTTCCATTGGAAGTTATCCACGAAGGAGAGTATCTCTCTCTGGCCATTGGGGTAGATCGCCTCCATGGACATCGCCTTGCCACGCATATGCATGTGGGGCTGGAAGTTCTCGATGCGCGCTGGCGCCGAGAGTACAAATGTTCCCTGTGTCACGGCGATCTCGCCGGGAGGAATATCCAAACTGTTAGGGCCCTGCGCGTCAAACATGCTCAGGATAGTGCGGTGCTCTGGGGGTTCATCGTGAAACCAGACAGCCAATTCAACTTGCGCCGCCGGCACTCTCTCGCCATTGGCGTGAAGGTGCATCTCCCAATTGATCGAGGAGCCGGGCATCATCAGCTTGCCGGTGTCCGGCCGAAAGATCTGACCCGCTTTACCAACTGCCCATTCCATAAAAAGGCTTGGCCCGAAAGGCACATCAACATCTTCCGGCAGACCTGCCTTGCCGTCTTCCTGTTGCACTAAGAAAGCCAGTGAGTGATGAACCACTTTTCGGCTCTCGGCATTCTTGGGACGAATCTCTATCGCCTTCACCCA
>Ga0316189_10006537_pt1 | contig 11090 bp, 8 predicted proteins | sample LowCovwburrow_MG_FD_204930 | JGI IMG/M metagenome (GOLD analysis project Ga0316189, IMG submission 204930) | Coastal sediment microbial communities from Maine, United States - Lowes Cove worm burrow | ecosystem: Environmental > Aquatic > Marine > Coastal > Sediment | place: USA: Maine... | reverse complement strand
GGCCTAGCTGAGACGGCGGCCGGTGTGCCTGGGGCGTTGGTGGTGGCATCGGGCCAGGCGGCTGAGACTATGGCCATCTTGAATCTGGCCGAGGTCGGGTCCCATATCGTGGCTGGCGCCGCGCTCTACGGTGGCACCTACAACCTGTTGCACTACACGCTGCCCAAGATGGGCATCGAGACCACCTTTGTCGAAGACGTCGACGACTTGGATGCCTGGCGGGCTGCCGTGCGGCCTAATACCCGTGCGTTCTACGGCGAATCGATCGGTAACCCGAAAAACAATGTCCTCGACATCGAAGGGGTGGCGGGGGTGGCCCACGACGTTGGTGTGCCACTGATCATCGACAATACCGTGGCCACTCCATACCTGATTCGCCCTCTCGAGTGGGGTGCCGACATTGTGGTGCACTCGGCCACCAAGTTCCTGGGGGGCCACGGCAACTCGATGGCCGGGGTGATCGTTGACGGCGGCAGTTTCGCCTTCGACAATGCTGAACGATTCCCTGGGTTCAACGAACCCGACCAAAGCTACCACGGCCTGACCTACTGGCCGATGTTGGGGGCGGGGTCGTATATAGCCAAGGCCCGTGTTCAACTGTTACGGGATATCGGTCCTGCCGTTAGCCCATTTAACGCCTTTTTGGTGTTGCAGGGATTGGAGACATTGTCGCTGCGGATGGAGCGCCATGTGCAGAATGCTCAGGCGGTGGCTGAATGGTTGGCCGCTCGCGACGAGGTGGAAGAGGTGTACTACGCCGGGCTTCCGTCATCACCGTGGTATGGGGCAGCCGAGAAGTATACCGAGGGCCGTGGGGCAGGCTCAGTGCCAGCGTTCGTGATCAAAGGTGGCCGCGAAGCGGGCGCGAAATTTGTGGATGCATTGGAGCTACACAGTCATGTGGCCAACATCGGCGACGTTCGCTCATTGGTGATCCACCCGGCGTCAACTACCCATAGCCAGTTGACCGAAGCTGAACAGCAGTCGGCGGGTGTGCATCCGGGTCTGGTGCGCCTGTCGGTTGGTTTGGAATCGATTGATGACATCCTCGCCGACCTAGAGGCAGGGTTCGCGGCCTTGAACGGCTAAAGAAGCAGGGTTGGGTCGGGGCGGTTGCCGATACCATCAAGGGGGACCGCCCCGACCTATCTGAGCTAACCCGTTGTGGTTGGCTGACGCATCAAACCATGAAACTGCGCTGGGATGCACCACTTCGGGGTGGTGACGTGCCATTGTGGCGTAGTTGGTATTTGAATCAAGGAGACTTCTCCGTGCCCGTATGTCCAGAAGCCGATGGCTCGAGCCCGCAACAACGCGTGTTTGATGGCCCGTTCCCGATGTGCATCGACCCCAACAACTCTTATACCGCTGAAATGGTCACCAATATGGGGACCCTCATCATCAGCCTTGACCCTAAGGGTGCGCCGGAGACGGTGAACAATTTCGTGAGCCTGGCCCGCTACCACTACTACGATGGTCTCACCTTCCATCGTGTGATCCAGGGATTTGTTCTTCAAGGGGGCTGCCCCGAAGGGAGCGGACGGGGTGGGCCTGGCTATCGTTTCAAAGACGAGCTCCCCAAGCCCGGCCGCTACGAAATTGGCTCCTTGGCTATGGCCAATGCCGGACCCAATACCAACGGCAGCCAGTTCTTTGTCATCAGCGGTCCCAGTGGTGTGGGATTGCCGCCTCAGTATGCTCTCTTTGGTAAGGTGGTTAAAGGACTCGAGCATGTGGCCGAAATGGAAAAGGTCAAAACCGGCCCAGGAGACAAGCCGGTCGAGCCGATGATCATCGAATCCGTTACGATCACCGAATCGCCTGCCTCCTAGGCATACGTTCCACTCAGCGACATCGAAGCGCCTGGCCTTTGGCCGGGCGCTTGGGTGTTTTCTGGGGCTGGTAGCATGATGGGTATGGCCAAAAAGACTTTTACCGATGATGAACTTCGGGCCCGCCTCACTCCAGCACAGTATGAGGTAACCCAGCGGGCCGGTACTGAACAGGCCTTCACCGGGGAATACAATAGCCACAAAGGCGACGGGGTCTACCTGTGCGTGGTGTGTGAGGCTGAGCTATTCGCCTCTGACACCAAGTATGAGTCGGGGAGCGGCTGGCCGAGTTTCTACCAACCGCTTGGCGACGACAATATTGCAACCCACCGCGACATGGCTCACGGTATGATCCGCACTGAAGTGACGTGCGCGACCTGCGACGCTCATCTCGGTCATGTGTTCGACGACGGACCGGCCCCCACCGGCCAGCGTTATTGCATGAACTCGGCATCTCTCAATTTTCGAGACCGGGAATCGGAATAGTCAAGTCAATGGTGTGAATCCCGCGCCGCCCTTCACTCCCCCCCCCCAAAAAAAAACAGTCTTCTTTCCTAACAGGAGCCCATGATGAGTAGCACGCGCCGAATCTCACAGCGAGTAGGGTCTATCGCCCCCTCGGCCACGCTGGCGGTAACCAATAAGGCCAACGAACTAAAAGCAGCTGGCGAGTCCGTGATCGGCTTCGGCGCTGGGGAACCCGACTTCGCCACCCCCGACTACATCGTCGAAGCAGCGGTTGAGGCCACCCGCGACCCGAAAAACCACCGCTACAGCCCGGCTGGCGGGTTGCCAGAACTCAAAGCCGCTATCGCACACAAGACCAAACGGGATTCAAATTACGACATAGACCCGGCCCAGGTGTTGGTGACCAACGGGGGCAAGCATGCCGTTTATAACGCCTTCGCTGGTTTGCTCGATCCGGGCGACGAAGTGATTATCCCTGCCCCATTCTGGACAACCTACCCTGAACCAGTCCGTTTGTCGGGCGGTGTGCCAGTGGCGGTAGATACGTCCCTGGCATCGGGGTTCCGAGTGACCGTCGACCAGCTGGAAGCGGCCCGCACCGAGCGGACCAAAGCGCTCATCTTCGTGAGCCCCTCCAACCCTTCTGGCGCCGTCTACCCCCGGGACGAGATCGAAGCTATTGGGCGCTGGGCCGCGGAACACGGAATCTGGGTGGTGACCGACGAAATCTACGAGCACCTGGTGTATGACGATGTGGAGTTCCACTCCATGCCAGCTCTGGTTCCCGAGATCGCCGACCGATGCATTGTCCTCAATGGTGTGGCCAAAACCTACGCCATGACCGGATGGAGAGTCGGCTGGTTGATCGCTCCGGCTGATTTCACCAAGGCCGTCGCTTCGCTTCAGTCGCATCAAACCTCGAACGTCAACAATGTGGCGCAGCGAGCCACGATTGTGGCCCTCGAAGGGAGTCTCGATGCCGTGGCCGAGATGCGCACCGCGTTCGACCGGCGCCGCAAGGTGATGTACGAAATGCTGTCATCGATGAACGGGGTGGAGGTGCTTCGGCCCGAAGGCGCGTTTTACGCCTTTCCGTCATTCGAGGCGCTGATTGGAACGTCCATCGGGGGCACGGTGCTGTCCTCCACCAACGATATTGCCACGGTGGCCCTAGAACAGGCGAAAGTGGCGTTTGTGCCGGGTGAAGCTTTTGGCACTCCCGGTTACGCCCGATTCTCGTTTGCGTTAGGTGATGACGACCTCCAAGAGGGACTCACCCGCCTCGGCGAACTTCTCGCCCAGGCGAAGTGACCGAGGTCGCATACGGAGGCTGGCCTTCGCCATTACCAGCCAGTCTCCTGGCCTCAGGTTCGGCCAAAATTGCACAGGTGGCCACCCATGGTCGCGACGTGTATTGGGCTGAGACACGCAGCGCCGAGAACGGACGATCAGTCATCGTTCGTGGTTCGGTGGATCACCCAGAGGCCAACGTTGTTATCACCCCGGTCGAGTATTCGGTCCGCTCTGGTGTACATGTCTACGGGGGAGGGGCTTGGTGGCTTGGGCCCGACCATGTCTATTTTGTCAACGCCGACGACCAGCGCATCTACCGACAGGAACTCGTAGCCTCCCCCGAACTGCCTCCGGCCCCTGAGCCGGTGACGCCTGAACCCCCAAGCCCGAAATCGTGGCGGTACGCCGACGGAAACGTTGACCCTTCTGGCCGGTGGCTGGTGTGTATCCAAGAAGTCGACCCCGATGATGCGGAATCAGCTAGACCCGGTGATGTGGTTAATCGACTGGTGGCTATCGATCTCACCCGATTAGCGAACGATGTACCGTCGGCGATCGCTCCGGTGGCTTACTCCGTTGGGGTGGCCAGTGATTTTGTGGCGAAGCCGAGGTTCTCCCCTGACGGGCGTTGGTTGAGCTGGCTCCAGTGGTCTCACCCCAACATGCCATGGGACGGTACCGAGCTTTGGGTAGCCCCGGTTGAAGATGGAGTAAACGGCTCAGCCGAGTTGGTGGCGGGAGGTGAAGACGAAGCGATATGCAGCCCAGGGTGGACAGCTGACGGCGAACTGGTGTACTCCAGCGACACCACGGGCTGGTGGAATCTCTACGCCTGGCACCCTACCGAAACCACGGGGTCAGCCCGGGCCATCACGGCGTTCACCGATGCTGAGGTGGGGGAAGCGATGTGGAGCCTCGATTCTCAGCGATGGACCCAGCTTCCCACCGGTGAGTTGGCGGTAGCGGTCACCCAAAAAGCTGCTGACTCGCTCATGCTGGTCGATCCTCGCTCTGCTTCACCCGCAACGGTAGTGAAACCAATCGACACCGGCTTGGCGGCAATCTCAGGGCTGGCTTCACTGGAATCCACCGACCGGGAACCCCTGGTTGTACTCGTGGGAGCCGGGCGACGAGACGACACGTTCGTAGCCAGCTATCGCCGCGACGGTGCAATCGGTCACCACTACACCCGACCGTTCCAGCTCGACGATTCTCGCTGGATTCCCACCGCTGTCCCCATCGAATTCAGTCGACCACCCGAATCATCGGCCGCTCATGTGCCCGGTCACGCCTTTGTATATTGGCCCCAAAGCCCCGATGTGACAGGCCCCAGTGGGGCCAAGCCTCCCCTGATTGTCGTGGGACATGGGGGCCCGACCGCCCACTCGTCGCCCGCCCTAAATCTCAAGATCCACTATTGGACAACTCGCGGGTTCGCCGTGGCCGACGTGAACTATGGAGGGTCTACTGGTTTTGGGCGGGAATACCGACGACTCCTCCGTTACCAATGGGGTGTGCTCGACGTGGAGGATTGCATCTCGGTTGCCGCCCACCTCATCGATGCCGGAACCGTCGATCCTACCAAGGTTGCGATTCGAGGCTCGTCGGCCGGGGGCCTCACAGTGCTGGCCGCGTTAGCCCAGTCAGAGGTGTTCGCGGCGGGTATGAGCCTTTATGGAGTCACCGATTTGGAGGCACTGGCGCTCGACACCCACAAGTTTGAGTCCCGGTATCTCGATCGCCTGGTAGGGGAATACCCGGCCGATCGAGCCGTATACCAGGAACGGTCGCCGATCAACCAGATCGGCCAGATCCGTTCTCCGATGCTGGTAATGCAAGGGTTGCAAGACCATGTGGTGCCCCCCAATCAAGCTGAGCATGTGGTGGCGGCCCTCGCTGCCAATAAGGTGCCGTACGTATACGAGACGTTTGCCGAAGAAGGGCACGGTTTTCGCCTTGCGGAGAGCATTATCCGTTCCCTAGAACTCGAATTATGGTTTTACGGCCAGCTTTTTGGATTCACTCCCCACGATCCGATCGATCCGCCCGTCACCATGAGCGGCGCCGTGTTCGAGCAGAACGGTGCCCCCTAGGGCCCCAGAATACAACACCGGGTTACGACAGGAATGAGGTGATGAGCCGGAGGGTTTCGGTCTTCGCTTCCCGATGGGGCCAATGATCAACCCCGTCGATCAGGTGTACGATGCTGGGGCCGGAAACAGAGGCGGCCAACCGCTCAAGCTGTTGGGTCGTTCCATAGCCGTCATCGGTGCCCTGGATTGCCAATACCGGCACCGTGACGGTGGCTAATTCGTCTTCGATGACCCAATGGCGGAACCGGTCAGAAATCCACACGTCTGACCAGAGTCGAAAGGCCGTACCGGCATCATTATGGTGGCGAGCGAGCGGTTCGCTCAGGTGCCGGTCATAGGTGGCCTGCAGTCGTTCGATGGCTTCGATACAAATGGGCTCCACCACCACATGGGCCGAGAGCGATACGATCGCTTTCACCAACACCCGCGGCCGTCGCAAGCCAGCCTGTGATGGATACAACAAGGCAATGGTGGCGCCGTCACTATGGCCAACGAGTACTACCTCATCGAGCCCTTCGGCCGCACACACCTGGTGCAGGGTGATGGCTTCGTCGTGCATGAAGCGCGCTGGCCATGGGCCGGGTTTCGGGCCCGATCGACCGTAGCCGAGGCGGTCATAGGCCAATACCTGCCGTCCGGTAGCGTCGGCGAGGTCCTGAGGGAACCCACCCCAGGCCGAAACAGACCCCAAACCTTCGTGCAACAGCACGATTGGTTCTGGCCTACCCGAGGCAAGCTCGGACGGTTGAAACCATTGACGATGAATATCTTCGAGCATCGGGAGGAAACACCCCAAAAAACCGATCGGACGATGGAGGCGAGGAGGCCAGCGGCGATACTGACTTCTTCTGCGACGGTGAGTGTAGACCAAACCGGTCGATCACCCTGGATGGAAGGGCCCGGTTTTGGGAGACGCAGTAACGAACCCCAGCGAGAAACTGCTTCGATTTGATCAGTACATGGAACGTTGCTTGTACCACCCTGAAACCGGGTTCTATTCGGTGGCTGTCGGTCGGGCTGGCCGGCGCGGTGGCGATTTCATCACCAGCGCAGAGGTCGGCCCTCTGTTCGGCGAAGTGGTGGCGGCGAAAGTGAAAGCGGAATCCGAAGCCCGGGGCCATTCGCCTCTCACGGTCATCGATGTGGGTTCCGGACCCGGCATGCTGGTGACGTCGATGCGCCGGGCGTTGTCGGCCTACGAAAACGTGCGAGTGGTGGGAGTCGATGTTGCCCCGCCTCAAGATGGTGACCCGCCCGTTGTTGTGCCGTACGAGGCGCTGATGGAGTCAGATTGGGACGGAGCGCTGGTGGTGGCCAACGAACTCCTCGACAACCTGCCGTTTCGAATCTTTGAGGCTGCCGAGGCCAGCCAATGGCGCGAAGTGTATGTGGATGTGTCTGATCCTGAGAATCCTCGGGAAGTGCTAGATTCGGCCGGCCCGGCCGCCACGTTGGACGTTTCCGATGAGGAAATAGCGCCCGGTGATCGGGTGCCCGTTGTTGAGAGGGCTGCCCACTGGGTCACAGCCACCCTGGAACGAGGGGTGTCGACCATCGTGGCTTTCGACTACGGCACGGCCTCCACCCGTGAACTGGCGGGGCGAGGGGGTTGGCTCCGCACCTACCGAAGCCATCAAAGGTCCGATAACCCCTACCACCAGCCTGGCCGCTGGGATATCACCACCGACATTCCCTTTGACCAATTGCCGGCTCCGGCAGAGTTAGTGAACCAAGCCGAATGGTTGCGCTCGTGGGGTATCGACGAACTGGTGGCCGAAGGTCGCCATTATTGGCAACAGCACGCGGCCACTCCCACAGTGGCGGCGCTCAAAATGCGTAGTCGTATATCCGAAGCCGACGCTCTCACTGACCTAGCGGGCTTGGGAGGTTGGCAGGCGGCCACCTGGCGAGCCTAAATCTGGTGGGCCTAAATCTGGTGGGCCTAGGGAGACAGAAGTCGCTCCTAAGGCGGGAAGCAGGGCCGCGTGTTACTGATGGCGGCGCGGGAGCGATAGTGTGACGGAATGGAAGCTGAGACTCGGGTGAGCCTAAGCCGCGGCGTGATCGCGAAGACGGCACTGGCTTTGGCCGATGAACACGGCTTGGCTGGCCTTTCGATGCGCAAGCTCGGCAACGAACTTGGGGTTGAGGCCATGTCGCTCTACCACTATGTGGAACACAAGAGCGATCTGCTGGACGCCATGGTTGATGTGTTGTTCCGCGAGGTGAAACTCCCATACGAAGTTCCTCCTTCCGATTGGGAACTCGCCATACGCGAAGGGCTGCGTGCGTTCTACCAGGTGTTGGTGGATCACGCCTCGGCTCATGAGCTGTTCGCCCTCCGCCCGGCCAGGTCCGACGATGCGCTGAGGGTGTTGCTGTGGGCGCACGAACGGTTTGCCGCCGTCGGTCTTGACGGGGCCCAAGCCCACCAAGCCCTCCATACCGCGGTGTCATTCGTAATGGGTCATCGGTCATTCGATCTTGGGGTAGCGGCACACCAAGGGATCAACAGCTCTGCTCAGCAGCCCCCCGAAGCGGTCGCCTACCTTGAGTCTGTGTCGCAGTTTTCCCGCCGAGAAATGTTCGAGGCTGGACTCGACGTGGTGATCGCGGGAATTCGCTCCCAGTTTTCGCTGCCTTAGGCCAACGAAACCGGCGAGTGGCGGCTCCCAGCTTCGTCGGGCATGCGGCGGCTCCAGTATCCAACTAGGATCACCAGGGAGATATTGGAAGCGCGCGTGTGAGCGCAAACAGACTGGAGTGCAGCCGTGTCGGAGGCCATCGAAGTATACGAAACCGAAGATAGGACGTTCCCGCCGAGCCCAGAGTTTGTAGCGCAAGCCAACGCTGCTGACCGCTCACTCTACGATGAGGCTGAGGCCGACTATGAAGCATTCTGGGCCCGACAAGCCCGTGAACTGCTCACCTGGGACAAAGACTTCGACACCGTGCTCGAGTGGGATCTTCCGTTCGCCAAATGGTTCATCGGCGGCGAACTCAACGTGACAGCCAACTGTCTTGACCGCCACGTGAATGGGGGTCGCGGCGACAAGGTGGCCTATTACTGGGAAGGTGAACCGGGAGACACCCGCACGATCACCTACGCCGAACTGCTGACTGACGTGAAGAAGTTCGCCAACGTGCTCAAGGGGCTTGGCTTGGAGAAGGGCGACCGCGCCGCCATTTATATGCCGATGATCCCCGAATTGCCGGTAGCGATGCTGGCGTGTGCTCGTATCGGCGTGGCGCACTCGGTGATCTTTGGTGGGTTTTCCGCTGACGCCATCGTTGACCGTTGTGAAGACGCTGATGCCAGGGTGATCATCACCGCTGACGGCGGCTACCGACGAGGTGCCGCAGCACCCCTGAAGCCCACCGTTGACGCTGCGCTTGAACAGGGGGCATCATCGGTCGAACAGGTGGTTGTAGTAGATCGATGCGGGCTCCAGCCTGCCATGGTTGAAGGCCGCGACTTGTGGTGGCATGAGGTGATGGCAGCCGCTGCCGATGATTGCCCCGCCGAACCCATGGACTCCGAGCAGCTCCTCTATCTCCTGTACACGTCGGGTACCACCGCGAAACCCAAGGGGATCATGCACACATCGGGTGGTTATCTCGCCCAGGTGGCGTTCACCCACAAGTACACGTTTGACCTCAAACCAGAATCGGATGTCTATTGGTGTGCGGCCGACATCGGGTGGGTTACCGGCCATAGCTACATTGTGTATGGTCCGTTGGCCAACGGGTGTACCTCGGTAATGTACGAGGGCACCCCCGACACTCCCGGCAGAGACCGGCTCTGGGACATCGTCGAGCGGTACGGGGTTACCCAGCTTTACACTGCGCCCACTGCCATCCGGATGTTTATGAAGTGGGGGTCGGAGGAACCAGCCAAACACGATCTCAGCACGTTGCGCGTGTTAGGCACCGTGGGGGAGCCGATCAACCCCGAAGCTTGGATGTGGTATCACGAACACATCGGCGGAGCCAACACCCCAATTGTGGACACCTGGTGGCAGACCGAAACCGGTGGTCACATGATCACGCCATTGCCTGGAGTGACCACGACCAAACCTGGCTCAGCCACACACACCATCCCCGGGGTGTTCGCCGAACTGGTAGACGACGACGGCAACCAGGTGCACAACGGTGGTGGTTATCTCACAATCGTCAAACCATGGCCCTCGATGCTGCGAGGCATTTGGGGAGACCCCGAGCGCTACCGCGACACCTACTGGTCACGCTTCGAGGGCCGGTATTTCGCCGGTGACGGCGCTAGATTGGATGATGACGGGTATCTCTGGTTGTTAGGTCGTGTCGACGATGTGATGAACGTTTCCGGTCACCGAATCAGCACTACAGAAGTTGAGTCGGCGTTGGTGGATCACTCCGCCGTGGCCGAAGCAGCGGTTGTTGGGGCCAAGGATGACGTAACCGGGCAAGCCATCGTCGGGTATGTGATCCTGCGAGGCGGCAACGAGCCAACAGCTCAGCTGGGCGACCAGATTCGGGAACATGTTGGTGTGAAATTGGGGAAGATTGCCCGCCCCAAAACGGTTATTATCGTGCCCGACCTTCCGAAGACACGATCAGGCAAGATCATGCGACGGCTCTTGCGTGATGTGGCCGATGGCCGAGAACTCGGTGATACCACCACCCTGGCTGATCCGGGAGTGGTGGCAGAAATAGCAAGCAAAGCCGCATCGGAGGATGACGACTAAAATGAAAAACGGTATGAAGACCGGAGTGCTCCTCGCCGCCATGGCGGGCCTTATCATGTTCGCAGGGAGCATGTTTGGGCAGGGGGGGTTGGTCTTGGCCTTCATTTTCTCCCTGGTTATGATCGGTGGCTCGTACTGGTTTAGCGACAAGCTCGCTATCCGGGCAGCCCGAGCGGTGGAAGCCACCGAACATCAGCACCCCCGGTATTACCAGGTGATGCGGGAGCTAACACAATTGGCCGATATGCCAATGCCGAGGCTCTACATTTCACCGGAGATGCAACCCAACGCGTTTGCTACCGGTCGTGGCCCCAACCATGCTGCGGTGGCGGTAACCGAGGGATTGTTGCAGGCATTAACGTGGGATGAAATCCGTGGAGTTCTCGCCCATGAACTCGCCCACATCAAGAACCGGGATATTCTCATTGGCTCGGTGGCAGCCACCATCGCCAGCACTATCAGCTTCGTGGCCAACATGGCCATGTGGGGCGCAATGTTTGGCGGTGGGCGAGACGACGACGACAATAACCCCATCGCCGCTTTGGCGTTTGCCTTGCTCGCTCCGATCGCCGCCAGCCTCATCCAGATGGCTATCAGCCGAAGTCGTGAATATCAGGCCGACCGTACCGCCGCCCGCCTGATTGGCGATGGGGAGCCACTGGCTCGGGCGCTGGAGAAAC
>Ga0316189_10006536_pt1 | contig 11091 bp, 10 predicted proteins | sample LowCovwburrow_MG_FD_204930 | JGI IMG/M metagenome (GOLD analysis project Ga0316189, IMG submission 204930) | Coastal sediment microbial communities from Maine, United States - Lowes Cove worm burrow | ecosystem: Environmental > Aquatic > Marine > Coastal > Sediment | place: USA: Maine... | reverse complement strand
AGCCGATTTTCGTCGATTTTTTCAAAGGCGAGGCGCGCACGGATGCCTATAAGGAAATCAATGAGATGGGTGAAGTGCCCGTTTTAATCCACGGGGATGTTAAAATCAGCCAATCAGGCGTGATACAGGACTATATCACACAACAAACCGGCAAATTTGGTGGTGCAACGAATGCGGAACGGCGCGAGGTTATGCGCTGGATATTATGGGACAATCATAAATTGTCAGCACAAGTGGGTATATTGCGTTTTATGAAGCATTTTTTACCGAAAGACAAACGCCCCACAATGGTATTTCCCTTCATTGAAGGTCGTTTGAAAGCGGCTTATACAGTGTTGGACACCCACCTTAAAGACCGCGACTGGGTTGCCGCCGGTCACCCGACAATGGCGGATATTTCCTGTTGCGGGTATTTGTATTACCCCGAACCATACGGCTTTGATCGTGCGGACTGGCCGCATATCAATGCTTGGTTAGATCGCATTTCAGGGCTTGAGGGCTGGAAGCACCCATACGATTTGATGCAACGCGGATTTAACCCCGAATAGCCGCTATCATTCGGCTTACATTATCCGGAGATGCATCAGGTGTTATGCCATGCCCCAGATTGAAAATATGTGGGCCATTTTTAAAAGCGGCAACCACACGTTTGGTTTCCGCGATCAACTTTTCACCACCTGTTACCAGTAAAGATTGATCCAGGTTACCTTGTACACACATCTTGGGCTGTAGATTTTCTGCCGCCCAAGTTGAACTAACAGCAGTGTCAACAGCCACGCAATCCACATCGACCTGATCGACATAATCGATATATTTCTGATTTGCCCCACGCGGGAAGCCAATAATCTTCACGTCGGGGAATTGGATTTTCAGGGCTGTGACAATCTTGATATGCGGTGCGATACAATAACGATCAAAGGCGTCAGCGCCTAATGATCCTGCCCAACTGTCAAAAAGCTTTATCACTTCGGCGCCCGCTTTAATCTGTTCTGCCAGATACAGTATTGTCGCGTCGGCGATGCGATCCATCAGTGCGTCAAATACGGGTTGGTTTTCGCGCATTAACGCATGCGCCGGACCCTGATCAGGTGTGCCGCGCCCTGCGATCATATAGGTTGCAACTGTCCAGGGTGCGCCGGCAAACCCTATTAAAGCCGTTTCTTTGGGCAAGGCGGATGAAAGGTTGCGCACAGTTTGATAAATTGGGGCAAGAGTTTCATGGATATCATCTGCAGGGCCAAGCTTGCCCAGATCATCAGCCGAAGTAATTGTAGATAGGCGTGGCCCCTCACCTGTCACAAACCATAGATCAGCCCCCAAAGCTTGTGGCACCAGCAAGATGTCGGCGAACAATATAGCAGCGTCAAATCCATAGCGGCGGATCGGTTGCAAAGTCACTTCCGTCGCCAGATCAGGATTGTAGCAAAGTGATAAAAAATCCCCTGCTTGCGCCCGTGTGGCCATATATTCAGGCAGATAACGCCCCGCTTGGCGCATCATCCATACGGGCGGTGTCGGTAAGGTCTCGCCGTCCAGGGCACGCAATATCGTTTTGCAGCTTTGTGTCACAGTATCCATCCTTTATTCGTACTCGCATTACCAAGTATCGGATGATAAGTGGAGATGAAATCAATACTTTCACGTAAAAGAGAAACTATGACGCAACCTATCATCAAAATCGGCACACGCGGCTCCCCTTTGGCCCTAGCACAAGCCTATGAAACCCGCGACCGTTTGATGACGGCACATGGGTTGGATGAGGCCCGTTTTGAAGTCATTGTGATCAAAACCACGGGCGACCGTGTGCAGGATCGCCCGTTAGGTGAAATCGGCGGCAAAGGATTGTTTACAAAAGAAATCGAAGACGCATTGTTGGACGGCAGCATTGATCTGGCCGTGCATTCAATGAAGGATATGCCGGTCGAACAACCGGATGGTTTGGTAGTGGATTGCTACCTGCCACGTGAAGATGTACGCGATGCTTTTGTATCGCTGAAATACACATCCATCGCAGATCTACCGAAGGGCGCGAAGCTTGGATCCAGCAGCCTGCGGCGCCGTGCGCAAATCCTGCATGTGCGTCCAGACATCGAAGTGGTGGAATTTCGCGGCAATGTGCAAACACGCCTGCGTAAATTGGATGAAGGTGTGGCGGACGCCACGTTTTTGGCGATGGCTGGTCTGAATCGACTGGGCAATGCGGATATTGCCCAATCGGCCGTTGAGGTGGATGAGATTTTACCCGCCGTGGCCCAAGGCGCAATCGGGATTGAACGGCGCGCAGAAAATACAAAAATTCGCGCCATGCTGTCCGCTATCGCCGATACGGACACCGCCACAAGATTGGCAGCCGAACGGGCGTTTCTGAAAGCATTGGATGGGTCATGCCAGACACCGATTGCAGGGCTGGCAACAGTAAGCGGCGGTACATTGACACTAAAAGGCCAAATCTTGCGCACAGACGGATCTGATCAGGTCAGCGGTGTAATTAGCGGCCCCGCAACAGACGGCCCTACGCTTGGGGTAAGGCTAGCAGCCATATTGCTGGAAAAATCTGGTGGGAATTTTTTCTAATTCGCCGCCGTTTTATGTGCGTTTGGGAAAAACAATTGCTGCCCCTGTACTTTAAACTCAGCAATCAGTTGCTGTCCGTGCGAGCTGAGAAGCCAGTCAATAAAGATTTGCGCACCTGCGCTGTTCACGTGCGGGTGTTTAGCAGGGTTCACCGCGATGACACCGTATTGATTGAACAGTTCCGTCTGGCCGCTTAGTAATACACGGTGGTCTTCTTTGGCGTTGAACGCAATCCATGTGGCGCGGTCGGTTAATGTGTATCCACCCATCTCAACCGCCATACGAATGGTGGCCCCCATACCTGAGCCGGTTTCAACATACCATTGCCCCGCAGGCTGCAGATTGGCCGCTTCCCACAGGCGCAGTTCTTTTTTATGCGTACCGCTATCGTCACCGCGCGAGATGAAACGTTGTTTGGTATCCTGCAGCGCATTTAGAGCTTCATTCACGGTTTTTGTGTGCGTAACCTTAGCTGGATCATCTTTCGGGCCGATCATGACAAAATCGTTATACATCACGTCAAATCGCTCTATCCCGTATCCTTGTTCGACAAATTTCAGCTCGGACTGCAGTGCATGAACCAGCAACACATCCGCGTCACCGTTCATCGCGTTCTTGATCGCTTGGCCCGTCCCAACGGCAACTACGGCCACATGCAGTCCGGTTTCGGCTTCAAACTGCGGAAACAAGTAATCATAAAGGCCCGAATTTTGTGTAGAGGTTGTCGATTGCACCAATATGCGCTGTTCGCCCGCATATCCAATGGCACCATACAATAGTGCTGCCAACAGGCTGGCAGCTAAAAAAATACGGCTATTCATTGTTTAACAATCCTTATTCCGCAGGTGTAGCACTTGCTTTTTGTTTCACTTCATCCACCCACATACCGTGGTGTTCTTTGGCCCATTGCTCTTCTACTTCACCCGACTTCATCGCGTCTATCGCACCCTCCATACCTACAGAACCAATATAGATATGCGCAAATATGACGGCTATGAAGCCAAAGGCGACAATAGTGTGCCAAGTCTGCGCAAGTTGCATTTCTTCATGCGGTGCCAGTGTTGTGGTCAGTTCACCCAAGCCCAAAACGCCTGAAATACCTGTTGCATTCAAAAACTCGAAAGTTGATGCAAACATCATAATCTGGAACGGAAACAACAAGGACAGACCGGAGATAGAAATAGAAACTCCGAGCAGGATAACAATCCAAAAAATCAACTTCTGGCCTGCATTGAATTTTGTTGATGGTGGATGCACACCTTCGGTGAATAGCCCCCCCCCCTGTGCGATCCATTTCAGATCATGCCTTTTGGGAATATTGTCGATAACCCACATGGCAAAGACCAGAACAAGACCAACCATAAAGGCCCAGCTTGTCCAATTATGAACAAAGATACCGATGCCGGCGATTGCAGCATATGCGTTTTTGCCGATAATGGGGATCAGGCCAAAACGGCCAAACAGTGAAATAAGACCCGTAAGCGCAAGGATAATGAACGAGCCGGCCATCAGCCAGTGGCCAAAGCGTTCAATCAGCTTAAAGCGCAAGATTTTGACGCCGGTTTTTTCGCCTTCAATCATTATCTTGCCTCTGAATACATAGAATAATGCCAGAAATATCAATGTACCCAACAACAGATAGCCACCGTAGTTTTTCAACGGGCCATTGCGAAATTCCAGCCAACGCATGCCCCCGTCTTGGATAATCACTGTTGCAGCGGGGCCTTTTGACGTGACTGTCACATCGGCCGTGCCGTAACGCAATGCGCGATAAATCTCGGCGTCTGAAGCGCCGCCCAATGTACCCAGTTGGGATGCAATTGCGGCGGCTGTATTGCCCTCGCCCGTTGCGTTTTTGCGAAACTCACTGTCAATTTTCTGACCTTGTTGACGCGCCAGAATATCGTCAAGTGTTTGCGCGCCACCCGTTGCAGCCCGAACATCCGTTGAACTGTCTTGTGCAAACATTGGTGTCATGCACATGAAAGTAGCGATAAAAACTGAAATGAATATCCGTCTGATCATCGGTTCGCACCCGTAAAATATGTGTAATGTGGGGCGACGATTAATCACCGCCCCACTATATAGGTCATGGGCTCATGGAAGACCCACAGCCTGTGTCTAATCAGCCACCGGTTTTAGTGCCATATGCTGTACCCCAGCCCCATGCACCTGAGCCGAAGCCACGCGACACAACCCGTTCACGGTAAATGTTGGAAACGGTATTACCGTCACCTGCCAAAAGTGCCTTGGTTGAACACATTTCCGCACAGATCGGCAGTTTGCCTTCTGCAATACGGTTACGCCCATACTTCTGGAACTCGGCTTGTGATCCGGTTTCTTCCGGTCCGCCTGCGCAGAATGTACATTTGTCCATTTTGCCACGGCTGCCGAAATTGCCGGCTTGCGGGTATTGCGGTGCCCCGAAAGGACATGCGTAAAAGCAATATCCGCAACCGATACACAGATCCTTGGAATGCAACACAATCCCGTCTTCGGATTGATAGAAGCAATCCACGGGACAGACCGCCATACAAGGCGCATCCGAGCAGTGCATACAAGCGATCGAGATCGACCTTTCGCCTGGTTTGCCGTCGTTGATGGTCACGACCTTGCGCCGGTTGATGCCCCAAGGCACCTCGTGTTCATTCTTACACGCCGTCACACAGGCATTGCACTCAATACAACGTTCAGCATCACATAGAAACTTAACTCTTGCCATTTTTCAGCCCTCCTTAAGCTACTGAGATTTTGCAAAGAGATACTTTGCTCTCTTGCATTTGCGTTACACTGTCATAACCATAGGTCATTGCAGTATTTGCGGCTTCACCCAAGATATAAGGGGCTGCACCATCGGGGTAATTTCCCCCCATGTCCCGGCCTTCCATATGCCCACCAAAGTGGAACGGTAAGAAAGCCACACCGGCACCGACACGTTCCGTAACCATAGCCATGACTTTGATTTTGGACCCTTCAGCACCTTCGACCCAGACCTGTTCGCCATCACGTACACCTATATTATTGGCATCGCGCGTGTTGATCTCTACGAACATGTCTTGCTGCAATTCTGCCAGCCAAGGGTTTGAACGACTTTCGTCACCACCACCTTCATATTCAACCAGCCGTCCTGTTGTCAGGATCATTGGATACTCTTTCGAGAAATCCTGCTTCTGGATAGAGGCATATAATGTCGGCAGGCGGTAGGCCTGTTTATCATCATATGTTGGATAATCCTCAACCAAGTCGCGGCGGTTGGTATAAAGCGGTTCACGGTGAACAGGAACCGGATCAGGGAACGTCCAAACAACGGCACGGGCTTTGGCATTGCCAAATGGTGCACATTCATGCTTGATCGCGACCCGCTGGATACCACCCGAAAGGTCGGTTTTCCAGTTGGTCTTGTCACCAGCAACGGCTTCTATTGCAGCACGTTCATCTGCCGTCAGATCACCATCCCAACCAAGCTCTTTGAGCATGGCCATGGTAAACTCAGGATAACCGTCCTGAATTTCAGACCCTTTGGAATAAACACCTTCTGCCAGTAGATTGGTTCCTTCGCGTTCCACACCGAAACGGGCACGGAAAGTCAGGCCACCTTCAGACACTTTTTTGGACATGTCATAAAGGTTTGGCGTTCCAGGATGCCCCATCTCAGCGGTACCCCAACAAGGCCACGGCAGTCCGTAGTATTCCCCGTCATTCGGGCCACCAACAGCCTGCAATGTGGTTTTGTCGAACGTATGCTGATTGGCCATATGCGATTTTATGCGCTCTGGTGAACAACCCGTGTAACCGATTGTCCACATACCGCCATTAAACTCGCGTGTAATGCTTTCAACGTTTGGTGTGTCTACATCTTCCATCTCGATATTGCGGAAGAAACGGTCAGCCCAACCAAATTTGTTGGCGAACTTGCCCATGATGACTTGGTCAGGTAAAGACTCGAACAATGGATCAACCACCTGATCACGCCACTGAAGCGACCGGTTTGAAGCCGTGACGGAACCACGTGTTTCATATTGGGTCGAGGCAGGCAGCAGATAAACACCGTCTGTGCGGTCATGCATAACGGCAGATAGTGTTGGGTATGGGTCAATCACGACTAGCATGTCGAGTTTTTCCATTGCCGTTTTCATTTCCTTACCACGGGTCTGGCTGTTTGGCGCATGGCCCCATAGAACCATTGCGCGCACGTTGTTTGGCTGATCGATGTTGTCTTTGTCTTCCAAAACACCGTCAATCCAACGCGATACAGGAATACCTTTCATGTTCATCAAAGGCTGATCTTTACCAGCTTTGTCTTTGACGCTGTCAAAGCGGCCTTTCAACCAGTCAAGGTCTTCACCCCAAACACGTGACCAATGTCCCCATGCACCTGCTGACAAGCCATAATAGCCGGGCAGAGAGTGGGACAAAATGCACATGTCAGTGGCACCTTGCACATTATCGTGGCCACGAAAAATGTTGGTTCCGCCACCAGACGTACCCATGTTGCCAAGGGCAAGCTGCAAAATACAATAGGCACGCGTGTTGTTGTTACCCGTTGTATGTTGTGTGCCACCCATGCACCAGATCACAGTGCCGGGACGATTGTTTGCCAATGTGTGCGCAACGCGCTTCAATTGGGCCCCTGGAACGCCGGTTACACGTTCAACTTCTTCAGGGTTCCATTTTTTCACTTCGTTCCGGATTTCATCCATGCCGTAAACCCGTGTGCGGATAAACTCGGTATCTTCCCAACCATTTTCGAAGATATGATACAGGATACCCCAGATCAAAGCCACGTCAGAACCCGGACGCATCCGCACATATTCATCGGCATGTGCCGCAGTACGTGTAAAGCGCGGATCACAGACGATCAAAGGCGCATTGTTTTCCTCTTTGGCTTTCAGAATATGCACCAAGGATACAGGATGCGCTTCGGCAGGGTTGCCGCCAATCACGAAAATCGCTTTTGAATTGTGGATGTCGTTGTAGCTGTTGGTCATGGCGCCGTAGCCCCATGTGTTTGCAACGCCTGCAACGGTTGTCGAGTGACAGATACGGGCCTGATGATCCACGTTGTTCGAGCCCCAATAGGCAGCAAATTTGCGGAACAGATAAGACTGTTCATTGCTGAACTTGGCTGAACCCAACCAATAAACGCTGTCCGGGCCGCTTTCTTTGCGGATATCCATCATGCCGTCGCCGATCTCATTGATCGCCTGTTCCCAGCTAATGCGTTTCCATTCACCACCCTCTTTTTTCATCGGGTATTTCAGGCGGCGTTCACCGTGGGCTGCTTCACGTGCAGATGCCCCTTTGGCGCAATGCGCACCTAGGTTGAACGGGCTGTCAAAGCCGGGTTCCTGCCCCGTCCAAACACCGTTGTCCACTTCTGCCATGACGGTACAACCGACAGAACAGTTGGTACAAACGGATTTGACTGTACTTACAGCGCTATTTACGGCTGATTGTGCTGATGCCTTCGTCACAGAACCTGCTGTTGCACCGATCGCGGCCAAGCCACCGATGGCCAGGCCTGATCCCCTAAGGAATGAACGACGGTCAACAGATTTTTCTGCAACTTTTGACAGGAGGCTTGTCCGTTGGGGGCGTCGCGCAACCCCGTTGGTCTTTTTCCTGAGCATTATATATCTCCAATGTTGGTATGGCAGGATTGCCAAAATCTTATTTTTTGTCTTCACGATGGTCTGGGCGTCTCGCAACCTCTCACCGCTTGGTATGAAATGTCCGCTAGAAGCGGGCAGTTTCGAAATATGCCCGTGTATGGGCAGTATCTTGCAGGCCTTCGCCTGTATGTTCTTCAAGTTCGGCAGCAACAGCTGCGTCACCTGTCACAGCCACTGCAACAGCGGGTGCTGCGACAGATGCCATTTTCAGGAAATCACGGCGGCTGTTTGTGGCAACCTCGTCTTTTTTCGTCATTCGACTTCTCCTATGTTATGGTCGGCTTGTACCGGCCGATTAAGGTGGCCTTTATTTAGTCACCATGCGAAATGCTTCTTGTTCTATATGTATGAACACACGACCAATTGCGCCGACGGGTGCATATAGAACCGAATTTTTTGCCCCTTCCAAATCCGAAAAGAAATGTTCGGCCCAAGGGCCAATATGTCGGTTAAAGAATTCTTTTTGCTGGTGAAGGCCGGCGGGTTCACCAAACCGTCCCGTGATCATGCCTGCCATCATTTCAAACAGGCTGGCGATGTTGTCTTCGGGTTCAAACACGTTCGGTGCGCGCGAAATACGTAAACTCATCATATCCTTGCGCAAAGCGGCAAGCGGTTTTTCATTCAAGAAACCCGTCAGGTAAAAGCTGGCATAGGGCAATAATTCACCACGCCCAATTCCAATGAACAAAGCGTTAAACTCACTGCTTGCGGATTTTTCGTTTTGCGCAGACGCCACACGCGACAAGGCTTTGAAACCTGCGCCCAGATCACTGTCGTCACCTTTGAGTGTGATCGTTTTTTTCAGCAAAGCCTTGGACGGTGGTCCAGCAAGAAGTGCCGCCAAATAATCGTACAGATCGGCACGCAGTTGATCTTCTTCCGTTACATTTACATTTGATGCAGTTGCCAGCATCTTATCCTCCAGTTTGCCTGACACTATAAATCAGGCCTTTAAATTTCCGCCCCGATCACAAAGCGCATGCGTTTTTTCGAAGTGAATACGGCCTCTGTTTCGAAACTTTCGTCACGTGTTACCATCACACTATCGTCTTCAATTTCAACATCAGCGCCAACGATGTCTTCTTCAGCAAACGCGAGCTCCTCAATCGAAGTTTGTTCTTCTAATTCTTCTATAACCTGCAGCTCTTCATCTACGTCTTGGGTTTGAAATTTGGCTTCTTCTTGGCGCGCCATTTCCTGCACATGGGCCAACAACCCCTTGCCAACCTGATAAGTGGTTTGGATCACTTCCACTGCATCTGCGCTGGTTGTAAAATCTTCACCATAGTCCACCAGAGCATCCAAATTTGCCAAGGCAGGATTACTTAACCATAATTTGCGTAACGCCCGATTGCGCAGACGGGTTGGAACGGCTTTGGCCATAAAGGCAGAAAAATCATCGCCCGCTTCCATTTTGTCCGGATCTTGCAGTCCCAATTCTTCCAAAACCTCTGCGTCGGTTTGCGCTTCTAACGCATCAGCCGATTGTTTTTCTTCTACGGCAAACTGTTTGGTAACTTCGTCTTCAGCTTCGGCTTCGACCGCTTGCTTGCGGCGGCTCCAGAAATCTTGACGGGCCTTCATTGCACAAACTCCGTCTTGTGGCCTGGGGCGCGGTAAACATCCGTGGCCTGCTTGATCCGCTTGTCCCCCACACCATCTTCGGCAGGATCACTGAATTTCTTGCCGCGCTTACGTTTGATGAACACCTCGTGTTCATGATGCAGTTCCACAAAATCAGCAATCCAGGCGATAATTGACATAGGCATCGGAACCGGCTCGACAGTGTCATCACCGCTGTCAGCATAATCTTGCGACTCGTAGGGTGATGCTGTGATCAGATGCAGTTCAATATCGCCCAGTTCGTCATTGGTTCCGGCATTTTGCATGACCACATACAAAACAGGCGGCTTGGATGAAAGGCCTGTCAGATAAGCTTCGGTATCAGTGCGGTAAAGTTCCAGTGTCAATGTACCTGCGTGATATTCCACGGCATCACCTTCACGGCGCATTTCTTCCCATTCGGCAGGCCCGGCACCCGGCAATACACCCACGACTTTCCAATTCCATTTCGCCCATTTGGTAACGCCCGGCGTTTTGCGAACGACGATCCCAACAGGCATAGAAATTGATCTTGAATTCATCCCCAACTGTCCTCCCAAACAGTCACAACTTTGCTTTGCTCGGTTGCAGAATAAAGTTAGGGTGCCAAAACCGGGTTCTCCAAGTGTTAATTGATAAAAACCGCCGACAATCGACAGTAAATCGAGATGATGGACAGAATGTCTATTTTTTTGAGGCCAATTTTCTTTGGTACGGTCAAAATGTCCACATTTTTGAGAAATTTAAAGACGCGTGATAAAAGATGTTCAAAACACATTCAAAAAATCGATTCTATCGACCCAAAAATTCCCGTATTTCACACCCCAAATCAATTCGTAAAATTTAAATTTCTTCGGGTGACAATACGGGTGAAATAAATATCCCCACACACATTTTCTGCCTTTACCAATAGTTTTTTTCGTGCCTATGCTAGGTTTGCTGCAAATCGAACTCCGTTTTTCAAACCAGAAATCCAGAAAGATATACATGCCTAAGACATTGATTTTATGTAATTGTTCAAAATCACAAATACTAAACACTTCGTCTTTTGATGCGCTGGATGATATACAGTGCTCGCGCATTCATTCTGGACTTTGCACAACACAGACCCAAGATGCGGCAAAATATATTCAAAGTGGGGATGCGGTTTTTGCCTGTTTGCAGGAACGCGCATTGTTTGAAGAACTGGCCGATGAACTGAATGTAGAGCCACCGGAATTCGTCGATATTCGCGACCGCG
>Ga0316189_10006535_pt1 | contig 11092 bp, 7 predicted proteins | sample LowCovwburrow_MG_FD_204930 | JGI IMG/M metagenome (GOLD analysis project Ga0316189, IMG submission 204930) | Coastal sediment microbial communities from Maine, United States - Lowes Cove worm burrow | ecosystem: Environmental > Aquatic > Marine > Coastal > Sediment | place: USA: Maine... | reverse complement strand
TCACTGACAAAGGGCCAGGATATGGAATAGAAGCAATCCGTGTTGATGGCAATAACGTGATCGAAGTATATGACACTGTTAAAAAAACTGCAGCCAAGATCCGGAAGAATCCTAAGCCGATCTTAATAGAGGCCATGACTTTCAGAATGCGGGGGCATGAAGAGGCATCCGGCACCAAGTACGTTCCAAAAGAAATGATGGAGATGTGGGCTACCAAAGATCCTCTAGAAAACTTTGAAAAGTATTTATTGAAAAATAAGATCATAGATGACAGCTTCATAGAATACTTGAAAAAGAGTGTCACAAACGATATAGAAGATGGGCTAAAAGAGGCCTATGCTGAAAGCTCCCCTGTAGCAAGTACTGCTGAAGAGACTAACGATATGTATGCTCCATTCACACAGCAGGTTTCCAATCCTATTTCTGCAAAGATATCAACTAAAAGATATGTCGATGCCATTTCAGATGGGTTAAGACAGTCGCTAGAAAGGTATCCTGAACTCATATTTATGGGTCAAGATGTAGCTGACTATGGCGGTGTATTTAAAGTTTCCGAAGGATTTGTAGATCAATTCGGAAAAGATCGAATCAGAAATACTCCTTTATGTGAATCCGCAATTCTTGGAATAGGGCTTGGTCTTTCGATCAAAAAACACAAGTCAGTGATCGAAATGCAGTTTGCGGATTTTGTCACTTGTGGATTCAATCAAATCGTGAACAACCTGGCCAAGTCATATTATCGCTGGGGTCAGAATTCCGATGTAGTAGTCCGAATGCCTACCGGTGCAGGTGTGGCAGCAGGTCCATATCATTCACAATCCAATGAGGCTTGGTTTTTTCACACGCCTGGCCTTAAGATTGTATACCCTTCCAACCCACACGATGCAAAAGGACTGCTAGCCGCTGCGATAGAAGATCCCAATCCAGTTATGTATTTCGAGCATAAGGTGCTCTACAGGTCATTGGAGGCAAATATCCCCGATGACTACTATACTACAGAAATCGGTAAAGCAATAAATGTAACCGAAGGAGACGATCTTTCGATCATTACCTATGGAATGGGCGTGCATTGGGCGAAAGAAGCCATGGAGAATTTTTCCCATTCTTCGGCTGACATTATCGATCTGCGCACCTTACTTCCTTGGGATAAAGAAGCTGTAAGAACGAGTGTCCAAAAGACCGGAAAAGTGCTGATTCTACATGAAGATTGTATGACTGGAGGAATTGGTGGAGAGATCAGTGCGTGGATTTCCGAGAATTGTTTTCAGTATTTGGATGCACCAGTGATGCGTGAAGCCAGTCTGGATACTGCGGTCCCCTTCGCTCCGAGTTTAGAGCAAAATTTCTTACCAAATGGGCGATTGTCGGGTAAAATCGAGCAGTTGATCAATTTTTAACTATCTTAGCGAGTTATGGATTGTGCCTCAATAGCAATCCATTTAGAAAATTATCGTTAGGTAATTTGATCAAGAAAAAGAACACGATATCGAACAAGTATTGGACAGCTAAACTTAAATGGATAGCTGGGATGCTGTTATGTCTCATGTTGGCAGTCCAAACTGGCCATGCACAAGAGGTAGATAAAAGTAGATCCAACAAGAAAAAACTCAGAGAAAATCGCTTCAAAACTCGAAACAAGCAAGGTGATAGAAAGCATAAAGGAGATATTACAGGTCGTAAAAGCAAGACCAAACGAACTAAAACAAAATCCAAAATAAATAGCCCAGCCTCTTCTCCCTACGGCAATGCGTTATACAGAAATAAAGCCGGGAAAAAAGAAGGTAAAAATGTAAAGAAAAGTGGAGGTTACTACAACACTCCATCTAGACCTGCAGAATTGCATCGCAAAGGGGATATCTCTGGTAGAAAGCCGAGAAGATCTGCAACTCGACCTAGTGAAAGTAGAAGTGTCAAAGCATCCTCAAATCCTTATGCTGGTCGGAAACGACAATCAGAAGCGAAAAAAGCGAAGGCTAATCGAATTGTTGGTGGTGGGTTCCAATCTGCGACAAGATCAGGAGAAGATAAGAAAAAAAAGCGCAAAAGAATACAGCCAAGGTCAGCTTCTAAAGGTTTCGTTGCGAAAAGAAAAGGAAGTGGCCCAGCAAGTATTACGCGGAGAGGTGAACAGGCCAGAACGAAGTCGATATCTGGACAGGGTCTGCGGTTTAAGAATTTTAGTAGCAGAAAATCAAATAGAGGAGGTAAACCTTCTTTCAATCCATATGCAGGAAGAAAGAGACGTGGGGATCAATCTCATGCTGGCAGAAAAGACGCGGGCTACATTTCCAAAACTAAAAAAGGCGAACGTAAACACAGTGGTATGGCTGGAGTCGGTGGTTATAAATCAGCAACTCGTAAAGGTGAGAACGCTTGGAAAAAGGATATTACTGGCAGGAAATTCAAAAGACCTTCTGACCCAGGAGTGGTTACTGGTAAAAAAGGTAAAGCATTCACCAGTAATGGCAAACGAAGACTCAGTATCAGTGGTGGAATCAAAAACAATGGACGTAAAACTGTCAACACTTCTGGAGGTGGTGGATCAGTCTCAGACCGTGTCAGTAAAGGACGGAAAAGTGCATTGCCAAGAAAAAGCTTAGGCAGTCCAAAAGTCAGTGGGTTTGCTGGAAGATTTAAAAGATTTGAAATTTCCCCTGGATTTGATAGTAGATCTGCCAAATATCAAGGGAATAAAAAAGGATCTCGAAAACCTCTAAAGGGTGGTGGAAGTATCACTAATCGAATCAAAAAAGGAAAGGGTCAAGCACTACCCAGGAAAGACTTAGGAAGTGCAAAAGTCAGTGGATTTGCCGGAAGGTTCAAGAGATTTGAAATGTCACCAGGGTTTGACACTCGATCATCAAGATATCAGGGGAATAAAAAAGGCTCTCGAAAACCTCTAAAGGGTGGTGGAAGTATCACCAGCCAAATCAAAAAAGGAAAAGGTCAAGCGCTGCCTAGAAAAGATTTAGGAAGTGCAAAAGTCAGTGGATTTAGCGGAAGGTTCAAGAGATTTGAAATGTCACCAGGGTTTGATACTCGATCATCAAAGTATCAAGGCAATGCTAAAGGATCTCGAAAACCCCTCAAGGGCGGGGGAAGTATCACCAGCCAAATCAAAAAAGGAAAAGGTCAAGCACTTCCTAGAAAAGATTTGAGGAATTCGAAGATTAGTGGATTTGCCGGAAGATTTAAGAGGTTCGAAATATCTCCAGGATTTGACACTCGATCGTCTAGCTACCAAGGCAATGCCAAGGGATCGCGTAAGCCTCTCAAGGGTGGTGGAAGCATCAGCGGTAACAGGTGGAACAATAACCAGACACCGCTAAATAAGAAGTATTCTCAAAACAAAGGAATTGCCAACTATAAAGGAAATAGAAAAGGTGCAAAAAAACCCCTCAAAGGCGGTGGTAGTATCACTACGTCAGGATGGAATAATGACCAAAAACCTATTCAGCAAAAACCTCAATCGCTCCAAAATTTTTATGGTTCAAGATACACAGGCACGTTGAAAATGAAGAGGAAGTACGTGAAAAAGCCTAATGCTCATGAAGATGCACAAAAAGGAAAAGAACCACATAAAAACATGTACACCATGAGTGGTTATCAAGGCAAAATGAAGGATAAAAGAAATCATAAAAAGAAGCCAAATGCGCATGAAGATGCTTTAAAAGGTATCGCTCCAAAGAAGGCCGTAGCGCATATTGATTCCTATATTCCGAAGTATGCTAAAAGAAAATATACGAAGAAGCCAAATGCGCATGAAGATGCACAAAAAGGCATTGCTCCCAAGCCAAGTACATACAAAGCTATGGCTTTTCAAGGGCGATTCAAGACCAAAAAGAATTATGATAAGAATATGCACCCTAGTGCCAAATACACCACTTCACAACACCCTCGAAATTCTTTAGCAGAAAAAGACAGAACATTCAAATTCAATATTTGGTGGGCTAAACTCTTTAAGAAGAACGAAAACCAACCTGCTGCTGTTAAAGAGAAAGTAAGAACCCCCAGATATGATAAACGTGAGAAAGATCTTTGGTATGAGTAAAGAAAATCCAAGCATAGACTGGAAGTCGCTTGAATCCGAAGAAGCATTACAACAAGCAATAAGCGAGTCCTCAGAACACCCCGTAGTAATATTCAAGCACAGCACTAGTTGTTCGATCAGTTCGATGGCAAAATCCAGACTCGAGAGTGGCTGGAATTCTGAAGAAGTTAATGATGCAAGACCCTATTATCTTGACTTGCTCTCAAATCGCAATATTTCCAACCTAGTTGCACAGACATTAGGTGTAGTCCACGAATCGCCCCAGATACTGATTCTGAAAGATGGAAAATGTGTGTACAATACCTCACATATGGGAATTTCATTTGAAGGGGTTAAGAGACAATTTTCCTAGTAAGTATAGCTGATAGTCTGCTTGACATCAGGGGATAAACTAAGCGCAACAGGACAAGTTCTTGCTGCATTTTCGAGCATTTTTCTTTGGCGATCAGTAATAGACAGCTGACTTAGATCAAATACTACCATGATTTCTGCAATTCTTCTTGGGGTTGCACTCATGACTTTGGTCACATCTGCGGTGATCCCTTCCATATTGATCCCTTCTCGCTCAGCTACCTGCCCCATGATGGTCATCATGCAGCTGCATAGCGCGGAGGATACCAAGTCAGTAGGTGAAAAGGCTTCTCCTTTACCTTGATTATCTACAGGAGCATCTGTGATTATTTGTTGAGATGAGCGCACATGTATGGCGCTTGTTCTTAACTGTCCTGAATAGCTGATCTTTGAGGTTATCATTTTCGAAAACTAATTTTATGTATATTACGTTATGCTTTAAATCGCTAAATTTAAGCTTTAGCCGTGAGGTAACATGAAAAAAACCATATTAATAATATTAGTTCTGTCACTATTTCTTTCTTCTGCTATTGTAGCTCAAGAAGGAGGATATAGCTATATAAAAGAGACTAAGTGGGGAATCAACAAGAATACCTCGGGTGGATTGATCGGAGGATTGATAATCAAACAATCCATAGCAATTGATGATCGTATGTTTCATACTTTCGGAATAGAAGTGATGAACATCACCCATCCAAATGAAAATGGTCAACGAGCATTTGATACTGGTGCATTTTACAAACTCGCGAAACAGAATTATTTTTATTCGATCCGAGCCCAATACGGTCGTGACCTGATTCTTTTCAAGAAAGCTCCACAGCAAGGTGCGCAGGTCATTGCGATGCTGGCAGCAGGCCCTTCATTTGGGATCCAATCGCCCTACTTCCTCAATGTCAATAATGAGAATGTGAAATATGATCCTACAGAGAGTACCCACCGTGATTTAGGTAGCATTAGCGGCTCTGGTAAGCTCTTCCAAGGAATAGGCGAGTCTAAAATCATCCTAGGGGCAAATGTCAAAGCTGGAGTGAGTTTTGAATTTGGGGTATTCAAAAATAGCGTAACGGGATTCGAGGCTGGATTCCTAATTGATGCCTACACCCGGAATGTCCTTATTATGGATGACAATAATGCTATTAATAAGTCCATCTTCCCTACATCATTCATTACCGTATTCTGGGGCTCTAGGAAATAATTCTTTTGCTGTTTTTTAAAAACATTAATCTCTATTTTTGCTGAAAATCGTATAAGTAATGATCGAACTTCCTGTAGTATCTGCTGACAAAACGAGTAAAATAAAAAAACCAGATTGGTTGCGAGTAAAGCTGCCTGTGGGCAAAGAATATGCACAAGTCCGAAAGATAGTAGACGAAAACAAACTCCACACCATCTGTGAAAGTGGCAACTGCCCAAATATGGGAGAATGTTGGGGTGCCGGAACAGCCACATTCATGATACTTGGCAATGTCTGTACGAGAAGCTGTACATTCTGTGCAGTAGCGACAGGTCGTCCATCTGAATATGACACAGCAGAACCAAAGCGAGTAGCTGAAGCGATTCATACTATGGGTGTCAAGCACGCTGTCATCACCTCTGTAAATAGAGATGAACTCAAAGACCGCGGTGCTGAAATTTGGTATCAGACCGTAGTAGAAACTAAGAAATTGAGTCCAACAACAACCATCGAGACCTTAATACCTGACGTCAAAGGAAAATGGGAAGCATTGTACCGAATGATCGATGGCGGTCAGGAGGTCGTATCACACAATATAGAAACTGTGGAGAGTCTCTACCGCAGAGTAAGACCTCAAGCCAGATATCAAAGGAGCCTTGATCAAATTAAGCTCACAAAAGAAGCTGGCAAACGCACCAAAACTGGTATCATGCTTGGTCTTGGTGAAACTAAAGATGAAGTACACAAAGCCATGGATGACTTGGTCGCACATGGGTTACACATATTGACCCTAGGGCAATATTTACAACCTACCAAGCGTCACATTGAAGTAGCTGAGTTCATTCATCCTGATATATTCGCTGCTTACAAAGAAGAGGGTGAAAAAAGAGGCATCAGGCATGTAGAATCTTCTCCATTAGTACGCTCATCTTATCATGCAGAGCGTCATGTAAATGTGCCGATAGACTAACTTACCTTTTAAAATAAAACACTTCCTTTTCCTTAGAATTATTGTCAATAACTTCAAATCGGAATAGATGTATACCTTGCTGTGTCCAGCGATGAACATTTATTGAAGTCCTCTTATAGCTTTCGTCAAAATTGAAAATGCGACTTTTTAGCAGCCTATTATTCTCAGCATTGAAGACCAATAAGGTGAGTGGTGTCTTCTTTTTATAGTCAAGCATTAGCTCAATAATTGGAATCACTACTTTCTTAATTCTATCAACCTCAATATCAACCTCATCTAATATCATAGGCACTCCAAAACTGAGATTCACCACGATTTTATAGTGATGCTTCCCCTTACTATGAATGGTATCAGTAATAGAATAACTTAGCTTTGGGATTCCAAAAGCATTTTTTTCATGTGATATTTGTTGGATCAAGTGGTGTTTGACCTCATCCGATGATCTCCTGTAAACATCATAACCCACAACGTTAGGCTCAAATGATTCGCTAATTTCCCAATCAAGTTTAATAAGACTATCTACAACATTGTAAGTCAAAGAATGATTGTCACTGAATGATAATGGGAGGCCTCTGGCTTGGTCACCAAACTCGATATTGAAATCGCAGAAATCATGCAGATATCCATCAATATTAAGTAAGTATTCTTTACCCATTACAAGTCCAACTAGAGTTATGAAAACATCATCCTGAGTCGCTAAAGAAACACAAGTAATTATTCTGTGGCGTTCTACATCACAAGGTTCTCCATCTATAACCACTATCTGAACACCTTTCAAGTCACGACATGATTGCTCTGAGATATTGATATAAAGTGGCTGATCTGACTCTGGCTTGAAGGTAAACCATTGATCGTTGTGATACTTTATGCATTTGCCAGTCAATGCTTCATCGATACAATTTTTCTCAACTTTACAATCAACAGTATTGGAATGAAAAGACTTATTTAAAAGCAATTCAATTCTGTTTTCAATCAAATCATTTGGAACTTGAGCAGAGATATAAGAAGACCACAAACACAAGATTACAATCCAACTAGAAACCTTGTTGAGACACATCACTGCTTCCCGTCTACATAGTCTTGTAAATAAGCAAACTTCTCTGTGAGCTTTCCATTCTCAGTGATAGTTGCGCGCTTTATCACCTCTTCGGCATCACTACTGAGCAAGTGCGGCATCACATTGTCTATCAATTCTCTTCCGAAATCTTCAGATGCATTTCTTGGGAGTTCACAAGGTAAATTATCTACTGCCATGACCGTGATGTTTGCTTCATCCTTGAGTGCAGGCTCTACTTTACCATCACTAGGATTATAATCATAGACAGGATCATCAATAGTACTTGGCCGTTTGGTAGATGGTATCGACCCTTCTATATCACACGTGATATCTGCGATGACTTTGATTTTGAAATCATCCTTTAGGATGTCTTCTCTTTTGAAAAGTACAGGTGCTTTTGGATCCCAAAATGCTCCGGCAATCATGAGGTCTGCTTCTTTCGCATATTTAAGGAAATCTCCTTCATATTTATTGGGAGCATCGTAGAACTCTTGTCTTACAAAGAGACTACCATTTTTTGCCTTATTATAATCTCGGGTATTGAGCTGTGTGTAGACTGGTTCGCGATAGTCCTCATTGATAAACTGGGCTGGACTAACTTTACGAATTCCCATACCATTGAGTACTTCCATTGCTCCTTTAGTCACTCGACCACCTCCCGTGACTATAATCTTGATCGCAGGGAGTTTGACTTTAGCATATTCACTCTGCATTTCTGCCATATCAAAGCACTCATGCGCGGGCTTCAGTTCGAACAACCTGTATCGTTTTCCAAATGTCAAAACACCATTATATGCTCCTACTATTCCGGCATACCTTCCAAATGCAACAACTCTAGTGCCGTTCGAATCCGTTAGATTTTCGTAATCAATAAGCCTGATTTTCTTATCAAGAATGGCGCGTAATAGTTCCCTATTGTAAGGTTGTTTTTTAGTGGTATGAGAAAAGAAAAAATAAGTCTTACTAGGAATCAATTGATCAATAGGAACTTCTTTGACACCCATCAACACATCACAGTCTGATACTTTTGTAACGACAGGTGTTCCATTATTCAAATACTCTTCATCATCATAGCATCTAATATCGCTCGACTGACAGACCACCTCCAAATTGTCAAACTTATCTGAAAGTTCTTTGGTTTCTTCCGGTGTAAAGGGCACACGATGATCTACAGGCACTTTCCCTTCTTTGATGATTCCGAGTTTTATTTTATCCATTTCTATTTTCTTAACTATGGACAAAATTAGTAATTATTAGTAGAATCGCATACAGTAACTTGACATGTTCAAACCGCCTCATCAAGCAATGCCAATCATCGACAAAACATACTGTAAATGAAGCAAAAAACTAGTCTTTTGATGATCAATCCACTTTCAAAACTTTAACGACTTTTCTACCAATCTCCATGTAGTATCCTCCTTGTGGAAGTTGGCTGATGTCCATCTCTACTTTATTAGAATTACTCTTCTTGACTTTTACATATTGGGTCACATCCCGTCCAAAGAAAGTGTATATCCTAATGTCATCTGCCAATCCAGCTGGACTCTCAATCGTTAGATTTCCAGATGTAGGATTAGGATAAATTTTTACTTCAAATTCAGTAGAGTAGTACTCAATGGACTCTACTTTCGAATAAGTGAAAGCGCCATCATAATCGGTCTGCTTCACGCGGTAATACGATAATCCAGAATATGGATTAGTATCCTTTGCAGAATAGGTCAATAGCTCAGTGGAATTTCCTGCCCCGTCAATCTTTTTCAATGCTTCCCAGTCCCGTCCATTATTAGATCGCTCCACGGTGAAGAAATCGTTATTGGTTTCTGAAGCTGTTTTCCAATCTAATTGTACGAATTGATCATCCACAACTTTAGCCGTAAAGCTCGCCAACTCGATAGGTAATGGAGTAGCTGCATCCACAGAAGCCAGCGTGATAAACCGAGTAGAATTGGCTGGAATCTCTGCCGTGCCTATGCCTGAAATGATGATAGAACCAAAGGCGAAACTAACATCAGGAGCGTTTACGACAGTCGCATCGCTAAAGTCACCGTCATCATCCACTAACAATCGCAGATGGCTAAGGGTAATTTCACTATTGGGTATTTCCAATACAAGTTCAATGGAATACTCGTCAGTAAAATTGGTGTTGGTAACTTTCCACTCTCGTTCAATTCTGGAATAGATGCTTCCTGGTTTCTCAGCATTAGAAACTGTGGTGGCGATCATTCGGCCATCGTTGCGCCCGAGTAGTACAAACTGCTCACCGGTTGAGAATGTTCCGGCATTGGAAGCATTATCGGCAGCCAGGGTTGCGATGTATATACGTGTAGAATCATCTGCCTGGTGCGACTGCTTTTGTAACAGTCCTGTCATATTATCCCTACCTATACCAAACACATCGTTATGATATTCCGGAGCATCCGATGCATCCCATATCGTAGTGGCATTACCCGAAATATAATCTCCTGCGGTTCCCCCTGCTGTATTATCTAGTGTAATCCCAAATTTTTGAGCCAGGTAGGATTCCACTTCCAGTACTTCCTGATCCGTCATGGCATTATTATGAAACAAGATGACCTCCATAATTTCTCCGTCATAGTATATGTTGTTTCGTGTGCCATCAAAGGCTCCGGCTTCTGATCCATCACCCACAAAACCGTAACTCGTACTTCCGCTACCAACATAAACTCCAGTGGACTCCACATCCTGAGAATAATCTTCTAGACCATCGATTCGAAGTTTCGTGTCTTCTATGGCATCTCCATTAAAAATAGTCACACCAATATGTACGTTGTCATCATTCAGCCCAGAAGTAGCCCCCTGGTGATCCCGTGTTGCGCCAACTTGGTTTTTTGCAGACATGCCAAGTGCTCCATTATTTCCTCTCAAATAAAAAGAAAAATATTCGCTACGATCAAAATCAATAAATGACCAATTGTCATCGAATGCACCACCAGTAAAGTCAGTTTTAAAGACAACAAAAGCGGCCATGCTCTGCACTTCTCCTACGCCTGAATAAAACAAATCTTCAATGGCCAGGTAATCGTCAGTACCGTCAAAACTTACTTCCGGGTGGTAGTTCGTGGTGGCCGATACAGTGGAGGAAGGTTGTGATGCTGCAGTACTCTGAGATGCTGCATAACTATTACCAGAAAAATCCGTCCAGCTACTTACTGGGCTACCCGATATTTCTTCTCCCCTATACCACAGCGCTAAGCCATTAGAGAGAATGGGGACATCTGTGCCTAGTGTAATAAACTGGCCATCGGTAATGGTCACGTTATTGAACCACACCGTGTCTCCATCAAGCGAGGTAGCCGTTACAACAGTAGCATCTGCAAACACTCCGTCAGCATCCACCAATAAGAAATATTTATCCAATTCATCGGTAGGTAAAGATAAATCGGGCAGGTAGAAAGCAATGTCTATATTTTCCGAAGTGTTTTTCCTGAATTTCCAGTAGCGGGTAACTCGTTCTGTTACCCCCAGAGG
>Ga0316189_10006532_pt1 | contig 11093 bp, 6 predicted proteins | sample LowCovwburrow_MG_FD_204930 | JGI IMG/M metagenome (GOLD analysis project Ga0316189, IMG submission 204930) | Coastal sediment microbial communities from Maine, United States - Lowes Cove worm burrow | ecosystem: Environmental > Aquatic > Marine > Coastal > Sediment | place: USA: Maine... | reverse complement strand
GGCTGAACCCGGCGCCGAAACCGGCATGGTCAGTTCATTACTGGTTTGAAAGGCATAGCGCAGCAGCTCTTTCATTTGGTCCATCATATTGACGAATTCGGGATCCAGGTGACCAATGGTCGGTCGTGACATGGCCTCGAGAATGCGCGGGTTGACATCAGACGGACCAGGACCCATCAGGGTACGAACAGGGGGATGAAATGACTGAATACTCATGTGTGCCTCTTGCTACTGATAATTATCGGAAATAGTGAAATTTCAAAGCGCAAATTCTAGCATTTTCGGCGCTAATGCCCATATCTCATTGTTGATGCAGAAAACAGCGTACTGTCTGGTCTCCGGCAGCAGTTTCCGGCGGGTAGCTGTCCCTGCAAATATCCATGGCTTTTGGGCAACGCGGGTGAAAATGGCAGCCAGTGGGTGGCTGGGCCGGAGACGGGATATCACCTTCCAGGCGGATAATCTCACGTTTCGACTGTGTATCCGCGACCGGTACTGCGGATAACAGGGCCTCGGTGTACGGATGCAGAGGTCGCTCCAGCACATCGGCAACCGGACCCTCTTCCACAATGCGCCCCAGGTACATGACAGCGACCCGGTCGGCCAGGTAGGAAACCACAGACAGGTTATGCGTAATAAAAAGGTAGGACAGCCCCAGCCTGTTCTGGAGTTCCTTGAGCAGGTTCAGTATCTGCGCCTGTACCGACACATCGAGTGCACTGGTTGGCTCGTCACAGATAACCAGCCGTGGATCGACGGCCAGTGCACGGGCAATACAAATGCGCTGGCGCTGGCCACCGGAAAACTCATGCGGATAACGCTGTGCCTGATCTGCTGACAGACCGACCTGCTCAAATAATTCATTTACACGGGTGCGTCGTTGTTGCCTGGTCTTTCCGATTCCCTGTGCAATCATACCCTCTTCGACAATATCGCCGACCATCATGCGCGGGTTCATGGAGGAAAAAGGATCCTGAAAGATAAACTGGAAGTCTGAACGTTTCTTTCTCAGCGCCTCGCCCTTCAGCTTTGTCAGCTCGACAGCTTCAAACTGTACGCTGCCATCGGTAGGTTTGATCAGCTGTAATACGGCCTTTCCGACCGTTGTTTTCCCGCAGCCCGATTCACCTACCAGCGCCTGTGTACAGCCTTGTGGAATCGCCAGTGACACGCCATCGACAGCATAGACATAACCGGCTGTCCGCTTAAACACGCCCTTGTGAATCGGAAAGTGCACTTTCAATCCCGACACAGTCAACAACTCTTTGCCACGACTTTGGTGACTGCTGCTAATGGCCGTTGCCTGCCGCTCATTAACTGCCGCAGCAGGTGCCGGGATTGATTTGTCCAGTCGATGACAGCGTGCATGCTGATTTTCTGATGTAGCGTTCCAGGCCGGCACATGTGAACGGCAATACTCCCATGCAAGCTCGCAACGTTCCTCAAAGCGGCAACCATAAAAATCACGATCCAGGGGAGGCACCGTTCCCGGTATGGTATCCAGCTCATGTTCGCGCTTGTGCACATCAGGCAACGACTCAAACAGTTTTCTACTGTACGGATGGCTCGCCGCGCCGAAAAAACGATCCCGGGCAGCCTCTTCAACCAGTTGGCCGGCATACATAACTGCAACCCGGTCTGCCATCCCGGCAACAATGCCGAGATCATGTGTGATCAGTAAAATGGCCATGCCGGTGTCCTGTTGCAGTTTTTGCAACAGTTCCAGCACCTGCGCCTGTATGGTCACATCCAGTGCCGTGGTGGGTTCATCGGCTATCAACAGATCCGGCTCACCTGCCAGTGCGATTGAGATCATGACACGTTGCTTCATTCCGCCGGATAACTGATGCGGGTATTCCCGGTAACGACGCCGGGGATCCGGGATGCCGACCGCGTCAAGCAGTTCCAGCACCCGCTCCTGCGCGGCACGGCCTTTCATGCCGTGATGTTGCTGCAATACCTCGCCTATCTGGTCGCCAATCATCAGCACCGGGTTTAGCGAGGTCATGGGTTCCTGGAAGATCATTGAAATCCGCCGGCCGCGTATGCGACGCATTTCCGATTCAGGCAACAGGGTCAGGTCTTCACCGTCGAGGTAGACATGCCCATGGGTAATCTGCCCGATCGGTTGTGGTAACAGCCGCAGTATTGACAGTGCCGTCATTGATTTACCACAGCCAGACTCACCCAGCAGCGAATAGGTTTCACCCCGCTGTATTTCCAGGCTGACACCGTCAACCGGGCGGATGGCGCCCTTGCCCTGGCCAAGTCGAACCCCAAGGTTGTCAAGTTTCAGTAATGGTTGAGTCATAGATTTACTACCTGAGGCATCAGCGGTCACGGGTGCGCGGGTCAAAGGCATCACGTACGGCATCCGAGAAAAGGTTGGCTGCCAGCACCAGTATGAACATAAACAGGAAGGCCGCCAGCAGTGACCACCAAACCACCGGTTCACGTGCCATCTCCAGGCGGGCTCCATTAATCATATTGCCCCAGCTGTTCATGGTCGGATCCACACCAACACCAACATAGGACAGTACAGCCTCAGCCAGTACCAGGCCGCTGAAATCCAGCACCACGGTAATCAGCACCACATGCATCACGTTGGGCAATATGTGGCGGCTGATGATTTTGCGATGTGCGACTCCGAAGGAGACTGCGGCCTGGATATATTCGGCCTCGCGCAGTTTCAGCGACTCGCCGCGCAGCAGCCGACAGAGCCCGGTCCAGCTGGTGATTCCAAGTATAATACACAGAAATAACAATCGGATATCTGCTCTTTCTACGGTTGTTTCAAAATAATCGGAATGGTTCGCAATGAATACCTGCAGCATCAGGATAGCCGCTGCTATCAGAAGTACACCGGGGATGGAGTTCAGCGTGGTATAGACATACTGCACCACATCATCAATCCAGCCACGCGCATAGCCGGCAACGATCCCCATGAAGATGGCAAACGGCAGCATGATGAGTGTGGTGAGCGTGCCGATGACCAGCCCGGTACGAATACTCTTCAGTGTCAGGTAAAACACATCCTGGCCGACCTTGTCGGTACCCAGCACGTGGTAGGCAGCGGCGAGATTTATTGCGAGAAACAGCAGCAATAACAACAGCGAGAACATCAACAAAACGGTGCGCCAGGGAATTGTGAACCGGCCCGTTAAAATATCCCGTGTAGTCACGCCCAGCGGCTGCTGGTGGCGTCTTGCCAGCCAGTACGCCATCAATAACAACATCAGCATACCAGCGAGCAGCGTTTCAACCACCGCCAGAAGGCTGCGTTGCAGAATATCACTCAGTCTGCCATCGACTGCATCACCAAGATCGCGACCTCCGTAAATTAACCGTGGGTAATCGCGCAGCTTGCTGCCGTCGCTCTGTTCAATGGTTTCTTTGGCAAACAGGTGTGTTGCAAAGGGTGCCGAGTAGGTTTTTTCTACCTGTGTCCGGAGCGGACCGACCAGCGTATCGAGTGCACTGAGTACTTCACCGGCATAATGTACTTCATCGCTGTCACCGTTAGCTTCCAGCGGCAAACGATAGTGCAATGAGTCAAGCAGGCCGATAAGCACAAAGGCCAGCAGCACCACCACCGATGCAACAGCCACCTTGCCGGTAAAAACCCGTCGCCAGGGAGCACGAATATGCGGCTTGCTGCGCGCGTAAACAATAAACATGACCACCACAGCGGTGAGTATAAAGATCAGTACATCTGTCCAGAGAAAAACTGGCTTGATCATGTCAGGCGTATCCTCGGGTCAACAATGGTATAGGCAATATCAACCATTATCAGACCGATGATGTACAGCACAGAACCAAGAAACACCATCACACGGACGATAGCGAAGTCCTGATTCTGAATGCCATCGATGGTGTAGCTGCCAAGCCCCGGCACGGCGAAAAAGGATTCCAGCAACAGGCTGCCCATAAACAGTAGTGGCAGCAGTGATACGACACCCGTTACGATAGGTATCAATGCGTTCCTCAGAATATGGCGAAACAGTACCAGTGATTCGGCCAGTCCCTTGGCTCGGGCAGTGCGCACATAGTCCTTGCCCGCCTCTTCCAGGAAGAACGTCCGGTACCAGCGAGAACCGGCACCGATACCGCTCACTACCCCAATAACCACGGGAAGAATGATGAACTTGAGTGCATCGAGGCCGCCGTCAAAGCCGGATATCGGCATGAGGCGGAACACCTTGGCAAGTAGATACTGGCCACCGATGATGTAAAACATCGCCGAGATCGACATCAATACCACGCACAGAATGACGCCGGTGAAGTCTACATAAGTGCCTCTGAAGAAAGCCATCAGCAATGCAAAGGTTATGTTGACCAGCAGACCGATAATTAATGAAGGAATCGCAATTGCAAGACTTGGCAGCATGCGTTGACTGATATCGAAACTGATATCACGGCCGTCATCGGATGAGCCGAAATCGAATACAAATAACTTCAGTGATTTTTCGAAAAAAATCGTATCGGTGAGTTTTCCCAGACCGCTTGTTTCAGAATTAATCAGCAGCGGCTTGTCATAACCATGGCTTGCCTTCCAGCTCTCAACAGCCTCGGGCGTAACGCGCTTCATACCCAGATGCATGCGTGCCATGTCATCCGGTGAATTCACCACGAAGAACAGGTAAAAGGTAAGCAGGTTAATACCAATCAGGATCGGAATCGCATAGCCGAGGCGGCGGATGATATAGGCAAACATCAGTGCTTCACCTGGATTGCCGACATTCTCTGCTGGCGGCGATAGCTGATCCAGGCGGGCACCAGTGCAATCAACAGCAGCCCCGCCAGCAGGTACAGTGGCCAGCGCACCGGCTTGTTCCACTGTTGCTGCAACTGTTTGCGCACTTCCGGCTCAATGCGTTTGTACTTGAGCGCATTGTTGGCCATCAGGTTGGGCTTGGAGTTTTTCAGCCAGACATGCCGCAGGGTAAACTGTTTCGGGAAATAGCCCCATATCCAGGGTGCATCGTAACGCGCAATGTCCATCATCTCCCTGATAACAGCTTTTCGTTGCGGTCCGTTTTCCATGTCCTTCATCTGGTCGAACAGGCGGTCAAATTTCTCGTTTACATAGTTGGAAGCATTTTCGCCATTATGCTCAACCTTGCTGTTTGGACCATACAGCAGAAACAGAAAGTTCTCCGGATCCGGGTAGTCGGCATTCCAGCCCCACTGGAAGATTTGCGCAGTACCCTTGAGCATCTTCTCCTGAAAACGGTTGTAATCAGTGCCGCGAATAACCAATTGTATATTCAGTTTTGCAAACTGTTTCATCAGCCAGTCAAGTCGTGCCTTGGCGTCTGGACCCGTCGCCGGCGTATCAAAATACATTACCAGCGGTTTGCCGCTGTTGATGTCACGCCCTTCAGGATAACCTGCCTCTGCCAGCAATTTTTTGGCTACTTCAAGGGGTTTGCGCACAGCACCTTGCGGAGTCCAATCATAGACATGCGAATTGATACCTGCCTCACCTTCTTCGTAACCAAAAATACCGGGGGGAATGGCTCCCTGCGCCGGTATGCCTCGACCATTCAGAAAGATAGAAATGTTTTCTTCGATATTAATGGCGATAGAAATAGCCAGTCGCAACTTTCTTGCTGCTTCCGTATTCCCGCCAACGACCGGATCAAGCATGTTAAAACCGGTGTAGTAAATAGAGGTTGATACTGCGGTACTCAAATCGATGCCCTGCCTGAGCATGCTGTCGGTCAGGCTGACCTCACCGCCGTTGCCGATATTGATGGCCTGGTCAAAACTGTCGGATGAAATACCCGAGGTGTCATAGTATCCTTGCAGAAACTTGTTCCAGTATGGAATGGTTTCCTTTTCCAGGCTAAATACCACCTTATCTATAAACGGCAGTGGTTTGCCTGCATCATCCAGCAAACCGGCTTCCCTATCGCCCGGCATGCCTTCTGACGGATAGACTTCACCATGGAAATTCGGATTGATTTCCAGAACCATCTGGCGGTTCGGGTTGTTGACAGTCAGCATATAGGGGCCAGTGCCAACCGGGTACCAATCGATTGTTATGTTGCGTTCCTGCATGCCGGCCTGTGAATAGAAACGATCGGCCTCCTGTGGTACCGGTGCAAAAAACGGCATCGCCAGCCAGTAAAGCAGTTGAGGATACTTGCCGCGAATTTTTATGCGATAACGGTATCGGTCAATAAGCTCTACTCCCTCAAGCGGGAACTTTTCAAGCTCAAGAAAAGCGCCCCCACCCTTATCTGCTACAAGTTTTTCGTAAGCACTGGCAAGCGTCTTTGAATAGTCTTCCAGACCGACAATGTATTCACTCATCAGCCCCAGTATGGGTGAGTGAACCTGCGGATGAGCCAGCCGCTTTATCTGGTAGATATAGTCATTTGCCACCAGTTCACGGCTGCCGGTTTCTTTAAAATCACCGAGCACATGAATGGACGCCAGCTCGTCGGCGTCCAGTGGCCGGTAACGCAGCTTACCCTGTTGATCACGCGCAAAGGCCGGATGCGGCTGATACATGATGCCCGGCTTGATGGTAATGTCGTAAACACTGAAAGCGATTTCATTTGGGTCGACCGCCGCCGGCAGCTGCTGGCCGCTACTATCCAGATACATGGGCGCGGGTACTGCCTCTGCAGTTAACGGAATCAGTTCATACGGACGTTTCAGGTAGTCATACTGCAGCGGAGGTTCGTATATCTGGGCGGTAAAGACAGCCTCGTTGACACTATAGGAGCGTGCCGGATCCAGGTGCTTGGGGCGCTCTTGAAACAATGAATAGAGTATATTCCTGTCAGCGTCCTCTGCAGGATAGGGACGGTTCCATGGCCGATCATCACAGGCCGACAGTACAATACAGGCGACAACGATAGCGTGCCGAAGCACCCGGGAAAGAGGCATCAGCATGGCCAGTGTAGCGGAAATGGTAGCGATCGCATGGACTGCTATTATAATGATGCGCGCACCGCTATTCATAGCCTTGCCCCCCCCTTCACGTCACCGTCATTTTCCGGTACCGTAGCGGCACTGCCCCGGAGTACGATTTGCCGGGAAAACGACCACGTTTCAGCCAATAAGAAGGTATACCTATGGGATTCTTGAACGGAAAGCGCGCCCTGATCGTTGGACTTGCCAGCAATCGCTCGATTGCCTGGGGAATCGCAGAAGCCATGCAACGGGAAGGTGCCGAACTGGCATTTAGCTACCCGAATGAGAAACTCGGCGCTCGCGTCACGAAGATGGCAAAGGAATGTAATTCCGGGATCGTACTGCCCTGTGACGTCAGCAGCGATGAACAGATCGAAAATCTGTTCGTCGAACTGGGAAAGCACTGGGACGGGCTGGATATTCTGGTTCATTCGGTCGCCTTTGCACCGGTAGACCAGCTTGCCGGAGACTACCTGGAATGCGTAACCCGCGAAGGCTTCGCCATTGCGCATGACATTAGTTCCTACAGTTTTGCCGCACTGGCCAAGGCTGCATATCCGATGATGAAAGGCCGTAACGGTGCATTGTTGACCATGAGCTACCTGGGTGCTGTTCAGACGGTTCCGAATTACAACGTCATGGGTGTCGCCAAGGCCAGTCTTGAGGCGAATGTACGTTACCTGGCGCAGAGCCTGGGGCCTAAAGGTATCCGGGTCAACGCGGTTTCAGCCGGCCCAATTCGAACCCTGGCCGCTGCAGGCATCAGTAACTTTCGTAAAATGCTGGATGTGTTTGCGAGTACCGCTCCCCTGGGCCGGAATGTCACTATTGAAGATGTCGGTAACGCTTCGGCCTTTCTGTGTTCAGACCTTGCCTCCGGTATAACCGGTGAAATCACCTACGTAGATGGTGGCTATAACACTGTTGGCATGTCACCGCTTGAGTAACGGGTCTTCGGACTGGCCCTGACCAGGATCAAGAATACCGCTTTCACCCTCCAGGCGAGCAATCAACACGGCGCCGCAGGAGTCACCAAATACATTAACGCTGGTTCTGCACATATCCAGCACACGATCAACAGCCAGAATCAGCCCTACCGCCTCAATGGGCAGTCCAATTGCGGTAAGAATAATGGTGATGGCAACCAGACTGGCCGCCGGTATACCTGCCACACCGATTGATGTCAGCAAGGCAACCAGCACCACCGTGAACTGTGTTGCAAAAGTCAGTTCAAGCCCATAGGCCTGCGCGATAAACATGGCGGCTACACATTCATACAACGCTGTACCGTCCATGTTGACAGTAGCCCCCAGCGGCAATACAAAACTGGTTGTCTGATTCGACACACCTGCACGCCTCTCTACGCAATCCATGGTGATTGGCAATGTGGCTGATGAAGATGCAGTTGAAAATGCAGTTAACATGGCCGGTGACATGGCTTGAAAATGGCGCAACGGACTTACCCGGCCGACCACCCGCAGCATCAGGGGCAACACTATCAGCGCATGAATTGCCAGTGCGCCAAGCACGGTAAAGAAAAACATCAGTAACGGCTCGAACGCGGCAAAACCTGTGGTAGCAACCACCTTGGCCACCAGCGCAAACACTCCTATTGGCGCGAACAACATCACCCAGTCTGTAATCTTCATCATGACGGCAAAAACACCCTGCCAGAAATCTTTCATGACTGCTGCAGGCGAGCCGTCGATACGCGTCATGAAGTAACCGAACAGCAGGCTGAAGAAAATCAGCCCGAGCATTTTTCCTTCTGCCGCTGCTGCGACAATATTTGCAGGCACCATGCGGATAAAAATATCTACGACATCTCCCGCTCCGCGCCCCTGTACGCGCTCGGCAATACTTGCGGTATCGGCCTCATCCGAGAAGCTGACAACTTCTTTCGCCGGTTCACCATCTACCAGGCCGGGTGAGACCAGATTGACCATGATGAGCCCGATCAGGATAGCCAGTAACGATGTGGTCAGGTAATAAAGCAGGGTCTTGCCGCCAAGCCGTCCCAACGCCCCACCATCACTGATACCGGCAATTCCGGTAATAATCGATGACATGATGAGCGGGACAATCAGCATCTTCAGGGCATTCATGAAGAGCGCGCCCAGAAAGCTGTAGATGTCGAGGAAACGAACGCCAAACAAAGAGGCATCCTCACCCGAAAGCCAGCCGGCAAGCACCGCCAGAATCAGCGCGAACAGAATCTGCCAGTGAAGCTTTAGTGTGATTATGTTTCTTGCAAAAGCCACGACAGGGCTACTTACTGCTCTGCCTGGTCCGGTATTTCAATAGATGCCTGCGCCTTGAGTGTATTCATGACAGCTGCCATTTCGGCTGCACCCTGCAGTCTATTGAGATTGCCCCAGAGTTGCTTCCGCGCTGCCGGCGGCAAACTGGAAAAATCTCCTGCTTTTACTTCTTCCAGGGCAATGATGACGTAATCACCGGCAGCTGTTAGTACGCCTTCATGGACTGGTTTGTCGGCTGCCGGCTCAGCAGCCGCAAAAGCTGCAGCAACAATCTCGGCACCTGGCTCTGCTGCAATTCGGGTGATATTTGCTATTTCCTGCACTTCCAGTGATTCAGCAGCGGCAATTGTATCGAGATCAGTAAGGCTGCTCTGCAAGTCTGCAAGGTATTGCTCGCCTTTTGCTTGAGCCTGCGCACGGCTTTTTTCCGCTACTATTATCTGCCTGATTTGTACTTTTACTGTTTCAAGCGGTTTTTGTGCTGCTTCCTGTCGTTCAAGAACACGTATTACGACAACATGATCAGGGCCGATCTCAATGGCTGCGCTGTTATTGCCATTATCCAGAACGTCCTCACTGAAGAGGGCCTCACGAACATTGGCATGTTGTGCAACGCCGCTACCGTCAGACATGCTGACCCAGTCGGTTTCCTGAATAGCAATCCCCAGTTCTTCTGCGGCACCCTGCAGGGTATCGGGTTGTTCAAATGTCGTATTGGACAGCACTTCTGACTGTTCGTAAAAGAGATCAGCTCGCTCTGTACTCAGTAGCTGGGCGGTAAGCTCTTCACGCACCTCGTCCAGCGGAGTTGCCACCTCCGGTCTGATCTCGATAAGCTCGATAATATGCAAACCAAAAGGTGATTTCACCGGCTTGCTGACTTCACCGGGCTGCAGTTCAAAAGCAGCCTTCTCAAATTCAGGGGTCATAAGCCCTCGCCCGAATGTACCAAGGTCTCCGCCATTGGCAGCTGAACCAGGGTCGTCAGACAGCTCTTTAGCCAGTACTGCAAAATCTTCGCCGTCATTCAGACGCGAAACGATGCCATTTGCCTTGTTCAGGGCAGCAGTGCGCGCTTCCTCATCAGCATCCGGAGACAGCTTGACGAGTATGTGGCGGGCGTGACGCTCCTCAGGGATAACATATTTTTCAGCCTGCTCGTCGTACAGCACCTGCAAGGCTTCCTCGCTAATTTCCACACCTGTATCAAGTGTTGCTGCATCCAGTTCAAGGTACTGGGCACGCACCCTTTCCGGCGTCATAAATGCATCTGTATGAGTTTCGTAGTATGTCTGTATATCCTGATCACTGACCGGGACATGCTCTGTAAACCCTGACAACGGCAGCACCAGATACTTGAATCGTCGTTGCTGCCCTTCAAGTACATATGCCTGCACAAGGTTGTCAGCCGGTGCAGCAGCGGTGGCGCTGACACCGACCGTAAACTGGTTAGCAATGATGTCTTCTTTCAGGCTGTGTTCGAAGCCTGCCGGGCGAATACCCTGGTATCCGAGTACCTGTTCGTACTTGTCTTTTGAGAAAACGCCATCTTCCTTGAAGGCATCAACAGCATTTATGCTGAGTGCAACTTGTTCGTTGCTTGCAGCAAAACCTTCGCTGTCGGCTGCCTGGATCAGCAATGTCTGGTTAATCAATTGCTGTAATGAACCAGCCCTCAGCATATTCTCATCGAGTAATGCCGGATCAAATGATCCACCCAGCTGTTGTTCCATTTTTCTGCGCAGTTGATCGTAGGCTTGCTGATACTGTGCCTGGCTAATTTCCTCGCCATTAACAACGGCTGCGAAACTGGATACATCATCTTGCAGATAGGAATTCAGCCCGAAGAATGCGAACGCAACAAACAGAATGCCGAGTATTACCCAGCCTAAAAACCCCATTATG
>Ga0316189_10006531_pt1 | contig 11094 bp, 10 predicted proteins | sample LowCovwburrow_MG_FD_204930 | JGI IMG/M metagenome (GOLD analysis project Ga0316189, IMG submission 204930) | Coastal sediment microbial communities from Maine, United States - Lowes Cove worm burrow | ecosystem: Environmental > Aquatic > Marine > Coastal > Sediment | place: USA: Maine... | reverse complement strand
CCGGCCGAGCATTTACTATATTCGCCGCTTTGCCAATACGCCGGGTGACGACATCCCGACGCTATGCAGGAAGGTCCTGCGCGGCGCCGGACCGAGCATGGTCACGGAATGCCTCGCGACCGGCATCGAAGACCTGCAGGTTGAGTACGGCATTGATACGACCTCTGATGGTCATCCGAACGTATACCTGACCGATCCAACCGTTGCAGCGATGCAGTCCGTCGTCACGGCACGAATCTTCCTGGTTGCGCGTACCACAGAGCTCGATACGCGCTATGAAAACAACAAGACAATCAACGTGAGCAACGCACCCAGTCGCACACCCGCCGATTCCTTCCACCGCCGTGTGTTCTCGACCAGCGTGTCGATCCAGAACATTCGCAGCATCAACATGATGGATATCTAGCATGATCGTAACGACAAGAAAGAAGCAACGTGGCGCCATCCTGGTCATCGCATTGATGTTCCTGGTGGCAATCACGCTGCTGACCATTTCCTCGATGCGATCGGGCAACATCGGTCTGTTCATGGCGCAGAACGAAGAATCCCGAATCGCCGCTGAGCAATCGGCGCAGGCGCTCGCGGATGCGGTCGTTGCAACACCCGCATCGACTCCGGTTACAGGTAAGACAGGTTACACGGCCTGCACGACGGGCGTGAAGGACTGCAACCGTAACGACCTGCCGATCACGAACCCGGAACTCGCCAGTGCGGTCGCAGCCAATCACATCAGCGCGCGCGTCGAGCGCACAGGAACAATATTCCGTCCGCCGCCACGTGCGGTTCAGACGAGCATCGACAAATTCAGCAGCGCATCGTTTCGAGTGGTAACGACATTCGATCGCGTTGACGAGGGTCTTGGACACGAACAGGTCACCGAAGGTGTGCTCGTTCTTGTGCCCAAGCAATAGCCGGACAATCTACACAGAGATATTGGTATGGATACCAGACTAGTCAAATTCTTAATGTCAGGCGCGCTCGCAGCGCTTGTTGTACTCGTGGGCTCAGCCAGAGCAGACGATACTGACGTGTACATGAATCCGGGCGCTGGCTTGCCAGCCGGCAGCGAGCCAATGGTGATGTTCTCCATTGATTACCGACCGAACCTCGGCTCCACGGCCTGCAACGGCAACACCTGTGACACGCTGATTGCAGAGGGCTATATGAGTCCGACCGGACCGTACACCTTCTTCGATGTACTGCGCGGTGCGCTGCGCAAGGTGTTTGATCCGCTCGAAGGCGTGCGCGTTGGCTTGATGCTCAACCACGACAACAGCAACAACTGTGAAGGATTCGGCCGCACAAAGTGCAGTAACGGCGGCTATATCGCCATGGGATTCGAGTCGTTTGTCAAAGGTGACAGCAACGGCGCCAAGGCAGATTTTCACAACATTCTCGACTCCATGCCGATACCCAAAGGCAACCTCAGCCACTCATACCAGGGCAAGGAGTTGTTCTTCGAGTTTTTCCGCTACCTCACAGGCCAGGGCGTCTACAACGCGCACAACGGCTGGACAGACTACGGCACCAGGAACACCAGGAACCTCGACTTCGACTATCCCGCAATCGCCTGGGACACGGGTATCGAAACCGGCCCGAAAATCAGACCTTCTTACGATAGTCCGTTTAGTCCGACCGGCGCCTGCTCCAAGACCTACTCCGTAAACATGATGTTCCAGGTGTCCAACCAGGACGATGATTCTGATGCGGCTATCGGTAACACAGTGGCTTCTGGTGGATTCGGCGCGCCGAAAAAACAGTTCCCCGATGTCATCCAGTATCTGTATGACGCGGATCTTGCGAATGGAAAATACGGTAGCGTCCCCGATCTCGATGACAAACAGAACGTCATTTCCTATTTCGTCGTCGACAAGACCAAGGTCAACACAACGACTCGCGCTTATGCTCGCGCAGGTGGTACCGGTGTACCGCTTGTGCTTAGTGAGAACCCGGATGAGCTGGTTGCCACGCTGCAGGAGATCTTCAAACAGATCCTGAGCGTGAGCACGACCTTTGTTGCCGCCTCGGTCCCGGTCAACGTATTCAATCGTGCAGAAATCACGGACAACGTATACATCGCACTATTTCAGGTCGACGCTCAGGCCCGGCCTTACTGGGTTGGCAACGTCAAGAAGCTGAAGCTTGCTGGTGCAAATGACTCCGCCGAAGGCGCGGCCCTGATAGACGCCACGGGCACGCCTGCAGTCGCGGCTGACGGCCGTATCCGCTTCGACGCATTAACAGGCTGGACGTTACCCAACCTGTTGCCGGCTCCCGACCTCGACTCCGGTGAAGTTGCCAGCCGCGATGGACGCGTTGTCGCTCGCGGCGGCGCGGGCCAGCGCATCCCGGGCTTCCTCTCAGGCAGTCCACAAGAGGCTAATGGACTTGGTGGGCGCACTATCTACTATGACAAGACCTCATCCAGCCTTGGGCGCTTCAACGTAGACCTCATTACGGCAGCCGCGCTGCAGTCCGACTTCGATGCCTCGTCTGTGCTTGAGGCACAGCAACTGATTGCCTACGGCCGTGGCCTCGATGTTGACGACCTTGATGGCGACACCGAGACCAACGAGGCACGCGCCTGGATCTTTGGTGATGCCCTGCACTCGCGGCCATTGCCGATTAACTACGGCACGATCGCCAGTTACTCGAACCCTGACAACCCTGCAATTTACATCGCAGTCGCCAGCAACGATGGCATGCTGCGAATGATCCGCAACACCAAGAGTGGTGGTGCCGAGAGTGGCGAGGAAGTCTGGGCGTTCATGCCAAGAAGCGCGATGGCTGCGCAGAGGACGCTGCGCGCTAACGGTGTCGGCATGACACATCCGTACACCGTAGATGGCGCCCCGGTCGCCTTTATCCAGGACGTAGACCAGGACGGTTCGATAGACGCCAGCGAAGGTGATCGCGTCTATCTTTACGTCGGTATGCGTCGTGGTGGCAAAAACTACTATGCACTGGACGTAACCAATCCCGAGAGTCCAAGACTGATGTGGACAATTGAGAAGGGCGGCGACTTTTCGGAGCTCGGCTACACGTTTTCGAATCCTCGCGTCGGGCTGGTAAACACCGGCTCTGGCCCTCGCCCGGTCATCATGTTTGCCGGCGGTTACGATCTGAACAAGGATGCTCGCGGTGTTGTCGGCAGCAACGACTCTGAAGGCAACGCCATCTACGTGGTCGATGCCGAAAGCGGCAACCTCATCTGGAAGGCACGCCGTGGCAGCGGTGCCGCCGGTTCCGGCGTGTTCCAGCATCCGGAACTGAAGGACAGCATTCCTTCCACACTGACGGTCGGCGATACCGATGGTGACGGCCTCACGGATCGAATCGTCGTCGGCGACACCGGCGGCAACGTCTGGCGCGCCGACCTGTCTGGCAAGGACACCTCCAAGTGGAAGCTGACACGGCTTGCATCGCTTGGCCGACATTCCACGGGTGCGTCCGGGATCGCCTCTGACCGCCGTTTCTTCCATCGGCCTGACCTTGTGCCAAGCAAGGACGGCAATGGCATGTTTGATGCTGTCGTCATCGGCTCAGGTACGCGCCCGAACCCGCTCGACAAGGGTGGTTCGACCGTCAACTTCGCCTACATGATCAAGGATCGTCATACGGCGCCGGGCAGTGGTGTGGATGAAAACATCCAGGGGTCGCAACTCGGTGACGTGACCAGCAATTGCCTGCAGAGCAAGAGCGGCTGCTCCATTGACCTCAGCAAGGGCTGGCGCCTGCAGCTGGAAGAACCCGGCGAGAAGGTGCTTGCGACACCACTGACGATAACCGGCAAGGTGTTCTTCACAAGCTACCTGCCGCAGGCCGGCGGTGGCGCGACCGCATGCTCACCAAGCGAAGGCGGCGGCAGACTCTATGCAGTGTCACTGGCGGACGCGACGGCGGTCATGAACTATGACACCAGTGACGACGATCCCTCCAACCCGGATCAGCCAAGCAGCAAAGCCGATCGCAGCGTGGAGTTGCAGTCACTTGGCATCCCGGCTGAGGTCGTTTCGATCCCGCCCAACAAGATTCTGCGTCCCGACCTGCAGATCGACAATATTGATGTAACTACTCGCTGGCGTACCTTCTGGTACCTGCAGGAAGACGAGGACCTCTGAACATGCACATATTTGCAACCAGACAACGCGGTGTGACGCTGCTGGAACTGATGATCGTTGTTGCGATCATCGCCATAATCTCGGCGTTCGCTTACCCGTCCTACACGAACTACATCGTCAACACGAAACGTGCTGTCGCCACCTCAGCGATGCTGCAAATCGCTGACCGCCAGCAGCAGTTCTTCATGGACAACAAGCGTTATGCGACGACAATGACGGACCTTGGACTCCCGGCAAATCCGTACGTTGTCGCAGACGATGGCTCGTCGACAATCGCAGCGGATACCGGCGCGGCCTATTCCATCGCACTGTCAAACGTCGCGGGCACCAACTACACGGTGACCGCAACGCCGCTGCACAGCCAGGCATCACGCGACACCAAGTGTGCCAAGCTGATTATTAATCAGGCGGGCGCCAAAACAAGCAGCACCGGATACGGCGGCTGCTGGTAAATACCTGCCCTGACCTGTCACACTGTGTGACAGGATGACAAACGCAAGACGCAACTTCTGGCTAGCCATCACAGCGCTGGCCATGTTTACCGCCTGGTACAGCCTGCGCATGGATCCAGCACAGGTTGAAGCGCAGGGACACCGCGACTTCCTGTCGCTGCTGCCCGCACTCGCCACCCTGGTCATTTGCTTTGTCACCCGCAACGTCATCCTGGCGCTCTTTATGGGCGTGGTGTTCGGCGGCCTGGCCACCGGGCAATACAACATCATCCAGCACTTCCTGATCCCCTCACTAGGCACCGAGCGCTTCGCAGAAATCCTGCTCGTCTACCTTTGGGCGCTGGGCGGTCTGCTCGGCATCTGGAACCGAAACGGCGGTGCCTGGCATTTCGCCAACTGGGTCTCCGAAAATTTCGTGCAGTCACGGCGCTCGGCGATGCTGTTCGCCTGGGTCATGGGCATGATTTTTCACCAGGGCGGCACGATCAGCACGGTACTTACGGGCACCACGGTTCGGCCGGTGTCGGACCGCGAGGGCGTCGCGCACGAGGAGCTCGCCTATATCGTCGATTCCACCGCCTCACCGGTCGCCACGGTCATCCCGTTCAATGTCTGGCCCGTATACATCGCCGGGCTGATCGCGATTCCGTCGATGAGCGGCTTCATCGCCGACGAAGATGCGGCCATCTCGATGTTCCTCGCAGCGATACCCTTCAATTTCTACGGCTTGCTCGCGGTCACCTTTACGCTTTTGTTTGCCCTCGGAAAAATGCCCTTCATGGGCAAGGCCATGCGCCGTGCACAGCAACGTGTTCGCGAGACCGGGGAACTGGACGCGCCAGGCGCCGAACCTATGGCGTCGCGTGAGCTGCACACACTCAACATCGCTGAAGGCTACAAACCGTCTCTGATCGACTTTTTCGGGCCCATCGGCGTGTTATTCGGGTTTTCCATCGTGCCCTGGCTGCTTACCGGTTCGCCAATGATCTTCGAGGCATTCGGGCTCGCGGTTGTCACCGGCGTGATTCTCTCGGTGCTGCGCGGCATGAGCGTCACTGACGCCTTTGAGGGCCTGGTCGATGGCATCAAGGGCGTGACGGTTGGCGCTATCGTGCTCGGTCTCGCCGTGACGCTCGCAAGCGTATCGGAAACTCTCGGTGCATCGTCGTACGTCATCGAGAAGACCTCCGCGACACTCACGCTAATGCCATTCATATTGCCCGGCGTGTTGATGATCATCTGCATGGTGGTGTCGTTCTCTGTAGGATCTTCGTGGGGCACCTACGCAGTGGTGTTTCCGATAGCCCTGCCACTGGCATTCGCGATCTCAGCGGATCCGCTCTATATGACCCTGGCGTTTGCAGCAATTATGGGCGGTGCGGTTTTCGGCGATCAGTGCTCGCCGATATCGGATACGACCATTCTGTCGTCTCTGGCCTGCGGCTCAGACCTGATGGACCACGTTCTGACACAGCTTCCCATGGCGCTGACGGCGGCGGGCATAGCAATCTGCCTGTACACGGGAATCGCGGTTTTTCTGTAACTCTTGGTATATAATCGCGCGCCATCGCGACAGCCAAACACCCAGCTCCGGAGCAGTTAATGGGCAAAGAAAACAAAGACCAGAAGTTCTTCGACATGTACTCCCTCGTCATCGGCATACTTGTTGCCGCGGCGATCGGTATCTTTATTCTTGCCATGAATGTGGCCGAGAACACCCAGGAAGTATTTGTTCGCGCTGGAGCGGAATACCAGCAACAGATCGCAGAACGCATCCAGCCTGTCGGCACGGTCTACCTGCCCGGCGAAGAGCAGGCATCATCGGCACCAACGGTCGACGCTCTTGAAGAACCAACTCCGGTAGCGGCCGCGCTGTCAGGACCTGACGTCTATAACCAGGCCTGCCTTGCCTGCCATGCGACGGGCGCTGGTGGCGCACCACTGGTTGGCGATGCCGGCGCCTGGGCACCACGCCTTGCCAAGGGCATGGACGTGCTGTTCGACCACGCAATCAATGGCTTTACGGGCGACGCGGGCGTGATGCTCGCGAAGGGCGGCCGACTTGATCTGTCCGACCAGGAAGTCAAGGACGCGGTCACCTACATGGTGGAAGAGTCTCAGTAACTTCGCCGATCCAGCATTCGTAATGACAGCGCCTCCGCAATATGCGGGGGCGTTATCGTTTCTGCCCTGGTCAAATCTGCAATTGTTCTCGCGATTCGCAGTACGCGCTGGTAGCCGCGCGCAGACAGGCTGAAGCGCTCCGCCGCGCCTTCAAGCAACAGCCAGCACTCCTCGCTCACTGAGCACACGCGGGCCAATTCGCTGCCCTCAAGTTGCGCGTTGCAGATGCCGGAGCGTTGCAGCTGAATGTCGCGTGCGAATTGCACCCTGGCAGCCACTTCGGCACTCGTTTCGCCACGCGGTGCGTTACTGCGAAACAGCTCGGTTGGCGGCCGGCCAACGGCGACATGCATATCGATGCGGTCCAGCAGTGGGCCCGATATCTTGCCGCGATAATTGCTGACTCTGTCCGCGCTGCAACGGCACTCGCCCTGCGGATCACCCAGGTAGCCACAGGGGCACGGGTTCATCGCTGCGATCAGCTGGAAGCGCGCCGGGAAATCCGCCTGCCGGCCGGCCCGCGATATCGTTAGCGCTCCTGCCTCGAGCGGCTCTCGCAACACCTCCAGCACGTTGCGGTTGAATTCCGGCAGCTCATCAAGAAACAGCACGCCGTTAAGTGCGCGTGAGACCTCGCCCGGACGCGGCTCAGCACCACCGCCGACGAGTGCGGCGGCTGACGCCGTGTGGTGCGGCGCGCGAAAAGGGCGTTGCCGCCAGTGAGACATGTCCAGCTGCACACCAAGGACGGAATCGATAGCCGCGGTCTGCAACGCTTCCGTTGCAGACATCGGCGGCAGGATTCCCGGCAGTCTTCGCGCCAGCATGCTTTTGCCCGTGCCAGGCGGGCCAATAAACAGCAGGTTGTGACTGCCTGCCGCCGCGATTTCCAGCGCACGCTTGGCGTGCTCCTGGCCCTTCACATCGGCGAGATCGGGCTGCTCTGCAATGCTTGCCTCCGGGCTTAACAACTCCGCTGCCGGAATGATTTCCTCGCCCCTCAGGTGATCAATGACCTCAAGCAGATTGCGTGCCGCTCGGACCTCCGCGCCCACCAGCGTTGCCTCGACAACGTTGTCGACGGGCACAATGACCGAACGACCTGCTTTCTTTGCCTGCAGCGCGGCCGGCAGCACGCCAGGGACCGCACGAATATCGCCGTTCAGGGCGAGCTCGCCGTAGAACTCGGTATCGGCCACGGCCTCCTGCTCGATAACACCCTGGGCCGTCAGGATGCCAAGCGCGATTGCGAGATCGAAGCGGCCGCCCGTCTTGCGCATGTCAGCCGGGCCCAGGCTGACCGTAATACGTTCCTGTGGATAGTGCAGCTGCGAACAGATAATGGCGCTGCGAACGCGATCCTTGCTTTCCCTGACCGCAGTCTCGGGCATACCGACCACCGAAAAGGATGGCAGGCCGCCGGACAGAAACGCCTCAATAGTTACCGCGGGCGCGTCGATGCCCAGCTTCGCTCGGCTGTGCAGGATGGCTAGACTCATTGGCCCTCCATGGCCAATTCGCGAGCTTCTGCTCGCTGCTATTCTTGTTTTTCGAACTCCGCGAGGCGCGCTTCCAGCGCTTCGAGTTTCTCACGAGTGCGCCCAAGCACCGCCTGTTGCACCTCGAACTCCTCGCGGGTGACGAGATCGAGCTTGCCCAGGCCGGTTCGTAGCACGTTGCGAAACCCCTGCTCCATTTCCTCGCGCATGTTCTTGAGTCCCGCGGGCACGGAGTCCGCCAGCTTGCTGGCCAGTTTTTCTATGGAATCGTCGCTCATGTCTGCTTGATACATCAGCCGGACCCTAAACGCCAGTTACGACACATTGTTACGGACATCGCTGCGGTATGTGTGAACCAAAATGGGGCAAAGCGCTGCCTTTGTTGCTCCATAGAAGTGCGCCGACAATTCTCCAAAATCGATATGTCATTGAATATATGAGTTTTTTTCAAAGCGGCACGCTACTTGCTCTTAACGCTCCCGACGACGCATTTTTTTGTAACCTTTGAAGAGAGCAATACGATGAAAACAACGACACGCAGCATTTTTCTTGCAGGACTACTGATGGCGACGAGCGCAGCAAATGCTGACTGGTCCGCCAACCTTGGCTACGCCAGCGACTACTACTTCCGCGGTATTTTCCAGGCAACTTCTTCGCCGAGCGGCGGTTTCGACTATGAAAGCGGCGGCTTCTATGCCGGCACCTGGGCGGCTGACGTCAAAGATGGCCTCGAAGTGGACGGCTACTTCGGTTACGGCGGCGAAGCCGGCGACTTCACCTACGGCATTGGATACACCGGCTATTTCTACACGGGCGATTTCGATGACACCTACCAGGAAGTCAACCTGAGTGGCGGGTTTGGCCTGGTTTCCGCCGAAGTGGCCATTGGTCAATACGACAACAACGGCGGACCAACGCTCGACTACACCTACTACGCCGTGAGCATCGAGAAAGACGGCTTTTACGGCAAGTACGCCGGCTTTAGCCAGGATTTCTCGGGTGACTATCTCGAGCTGGGTTATGGCACGACCATCGCTGAGATCGACTTCGGTATTACGTTGTTGTTCAACGACGAAGACCTGAACGGTACCGACAGCACGGATGAATCGCTGATCTTCACGATCGGTAAGTCGTTCGACCTGTAAGACGAATTTAAAGGGGACACACGATGAAAATGATCACAGCGATCATCAAGCCTTTCAAACTCGACGACGTCCGCGAGGCGGTCGCCGAGATAGGCATCCAGGGCATCACGGTGACCGAAGTCAAAGGCTTCGGTCGCCAGCGAGGCCACACAGAGCTTTACCGCGGCGCGGAATACGTAGTCGATTTTTTGCCGAAGGCAAAAATCGAGCTTGCCGTTGCTGATGAACTTGCCGAGCAGGTCATCGAAGCAATCGCAAACACCGCACGTACGGGCAAGATTGGAGACGGCAAGATTTTTGTCTCCGATGTTGAACAGGCCATTCGAATTCGTACCGGTGAGACCGGTTCCGAAGCTGTATAGAGGAGGAGATTCTCGTGGAAGAAGTAACGCAGATTTCGGCGCAGGTCACAGAACTGGCTTATGCGCTCGATACATTTTATTTCCTGGTGATGGGCGCGCTTGTCATGTGGATGGCCGCTGGCTTCACGATGCTCGAAGCCGGCCTGGTCCGTGCCAAGAATACCGCGGAGATCCTGACGAAAAACGTCGGCCTCTATTCCATTGCCTGTGTCATGTACATGCTTTGTGGTTACACGATCATGTACCCGGCCGAGGCATCCAACCTGTTTCTTCAGTTCGGTGACGGACTGCTGACTACGAGTGACAATTCGGCAGCAGATGTGGTCGCGAGCGGCGGCGACACCTACTATTCGAACCTGTCGGATTTCTTTTTCCAGGTCGTCTTTGTAGCAACTGCGATGTCCATCGTGTCGGGCGCCGTTGCAGAACGCATGAAGCTTTGGGCGTTCCTTACATTTGCCGTCGTCTTGACGGGCTTCATCTACCCCATCCAGGGTTTCTGGAACTGGGGCGGTGGCTTCCTGACAGAGACCTTCGGCTACTTCGACTTCGCAGGCTCTGGCACAGTGCATCTGTGTGGCGCTGCGGCAGCACTCGCTGGTGTCATTGTGCTTGGCGCACGCAAAGGCAAATACGGCCCCAAAGGACAGATTAACGCCATTCCCGGTTGCAACCTGCCGCTGGCGACTTTGGGCACACTGATCCTGTGGCTTGGCTGGTTTGGCTTTAACGGCGGTTCGGAGCTCAAGGTCTCCGATGTTTCTGAAGCCAACTCGGTAGCCCTGGTTTTTGTCAACACCAACATGGCTGCCGCTGGCGGTCTCATCGCGGCACTGTTACTCGCTCGCCTGTGGTTCGGCAAAGCTGACCTGACCATGGCACTGAACGGTGCGCTCGCGGGACTGGTTGCGATAACAGCTGATCCTTTGTCACCTTCACCAATCGTCTCAACGATGATTGGCGCCGTTGGCGGCCTGATCGTTGTCGCGTCAATTGTCGCCTTTGACAAGATCAGGATCGACGATCCGGTCGGCGCGATCTCGGTACACGGCACGGTCGGTATCTGGGGCGTCATGGCGGTCTTGTTCACGAACGGCGATGCAACCTTCTCCGGTCAAATCATCGGTGTCGTCAGCATCTTCGCCTGGGCGTTCCTGGTCAGCCTGCTTGTCTGGTACGTACTGAAGCTGATCATGGGCATCCGAGTCTCCGAAGAAGAGGAGTACGAGGGCGTCGATATCAGTGAATGTGGCCTCGAGGCCTACCCGGAGTTCACTTCAGCAGAATAGCTTCTCTCCCCCACCCCCCTGAGAAGCATGTGGCGGGCCTTCGGGCCCGCTTTTTTTATGCAAATCAAACAGATACGTTACTCATAATGAACTGTGATGGCG
>Ga0316189_10006530_pt1 | contig 11094 bp, 11 predicted proteins | sample LowCovwburrow_MG_FD_204930 | JGI IMG/M metagenome (GOLD analysis project Ga0316189, IMG submission 204930) | Coastal sediment microbial communities from Maine, United States - Lowes Cove worm burrow | ecosystem: Environmental > Aquatic > Marine > Coastal > Sediment | place: USA: Maine... | reverse complement strand
GGACGCCGGAGGCGGTGACGCCGCTGCTGGACAAGATCATCGAAGGTTTTGGCGAATTGTTTCGCAAGATCTCCTGGGAGCAGATCAAGACCTCCACCATACAGTCCCGTTGCCTGGCCGGGGTCGCCAACGGGACCTATCTGTTTTGTTTGCCAGGATCCTCCGGTGCATGCCGCACCGGTTGGGACGAACTCATTGTCAGCCAGCTGGACTATCGCACTCGCCCCTGCAATCTGGTGGAACTGATGCCGCGGCTCAGGGAACGCTGATCCAGTGTCTCGGCCAGCGGACGGCGGCGGGTGATTCTGGGGGTTGAAGCAAGCTACCTGTCGGCGTTTCTGGTGGCGCTCCTGGGTGGCGTGCACTGTGTCGGCATGTGCGGTGGTATCGTCGGCGCACTGACCCTGGGTTTGCCCCAGACCGATGGAATGCGGCAACGCATGCCGTTTCTGTTGGCCTATAACGCCGGCCGTATTCTGAGCTATACCGCAGCGGGGGCGCTGGTGGGTGGGGTAGGCGCCATGGCCGGCAACCTCACCCGGATGCACGCCGCCCAGCTTGTGCTCCAGCTTGTCGCCGCTCTGTTTATGGTCGTGCTGGGACTGTACGTGGCGGGCTGGTGGAACGGTCTGCTGCGGGTAGAACGAATCGGCGGCCGACTGATATGGCAGCGACTGCAGCCACTGGGGCGGCGCCTATTGCCGGTGCAGTCCCCGGCTCGGGCATTTCAACTCGGATTGCTCTGGGGCTGGTTGCCCTGTGGCTTGGTTTACAGCGTACTGATCTGGTCGGTGGCGGCGGGTAGCGCGCTCCACGGCGCGGCGCTCATGCTGAGCTTTGGCTTGGGCACGCTGCCGACCTTGCTGGCCATGGGCACGTTCGCAGCGGCGCTGACCGTATGGGTTCGCCGGCCGGCGGTGCGGCACGCGGCCGGCAGTCTGATTATCGCCTTGGCTTTGATGCAGATGTATGCGGTCTGGCGAAGCGTCGCGGCAGCCTGAATGGTCCCCGACCGGCGCCGCTACTCGGTGCGGGGACGCAGATGTGCGTGCCAACGCAATTCGGCACGTTTGAACACACGTGTGATCACGTACACGATCAGCATGTACAAAACCGCGGCCGCCAGCATCGACTCGAAGTAGGTGTAGGTGAGCGCGTTGATTTTCTTGGCTGCGCCGTAGATATCGAGGATGGTGATGACACCGGCCACCACGCTGCCGTGCAGCATGAAGATGACCTCGTTGCCGTAGGCGGGCAGGGCGCGGCGAAACGCCCCCGGCATGATGATCCGGCGATAGGTTTGGGCGCGGCTCATGCCGCAGGCCGTGGCAGCCTCGACTTCACCGTAGGGGGTTGCCTGTATCGAGCCGCGCAGAATTTCGGTCACGTATGCCGCGGTGTTCAGCGTAAACCCGAGCAGCGCGCACCAGCTGGCTTCGCGCAGCACCGGCCACACAAAGCTCTCCCGCACGGACTCGAACTGTCCCAGGCCGTAGTAGATCAAGTAGATCTGAACCAGCAGCGGTGTTCCGCGGAAGAAATAGGTGAAGGCCCACACCGGCCAGGACAGAAAGCGGTTGCTGGAGGACCGCATGATGGATAAGGGAATCGCGAGCATCAGACCCAGAACCAGGGATGCGCTCACATAAACGAGCGTGGTCCACAGACCTTGCAGCAGCAAGGGCCAGTTGTCGAATACCACATCCCAATGCATATCAGGCTCGCCTTACGCCGACACTGTAGCGATGTTCAGCCCAACGCAGGGCGGTGGTGGAGATGGTGGTCAGGATCAGATAGATCACGCAGACCACCAGCATGAAGGTGAACATCTCCCGGGTCGATCGGCCGGCGGAGAAAGCGTTGTAAACCAGTTCCTGCACGCCCAGCACCGAAACCAGGGCCGTGGTCTTCAGCAGCACCAGCCAGTTGTTGCCGAAACTGGGCAGGGCAAAGCGCATCATCTGCGGGCCAAGGACCCGCCTGAAAATTGTCGGGCGGGTCATTCCGCAGGCCACCGCCGCTTCGATCTGGCCCTTGGGCACCGCGAGTATTGCGCCACGGAAGGTTTCGGTCATGTAGGCGCCGTAGATGAATCCGATGGACACCACGCCAGCGGTGAAGGCGTCGATCTCTATATAGATATCCCAGCCCATGGCTTCGACCAGGGAGTTGATCCCGATCTGGCCACCGAAGAAGATGATGGTCATCAGCACCAGATCCGGCACCCCCCGCACCAGTGTGGTGTAGGCGTCCGCCACCACGTTGGCCAGCTTCGAATGGGACAGTTTGGCCCAGGCGCCGAGCAGCCCCAACAGACAGGCCACCGCCAGGGACACCAGGCTCACCGCGATGGTGACCCAGGTGCCCTTCAGAATCAGGGGTAAGTAAGGCCCGACGATTTCAAGCATGTACACAGTGCTCCTGCGGGCGGCGGGCCTCTGGTGAGACCCGCCCCAGCACGATCAGTCGCCGTATACGTCGAAGTCGAAGTACTTGGCGGCAATTTCCTGATAGGTGCCATCGGCGCGGATCTTGTCGATGGCCATATTGAATTTCTCCTTCAGGTCGCCATCGTCTTTTCGAACCGCGATGCCTGCGCCGTCTCCATATATGGCAGGATCGTTGTGGTTGCCGGGCAGAAACACAAACCCGGCGCCCTGGTCGGTCTTGATGAAACCGTCATCCATCGCTACTGAGTCGGCCATTATGGCGTCGATGCGGCCCGAACCCATGTCCAGGTAGACCTCGTCCTGGGTGCCGTACAGCTTGAGTTCCACATCCGGAAACTTCTTGTTCATGTAGTCCTCGTGGGTGGTGCCGCGCTGCACCCCCACCACCAAGTCCTTCATGCCCTCGTTGGTTTCCTCCACGGCTACGCCTTCCTTGACCACGAACTTGGCCGGGGTGTGATAGTACTTGTTGGTGAAGTCCACCACCTTCATACGTTCCGGCGTGATCGACATGGACGCGATGATGGCGTCGTACTTCTTGGCCTGCAGTGCCGGGATGATGCCGTCCCAATCCTGCTCCACCAGATCGCACTCGACCTCCATGGCCTCGCACAATGCGATGGCGATGTCCACGTCGAAGCCGCCCAGCGATCCGTCAGGATTCTTGAAGCTGAAAGGCGGGTAGGCGCCTTCGACTCCGATCCGGACCTTGGTCCATTCCTTGGCGCCCGCCGGCGTCATGACCAGGGCAAGACACAATGCAACCAGGGCTGCGATGCTTAGTTTTCTCACGTTCGATCTCCGCTGTGTAAATCAATCAACGATCAAATGGGTATTTAGTGACCTCTGCTCAGTCTTACTGCCCCGGGCGTTGCAGCCGCGGGGTGGGATACTCCAATTCGGGCCGCCACGCTAACGCAGCATGCCGGACAGAAACTGTCTGAAGCGCTCGGACTTGGGTTGCTCGAACACCTGGGTGGGGGCGCCATACTCTTCCACCAGCCCCTCGTGCATGAACATGACCTGGCTGGAGACCTCACGGGCAAAATCCATCTCGTGAGTCACGACCAACATGGTGCGGCCCTCTTCGGCCAGTCCGCGCATGACTTTCAGCACCTCGCCCACCAGCTCCGGGTCCAGGGCTGAGGTGGGCTCGTCGAACAGCATCACCTGCGGTTCCATGGCCAGGGCCCGGGCAATGGCCGCCCGCTGTTGCTGTCCGCCGGAAAGGTGCGCCGGGTAGTAGTCGCGCCGATCGTACATGCCCACCTTGTGCAGCATCTGCTCACCCCGTTCAAGGGCCTCGGCCTTGGGCACCTTGAGCACCCGCAAAGGCGCTTCGATGACGTTTTCCATCACCGTCATGTGCGCCCACAGGTTGAACTGCTGGAACACCATGGCCAGCTTGGACCGAATCCGTTCGACTTGTTTCAGATCTTCCGGGACGATGCGATTCCCGCGTTTGGGTCGCATCCGAATCAACTCGCCCTGGACATAGACCTTTCCGGCCTCGGGCGTTTCCAGCAGGTTGATGCAGCGCAGGAATGTGCTCTTGCCGGACCCGCTGCTGCCGAGGATCGAGATTACCTCGTGCTCGTGGGCGCTAAGAGAAATGCCTTTCAGAACTTCCAGCGCGCCGAAGCGCTTGTAAAGATCTTCCACGACGATGGCAGGCGTGGATTCACCCATCCGATGCTCTCTTAAATTTTGCTGGTTTTGCTGGCGCATGGCGCAGTTGCTTCAGTCTCAACCTAGATGAATGCTCCGAAGGTGGCAAGCACAACCGCTGCTCTGTCCCGGGTCGAGGTCAGATGATTTCAAAGTAGCGCTCCAGCTCCCAGTCGGTAATGTGCTTTCGAAATTCCCGCTCCTCCCATTCCCGGGTAGCGGCGTAGTGTTCCACGAAAGCGTCTCCAAACCAGTCCCGGGCCGCCTTGGAAGCTTTCAGCCGCTGGGCCGCCTCCCACAGGGTGGCCGGAAGTTGCAGCCGTTTCGGGAAGCGCTTTTCATAGGCGTTGCCTTCCACCGGGGCTTCCGGCTCAATGCGGTTCTCGATTCCCCAGAATCCCGCCGCCAGGGCCGCCGCCAGCACTACATGGGGGTTGGCGTCGGCGGCACCGATGCGAAACTCCACCCGTTGCGATTTTTTGCTTCCGGTGATCACGCGCAGCGCGCAGGTGCGATTGTCGACCCCCCAGCTCGCTTCGGTTGGCGCCCAGAACCCCGGGATCAGGCGCGTGAACGAGTTCACCGTTGGCGCCACCATCGCCAACATCTCGGGCAGCAGCCGCTGCTGGCCACCGACAAAAAAGCGCATGCGTTCGCTCATGCCATGGGGCTGCTTCGGGTCGTGGAAGATTGGATTGCCGCGTTTGTCCTGCAAGGAAATGTGGATGTGGCCACTCTGGCCCGCCCAGTCCGGTGACCATTTCGCCATAAACGTCGCCATCATGTTCCTGCGCTGGGCCAGGATCTTTGTGAACGTCTTGAACAAAGCGGCCTTATCTGCCGATGCCAAGGCGTCATCTACGGCGATGGCCGCCTCCAGTACGCCGGGACCGGTTTCCTCATGCAGTCCTTCAACCGAGCAGCGCATGGTTTCGAAGGTCTGCAGCAGTTCCCGATAGAACTCGTTGTGGACTGAATTTCGGATCACCGAGTAGCCAAACGAGCCCGGCGCCATGGGGGTCAGGTTCTTATAGCCCTTGTCCCGCACCGATTGCGGGGTTTCGTCGAACACGAAAAACTCGTACTCAAAGCCGGATAGGGCGCGCAGGCCCATGTCGCTGGCCCGGTCCAGGACCCGACGGAGGACCCCGCGCGGGCAGACCTGTTCCGCCGCCTCGGCGAACTCACCGAGAAAAAACAGGCCGTCGTCTTCGAACGGAAGTTCACGGCAACTCTCCGGCAGAATCCTGACCGGCGCGTCCGGGTATCCTGTGTGCCATCCTGTATAGCTGACGTTGTCGTAGAGCTGGTCGTGTGAATCCCAGCCAAGCACAACATCGCAGAAGCCGAAACCACCCTCCAGCGCGGACAAGAATTTTTCCCGGGACATGTACTTGCCGCGCATGATGCCGTCCACGTCGAAAACGCCCACTTTGACGTGACTGAGTCCGCGTTGCTCAACGATCTTGCGGGCGTCGGCGGCGTTTTTGACCTTGTTGGCATCCATCTGCATCTCCGAAATTCACAGCGTAATACGTGTCCCGATCATGGGGTCGGGATGGGGCCACGACCCAATTGCTGCCTGGAGTATAGGCGCAGCGCCCGCAAAGGGTGATGGGCTCACTCCGGCGGCGGCCTGAAGGGCGGTCCCATGGGTCTCAGGCGGACACCCGCACGCAGCCGCCGGAACGGCAGTCGTGCCGGGTCGGCCACGTTGGGGCCCGGTGATTCCACTACCAGAACCTGGGCGGCGATCGGCTCAAAGTCGGCGCGAAAATGCACTGAACTCTTGAGAACCAGAATCCGGTGGTCCGCCGGCTCGATTCCAAGATGCCGGAACTCGGCCTGATCGGCCGCCTGCTGCTTGCGGCTCGATACCACGATGCGCACGCCATCGATGCTGAGCAGGGCCATGGGCCCCAACTGCATGTCGCATCCCGCGTAGAATGGGCCGGTTCCGCGGAACCGGCCGTTGCCCAAAGCGTTCACCAGGAAGGTGGCGCGCAGAGGCGTGTCGCCGGGAAAGCCGGACTTGCCGCCCAGGGCAACGTCGATGGACGCGCCGATGCCGGCCCGATGGGCCGCCGCCGCCACCTCGGGGTCGTAGACTACGCCCACCACCGCGTCCGGAACCCGATGTTCGATCAGGCACTTGAGAATGCCCGTGGTATCGGAGTGCCCGCCCGCGCCGGGATTGTCCTGGGTGTCGGCGAACACCACCGGGCCCTGTTGGGGATCGGATTCCGCCGCCACCGCGATCGCCTCTTCCGGGGTATACAGACGCTCGCGAAACGCATCCTCCCGGGCCACCATCAGAGCCAGCAATGCGTCCGCCGCGCCCTCGGCTGCATCCTGGTTGTCGGCGTAGGCCAGCAGCGTCGGCCCGCAGTCATGGATATCCGCCAGCGGGAAGCCGGGCACGAATTCCAGGTTACGGGCGGGCCCACCAACCCGGCTGCGGACCGTTTCCATCAGCGTTTTCATGGGGTCGGTGAGCGTGCATTGCCAGGTCAGGGGAATCAGGAAAGGCAGCCGCCGGTAGGCCGCATGGAGTGTGCGCCCGGTCAACAGATGATTGAGCAGCGCCCCGGCTCGGCGGCCGGTATCAGCCATGTCCACATGGGGGTAGGTGCGGTAAACAGTCAGCGCGTCGCTCAGTTCCACCATGGTGGGTGACACATTGGCGTGGAAATCCAGGCTGACCACCACCGGCATGTCATCGCCCACCACCGATCGAACCCGTCGCAGGAGTTCGCCCTCTCCGTCCTCAAGGTGTTCTGTCACCATTGCGCCGTGCAGGTCCAGGTACACGCCGTCCAGGTTTTTTCTGGCGCGCTCCAGCCGTTCCAGCAACTCCCCCACAATGGTCTCGTACGCCGCTTGTTCGACCTGGGCGGAAGGGGTTGCCGAACACCACAGCAACGGCCGCAGGGTGTGGCCCAGGCCTTCCGCGATCTGGACAAAACCGGCCAGGGGCAGGTTGATGCCTCGGGTGCTGGATACAACGGTGTCACCCCGCACCAGGCCAGGCCAGGCGTCTGGCTGCTCGAAATCCGCCAGCGTCGCCCCGACCGGTGCGAAGGTATTGGTTTCGTGCTGAAACCCGGCGATGGCGATGTTACTGATGGCTGCGGCTCCTGCGAGATTTGGAGGTCACTGTGTGCCTGGGGCACCGTCGCGTACGTCCGTACGCTGGACAGGGTTTATGGAGCGCTACTCCCATTCAAGCTCGGTATAGACGCGCGTGACATTGGTCCCGTGATGCTGCTCAAACAGCGCCCATCGGTCCCGTTCGCTGACGCCAGCCCGGTCCAGCGCGTCCTCGAGAAACCCGCCTTGCGCCAGAATCCCGCGAACGTCGTCCAGCAGGGTCCGAAGATAGCGCAGTTGGGCGTCACCCGCGTTGGGCCAAGGTTGCGGCAGGGGGCCGTTGCCGGGGATCACTCGCTCTGCGTCCATCTTCTGCAGGGTTTCGGTCAGGTCGATCCACCCTCGCAGGTCGCCGTCCAAGGCCGGAATGCGCTCCACGAAGAGATGACCCAGCCAGAGCGTCCCGCTGTTCAGGTCCAGCAGCGAGAGATCCTGATCGGTGTGGGCCGGGGCATGGGCCCAGATCCGAACCGGACGGTTGCCCAGGTCCAAGTCCAGACTGTCTTCGACCAGCAGTGTCGGGGCCACCAGCTCTGCGTGGCCTTCGGCGGTCTGCAGCGCATCCCCGTACTGGTCCAGAAAAAACGCACGATTGTGTTCCAGGGCGCCGGGCAGCCGGGTGTGGCCGACAAAAACGGCGCCTTCGTCGGTGAACGCCGCGTTGCCCAGGATGTGGTCCGGATGGACATGGGTGTTGACCACATAACAGACCGGCCGGGTGGTGACCGAGCGGATCGCGGCCAGAAGCTGGCGTCCGATGCGGTACGAGCCGCCGGCGTCTACCACCAGCACGCAGTCTCCGCCAACAATGAAGCCGATGTTGGCGATGTCGTCACTGCCGGGATCCTCGAAACCGACTGTCATGCCCTGGTGAACATAGACACCCGGGGCCACCTGCGTGATGCTAAAGTCATCCACCGTGGCAGTGGTGGCTGCGGCCTGGGCAGACAGCAGGAGCAGGCCGCCGATCACGTCGCGCGGGGAACGGGCTATGGGCACGGGATACAACCTCAGCGCTCAGGGTTCTATTGGCGAACTATACCGCCACACTGCGGAAACACTCACGCCGGGCGAGGAGAACGAGGCATATGGCGCGCTGGGTGAGCTTGGCGGTGGGTTTTTTTTTGATCATCCTGCCGTTGGCGGCGGTGGCCGCCGAGGGTCAGCAGTACGTTCGGCATGCTGAAAAACCCTACGCCGAGGTGATCGATGACCTGCGCTTTGCCGTCGCCGAGCACAATTTCCGGATCACCAGCAGTAATGAGATCGGTGCCGCGATCACAGCGCGCGGCATTGACACCATGCCCCTGTCCACGGTGATGCACATCTGCAACCTGGATTATGCTGGCCGGATCCTGAAGCGTGCCCCGGACCGTTTGCTTGACATGCCCTGTCGCCTGGCAGTGTACCAAGACGATACAGGCGTTATGATTCAGGCCCGCTTGATCGACGAGACGGATCAGCGGGTCGCGGACATCGCCGCACGTGTCAACGCGATGTTGCGGGGTATCGTGGACTTCGCGGCTGAGCGCGCGGACTGATTGTGTGTGATTCGTAAACCTTTGTGCGTTGTCCCGGTCTCAATTGCGGCGCAGTCCACTGGTCCAACTGGAGAGAAGCTGATGATCCAACGCCCCCTGTTGCTGGGTGCCCTCGCGATTCTGAGTGTGTCCGTCCCCGTCCATGCCAATGACTTTCCGACCGTGGCTCGGGTGGAGTATGTGGTCAAGTGCATGAACAAGATGGGCGAGCAGAGCTACGACACGCTTTACAAGTGTTCTTGCAGTTTGGATCAGATCGCCGAGCGCATGAGCTACGATGATTTCGCCGAGGCCAGTGCCTTTGCCATGTTACGTGGCACCCCGGGTGAGAAGGGCGGCGTGTTTCGTGATCCTCCCCAGGCCGGCGAGATGCGTGAAACGCTCAACACGGCCGAGGCCGAGGCCCGATCGAAGTGTTTGATCGGCGGCAGCTGACCGAGTCGTCGGGGATAATCAGTTGGCGGCGGCGGTCTCGCCGGCAATGAGTTCGGTGTGGGTGAAGGTGAGTCCGTTGGAGTCGGTCACCGTCGCAACCAGTTCGCCGGGTTCCTCTGGCACAAAATAAAAACGGAAGCTCGGATTCTCGCTGATCGAGATATCTGTTTCGGCGCTCATGACCGGGGTGCCGTTAAAGCTGACCTCCACCTCTTTGATAAAGTGCGCCGGCGCATATAGCCGGGTCACCTGGTCCATTTGCATGCCGGTTACGTTGGGGTGACTGATCCTGAGCTGCGTCAGCATTGCGCCATCGCTGTCGTTCTCATTCCGGGTCGCAAGCTTCATGCGACCCAGTCTTTGCATGGCCGTTTCAAGATCCGCCCCGGCAGGCGCTGAGCATCCGCCGCTGGCCTTTATAAAGGTCCGGCTCATATGCAGTTTCCCGTCGTTGGTCTCGGCGATGGCCCTCATCGGGGTATAGGCATTGACCCGAACCCGCATGGCGATGTCCGCTCGCCCGCTGCTGGGGCCGAAGCGAAAGCGTCCGGCCAGCGGCACCGGGTTGTTGTCGATCAACAGGGTGATGGCGCGAATATAGCGCGCCTCCGATTGGGGAAACGCAGCGCTGATCGAAACCGGCACCACGGCAGCGTCCTCTGCGCGCTTGGGGGCCTCCAGGACGATGACGTCGCTCCCTTCGACGATGGGCCGGTCCCCAAAATGTTCCGAACGGAGACGTTCGGTCCAAACCCCGTCCTGACTGGAATCGGCCAGCACCTGCGCGGGCGCGCTGAACGCCAGCGCGAGGCACAGCCCCGCAATCCATTTTTTAACCTGCGTCATGCCAGTGTTTCCTCAGACCTTCTTGTAAGCGCAAACGTACCCAGGCTCAAAACCACAGCTTAGCGCCTGTCGGGCAGTATTGCAGGGTACGTTCGGGCGCTTAAACGGATGCACCCCGATCATGCGTTTCAAGGACCGGATTCCGGTCCGAACAATCGCCCGCAATTCTGCAACAGCATCTTCATATCCGGGACAGTTTGTTGCGGACGGTGTTTGTGTAACAGGTTTTCGGCGCGGGGCCCGTTAATCAACATAATCAGCAACCTATGCCTCGCGTTTTGCGGCTTCCCCGATCGTTTCAAAGCATGGCATAGCCTTTGCCATCTAGGCTTTGACGTCGGCGAAGTGCTACGCCCCCGAGTTCGATCCAGATTGCCGTGCGAAGGAATCATGGGACCGCTCGAGGGGCGGCTGTGGAGGACGGCAATGCGCGAACCGATAAAACCGTAAGGAGGAGTCTTGATGTATAAGCCACTGCAATCACTGGCAGTACTGGCCGTCTGTGCCGTACTACCGGGCGCAGTCACCGCCAACGACGAAGTAAAATCCCTGACCGCCGATGCCAACAACTGGGCCATCTGGGGCGGAGACTACGCGGGAACCCGCTACAGCGAACTCGATCAGATCAACGCCGGGAACGTAAAAGACCTGCAGGTCGCCTGGACATTCTCGACAGGTGTGCTGCGTGGACATGAAGGTGGCCCACTGGTCATGGGCGACACCATGTACGTCCATACCCCGTTCCCCAACAAGGTCTTCGCCATCAATCTGGCAGACCAGACCGTCAAGTGGTCCTACGAGCCAAAGCAGAATCCGGACACCATCCCGGTCATGTGCTGTGACACCGTCAACCGGGGTCTTGCCTTCGCCGACGGCAAGATTTTCCTGCAACAGGCCGATACCACGTTGGTGGCGCTCAACGCCGATACCGGCGAAATGGTGTGGTCGGTGAAGAACGGCGATCCCGCAAAGGGCGAGACCAACACCAACGCGCCCGTCGTCAT
>Ga0316189_10006529_pt1 | contig 11095 bp, 7 predicted proteins | sample LowCovwburrow_MG_FD_204930 | JGI IMG/M metagenome (GOLD analysis project Ga0316189, IMG submission 204930) | Coastal sediment microbial communities from Maine, United States - Lowes Cove worm burrow | ecosystem: Environmental > Aquatic > Marine > Coastal > Sediment | place: USA: Maine... | reverse complement strand
GGTTTTCAATTCCATCCGCCTTGTTCCTCCAAACCCTATTCTACCAAAGCATGAGGACTGAGAATATTGGTGCCAAACGGGGTTCACTGAATAGTTACCGCTTCACCCCTTAGGGACTGCACAAAAACCACAAAACCTCAATGAAATCAGCTCTTTGTACGAAGCTGGTCCGTTCCACTCCCTTGCCATGCGAATGGGCTTTGCACTTTGCACAATCCCCACTCTGGCCATGCGAAAGGATTTTGTTATCCAAATTCTGTCTCAAACCTGGCTGGCTTTGCCGTGTCACACCAGGCCGCGAGACGGGCTTGTTCAGTTGTACGGAGCTGCTATCAGCAGTCGAATTCGCCTAACGCGACCCGTTATTGCACTGCTTGCGGCACCTTTTCGATTCTGCTGGCAAGTAATGGCTTCCCACCTGTAAAAAGATGTGAAAAAGAACCCGGACATGCTACCCATTCACCGTTAATAGCGTATTCTTATTGGGCAATACACCCAGTGAGGAGGTCGATCTTGAAAATACTTATCTTTGCATGTCTCTTAACGACAATGGCTTTTGCGACGGAAGGGACCGATTGGCCCGGTTTCCGCGGCAGCGCCAATGACGGTAAACAAGCCCACGGCGGTCTGTTTGCTCAGGGCTTTGGAATGGAAATCGCCTGGAAAAAAGCGCTGGGTTCGGCTTACTCCAGTGTGTCTGTGGCGGGTGGCACCGCCGTGACCGGGTTCTCTGATGGTACTACCGATTTCACCGTTGGCATGGACGCCAACAGCGGCGCTGAATTGTGGCGCTATCGCATTGGCCCCACCTACAAGGGCCATTTGGGCTCCCATGACGGCACCATCGCCACCCCGCTCATCAACGACGGCATGGTCTATGGTCTGAACGCCCACGGTGACCTGTTCTGCCTGGACGTCAAGAACGGCAAGCAGGTGTGGCGCTCCCATCTGGTTAAGGACCTTGGCGCGGTAGCCGCAGTCTATGGGTTTGGCACCTCGCCGCTGGTGGTGGGAAACGTGTTGGTCGTTCATAGCGGCGGAAAAGAAGCACCTGCCGCAGTAACGGGCCTGAACAAAAAAACCGGTAAAAAGCTGTGGGCGCTGGGCGAGGCCGAAAGCAGTTACCAGTCCCCCATCCACGCCGAACTGTTGGGCAAGCAGCAGGTGATCTGCGCCATGAACAAGAAATTGATGGGCATCGACCCGCTGGCCGGAAAACTTCTCTGGGAGTACGAAACCGGCGGTGTCAGCGATAGCTACATCCCAATTATGGCCGGCAAGGACCGGGTCTTCATTCGCCACAAAGACAGCGAATCAACCATGCTTCAATTCGCCAAAAGCGACAGCGGATATGCGGTCACGCCCTTGTGGACCAGCCGCGAATTGGCCAATACATCCGACATGGGCGTCTATCACGACGGCTACCTCTATGGCTTCAGTGGACGTTTCCTGACTTGTGTGGATGCCGAAACCGGTAAACGAAAATGGAAATCACGGCCTCCGGGAAGCGGTTTTGTGATGATGGCAGACAACCATCTGGTGGTCATCACAAAAAAGGGAAGCCTGCATTTGATCGAAGCCAGCCCGAAAGCCTACCGCGAGAACGGCAGTATCCAGGTCTTCGATTCACTGACCTGGTCTCCGCCCGCTTTCGCCAATGGTCGCGCCTATGTGCGCAACCTGAAAAGTATAGCCTCCGTGAGTCTAGGCCGTGTCGGAACAACGGCTCTGGCCGCCGAAGAGAAGAAAGGGGTGCTGCCCAAGACCCGGTTCGCGGCCTGGATCCGCGAATTGGAAAAGGCGACCGATAAAAAGGCCGCGATCGACGGCTTCCTGGCCGAGCAGAAATCCTTTCCCATTATCGAAGACGAGCGATACGTACACGTGGTGTATCGCGGCGACGTACCCGATGCGGCCATCAGTGGCCAGGGTCCGAGCTTAGGGCCCCAACGCCCGCTCAACCACGTGGCTGGCACCGATTTCCACTACTACTCCTTCGAAATGGCGAGTGACGCTCACATCACCTACCAACTGGCGCTCAATTTCGAGAACCCCGGACCCGACCCCCTTAACCCCCACAAGGCAGGCGATCTCTGGGGTTTAAGTTATAAATCCCTACTGGCCATGCCTCGTTGGTCCGACAGCAACCACCTTGCCGAACCCGAGCACATGGGGAAAATGGTGGAGGTCAGTCTCAAAAGCAAGCTCACTGACATGGAGCGCAAGCTGCGAGTGTACCTACCGGTCGGTTACGAGAAGGGCGAGAGCCGCTACCCGGTGCTCTATGTCAGCTTTGGTCCGGGTGCGGTTAAGAAGGGTTTGCTGACCCATACTCTGGACAACCTGGCCGGCAAGAAGATGAACCCGGTGATCACAGTATTTGTGGATCGCAAGAGTTACCGCGAATCACAGGGCGAAATGGCCGTGGCCTTCTCCGCCATGCTGGTTCAGGAGCTGGTACCCTTCATTGATGAACGTTTCCGCACCCTCACCAATCAGCGCGCCATCCTGGCGCATTCGGGTCTGGCCTTTGCTTCTCTTCATGCGGCCCTGGCTAATCCGGGCACTTTTACCGCCGTGGCAACCCAATCAGGCGAGTTCCATGAACCTAGCCGCAAGATATTAACCAACCTGGTTACTTCCTCGACGAAGCAACGTATCCTGATGGAGTGGGGGACCTACGATCGCGTTTACGATTCCCGTCTGAATGTGCCGGCCTGGAACAAGGCCATGGTGGCCGATTTCGCCGAAAAGGGTCTGAAGGTAGAAAGCAAGGTTCTACCAATGGGCGACGAATGGGGCAACTGGCGCACGCGTCACGATGACCTGTTACAACTGCTGTTCCCCTTGGGAGACATGTGATTTTGAGGCGGGTTGGGTGGTGGTTCTGTGCAGAACCACCAACCGGCCTGCTTTTCCTACACAATGAATGAACCCCTATCATTGCATCGACGCCCCTTTTTTTTAAGAATAGTTGCTAACCGATCGAAACGGGAGTCGTCCAAGGGTTATGGATGGGACGGGGTTGATCAACAAAGCGAAAAAAGGGGACACGGAGGCGTTTCGACAAATTGTCGAAGCAAACAGCCGAAATGTCTTTGCACTTGCCTTTCGGCTGGTAGGCAACGAACACGAAGCAGACGATGTGGTTCAGGAAACGTTTCTGCGCGCCTGGCGCCAACTGGAACGATTTGACGGTCGCAGCGCCCTATCTACCTGGTTGTTCCGCATCGCCAGCAACTGCGCCTACGATCTGCTGCGCACCCGAACACGCCAAAAGCGCGGCGAAACAGACAGCGACGCGGAGCGAATGGAGGCAGTTGCGGAAAACCAGCCCGGTCCGGAGCGGCAGGCATACAGCCGTCAGGTCCGCCAGCAGATTCAGGCCGAGCTCGAGGGCCTGACCCAACAGGAACGAACAGCCTTTGTACTGCGCCACCTGCAGGACTTCTCCATCAAGGAGATCAGCGAGGTGCTGGGCACCGGCGTCAATACCACCAAACAGGCCGTCTTCAGGGCGGTGCGCAAGCTTCGAGCAGCCCTGGAACCCACGGCGAGGTCACTATGAAAGAACATCTATGCGAAGACCAGTTACTGCTTTTCCACTATGGTGAAGCGAGGAGACCCGCAATGGTGAAAACCCATCTTGCCGACTGCGAACAATGTCGCACGCGTCTCGCCGAACTGGAAACCTTCCTGGATCAGGTCCAGGTAGATGTCCCCGAGCGAGACGCGGAATACGGAGCCCAGGTCTGGCAAAAGATCCGCTACCAACTCCCCGCCCGAAGGCGCTTCTTCCAATGGCGCTTTCCGCGCCAATGGCTGATCCCTGTTACGGCCATGGCGACCTTGCTGGTGTTGGCCTTCCTGATGGGCCGCAACAGCACACCCGAGGCCGAACCCGCAGATCTACGCGAGCGCGCCTTGCTGGCCGCCATTGGCGACCATTTGGAACAGACGCAAGTGCTGTTGACAGATGTGGCCAACACTCGGGAAACTGATCCCTATCACGGTACCTGGGCGCGCCGCCTGGTAGGCACCAACCGTCTCGTCCGTCAGGCTGCTTATTCACATGGCGACACCCAACTCGCAGACTTTCTCGACGAGCTGGAGTGGACATTGCTCGAGCTGGCCAATCGGGACATGGATCTGGAAGTGGTGCCTGCCTACGTTCAGGAACGAGAAGAACACAAGGAAATCATCTTTAAGATTCGCGTCTATGAGAACAAAGTAAAAAAACAGCGTTTAACTGACCAGATTTGAGCAGATCCAAGGAGGAACCCCATGGTTCGCACGATTTTCATATTCAGCTTTGTCCTCGCATCTTCCCTCCACTCGGCGGTGCCTGAAGCCAGCTTCAGGGCCACCAACAGCGGCCATTCAGAAGCCTACAACGAGGGCCGTACTGCGCTGCGCAAACGAGACTGGTCCACTGCGGTCACCTGTTTCGAGCGCGTGATCAAGGCCGAAGAAGTTGACGCAGACGGGGCCTATTACTGGAAGGCCTACGCGCTCAGCAAACAGAAGCGGAAGAGCGAAGCATTGGCTGTCATCGAGACCCTGGTCACCCGTTTTCCCGAGAGCACTTGGAGTAGGGACGCACGCACGCTGAAACTGGAACTCGGCGGCGAGGCTGCACTTTCGCAGCAGGAAAACAGCGACGAGGACCTGATAATGGTAGCCCTTAGCAGCCTGATGCTGAGGCCCCGTGATGAAGCGGTGCTGGAACTGAAGCGCTTCCTGGCAGGTGATCATTCCACCGAAATCAAGGAAAAAGCACTGTTCGTTTTGAGTCAACGCGGTGGTACGGAGGCGCAAGATCTGATCCGGGAAATAGCCAGGGGGAACCAGTATCCGAAGTTGCGCAAGGCAGCAATCCAGAACCTGGGCATCTTCCGAGATGCTGCCAGCTTGAAAATACTTGATGAGGTCTATGCGGAATCACAGGACAAAAACATCAAAGAGGCAATCATCCACAGCCTGATTGTGGCACGTGCCAGGGATCAACTACTAGCCGTGTTCGAGAGCGAGACCAACAGAGACCTGCGGGTCTCCGCGATGCGTGCCCTAAGTATCATCGGTGGAAGCGCCAAACTGGAGAAGCTGTATCAGGCGCAAACCGAGCCGGCACGCAAGACCGAGATCCTGGAAGCCATCGTGCCCGGCACCAAGATGAAGACATTTTTCCTTGAAGTCTATCGCACGGGCAGCAGCGAGGATCGGGAAATCGCCTTGCGGAACCTGGGCTTCAGCAAAGACTGTGACCTACTGGGCCAACTCTACGATGAGGCCGAGGAAGTGGAACTCAAAAAGCAGGTTTTAGAGGCCATGCTGCTGGCCACATGCGACCGCCTCCAAGAGGTCTTCCACTCAGAAAAAGACCCGGAGCTGCGTGCACAGGCCCTGCGCGGCATTAACCTGCGCATCCGCCCCCCCATTTCCTTCCTCCTGGAAGTATACCGGGATGAGGCCTCGCGGGAAATCCGAAAGCAGGTCTTGGAGGGATTGTTCCTCAGAGGCGCGGCCAAGGAACTGGTTAACATTGCCAGAGTTGAAAAAGACGAAGAACTGCGGCTGGCTGCCGTTAGAAACCTGTCTCTGATGAGAAAGGAGGAAGCTCGCGCCTATATGCAAGAGCTGCTGGGAAATTAGGTCCCCAGCATTTATTTCTTAATCCTAGCCAGGGCGCGAGTCACTTTTCTCAGGCTGGCGAGACCCGCATTTTGGATGGGGGTGTCGCCGCTGAGTTCCGGGAGCGGGGTTCTCAGCCAGTCAAAGGCCGTATCGTAGCCCAGGGTTTCGATGGCCAGAGCGATGATCTTGTCTCGGTAGATCTCACTTGGATCTTCGCTGAATACATCGTCCTCTGCCTCTTCATCCCAGATGCCCAAGCCCAATTTGTCGATGCGATGGTTGATTGCCCCCGGAGATCGCTGAAGCTTTTTGGCCAGCTCCTTCGGGCTTTCGCCCCGAAGAAACCCTTTCGTGAGCACACGATCCTCTTTGGCAGTCCACTTATGGCCGGCCCTGTCGATCCCCACTGGTTTCGGGTCCAACACAGTGGGAACATGTACCACCGGCTCCGGTTTGGGAGGCGGGGCAGGGATCGCTGAATCGGCCCGCCAGTCATAGAGCGTGCGATCCAGGCCATAAAGAGCATCTCCCAGGAAAGCACTGGGTGCACATTTTTCATCGCCGCGAAGGCGTGTGAAACTGAGCGACAGAAAACGTTTGGCTCGGGTCAGGGCCACATAGGCCAGACGACGTTCTTCATCCGGGTTCTTGGCCAGACCGTGAGGCAGCAGGTTGGCTTCGAAACCAATCACAAAGACCGTGTGCCACTCCAGACCTTTGGCACCGTGGATAGTGCTTAGCACCACGGCATTGCGGTCCTCGTTGCGCAGAACTTTGGACTGCTCTTCTATGGTATGCAGCAGGTTTTGCAAGTTGTCGGCCCGATCCGCTACCTGGCCGGCCGCCATCAGATTGGCTTTCCAGGCTTGAATCCGCTCCGTAGTCGCCGTGATGGGTGGTTCGTCACTGACCAACCCAACCACTTTTTTGACAGTCCTGGCAAACGGCTGTTTTTTTAAGCCAAAGGCCTGCTGGGCCAGTCGTTTTGCTCGGGCGGAGTCACCCATCAAACCGCGAGCCTCTACATCGCGGGGGTTCAAGGCCAGCCGCAAAGTGCCCAGCATCAGCTTGACCTCCGGACTCTTCCACAGGTCGGCAGCACCGCGAACCACAAAGGGTATTTTATGCGTGGAAAAAGAAAGTTGTAGGGGGGAGGCCTGATAGCCTACTCGAAATAGGACCGCAATCTCGGCGGGAGGAACACCCTTCTCCAAGACGCTTGCCACCGCACCCGCGATCCATCCCGCTTCCAAAAACGGTTCATCGTGCTCGGTGACCACGATCCGTGGTCCATCCTTGTTTTGGGCATGCAGCTGCTTTTCATGGCGAACCTTGTTTTTTTCAATGAGGTGACTGGCCACGGTCAGGATTTGCGGGCTGGAGCGGTAGTTGTTCTCCAGTGCATGGATCTGAGCGCCCTCGAAATAGTCATCGAAATCCAAGATATAGGTCAACTCCGCGCCGCGAAAGCCATAGATAGACTGGTCGTCATCGCCAACCGCCCATACATTGCCATGGCTGGCAAGCAGACACTTCACAAAACGGATCTGGGCCGTATTCACATCCTGAAGCTCATCGACCAGAATGTGTTCGAAACGACTGCGCATGTGCTCGCGAATCGATTCGTGTTCTTCCAGAATGCGAACCGTGTGGGCGATCAGGTCGCCGAAGTCGCAGGCGTCGGCCTTAAACAAGGCTTCTTGGTAAAGGGGGTAATGGGCTGCGGCTTCAAAGAGCGAATCGCTGGAAGAAATTTCGCCTTGCTTGCGCAGCTGTTCCAGCTCGGCATAGAAGTCGTCGGGTTGCTGCAATTTATCCTTGGCCTGAGCGAAAATCTCGAGCAGGTCACGGCCATCTTCGGGCCTCCAGAAAATCTCCAAGGAGAAAAGCAGCCCACGACACCCATTTTCGTCGAGAATGCGAAAGCGGGGCGAGAGGCCCACATGCTGGGCTAACTCGCGTAAAATACGGCCCGCCAGCGAGTGGAAGGTACCTATCTGAAGGGTTGCCTGGCCGGTGTCTACCATGGCGGCAATTCGTTGGCGCAGTTGGCGGGCGGCCTTGTTTGTGAAGGTAACGGCCATGATTCGTGATGGGTCGACCCCGGTGCGCACCAGGTGGGCGAAGCGGGCGGCAAGGGTGGTTGTTTTACCGGTCCCAGGTCCGGCCAGGACCAGTTGAGGGCCTGGACCACAGGCAGCGGCCGCATGTTGTTTCTCATTCAACTCTGACATGACGCATACCCTGTTAATGATCTCGGGCCGTGCTCAGAAAGTAGGCGACCAGTTCTTCGGCGCACTGGTGGGGGGATTTCGCCCGATGGTCCATTTCGTCCAATAATGTCTGCATCCGAGTTTTCACCCCGGGATGGTTGTAGAGCCGTCCCAACAGGTCATCGTGAAGGGTGCTATGGAACCATGCCCGTGTTTGTTCGGCACGCAATGTGACCAACAGGTTTCGCTCCTCCAGGAAATGGCGGTGGGCCAGCACAGTGTCCCAAACTTCTTGGATCCCTTCGTTTTCCAAGGCACTGGCCAGGAGCACGGGTGCCTGACGGTCGCGGTATTTGGGCAAGCTAAAGCGGAGTGCGTTCTCGTAGTAATTCCGGGTAGTTTGGGCCGCTTGCCTGGCCTCGCCATCCGCTTTGTTGATGACAAGCGCATCGGCCATTTCAATGATGCCTTTCTTGATCCCCTGGATCTCATCACCCGCGTTCGGCAACATAAGGACCAGAAAAAAATCAACCATCTCGCTGGCGGTCACCTCAGACTGGCCGACGCCCACCGTTTCGATCAAAACCACATCATAGCCCGCAGCCTCGCACAACAGCATGCTCTCACGGGTGCGGCGGGTAACGCCGCCCAAGGAACCCGACGAGGGACTGGGCCGAATAAAGGCGTTTTTCTCCCGCGAGAGTTGTTCCATGCGAACCTTATCGCCCAAAATACTGCCGCCGCTGATCTTACTGGATGGGTCGATCGTCAGAACGGCGACCCGTTTGCCTTTGGCAACGAGCAAGAGTCCGAGCGCCTCGATGAAAGTGCTTTTACCGGCACCGGGCACGCCGGAAATGGCAACGCGTAAGGCACCCCCACTGTGGGCCATCAACTCCGAAATCAGTTCATTGGCCCGAATGCGCTGAGCCGGGTTGGCGCTTTCGATCAGAGTAATCGCGCGCGCCAGGGCGCGACGCCTGCCCGAAAGAACCCCCTCGGCGAGAGGTGAGACGGGATTTTCGGTGTTCATTCTGTTCCGGCGAGCGCATCCTCGAGTTTCTCAAGGACGTTCGTGGCTGCTTCTAGAATGTTGGTGCCAGGTCCAAAAATAGCACTGACCCCGGCTTTGTAAAGGAAATCGTAATCCTGGGTAGGTATTACCCCACCGACAATGACCATGACTTCACTGGCCTCTTCATCCGCGAGGGCCTGAACAAGCGCTGGAACAAGGGTCTTATGCCCGGCGGCCTGGCTGGAGATACCAACCAGATGGCAGTCCGACTCGGCGGCCTGACGGGCTGCCTCTTCCGGCGTTTGGAACAAGGGCCCGATATCCACATCGAAACCCAAGTCGGCAAAGGCGGTAGAGATGACCTTGGCACCGCGATCATGACCGTCCTGACCCAGTTTGACAACCAGGATTCGAGGCCTGCGCCCCTCGCGTTTTTGGAACGCATGAATCCGCTGAACCAGGCTCTGCCAGGCCTCATCGCGCTCGTAGGCCGCGCCGTAAACACCGGAAATCACACGGTTCGACGCACGGTAACGCCCGTAAACGTCTTCCAAGGCTGTGGTGATCTCGCCAACCGTGGCCCGCACGCGACTGGCGCGCACGGCCAATTCCAACAGGTTGCCCTGTCCGTCTCGCGCCGCATTGCCAAGCGCCTCAAGGGCCCGCTGTACCTGGTCCGCGTCACGACTCTCGCGGATTTGCTTCAGGCGGCGGATTTGTTCTTCCCGAACCTGGCTATTGTCCACTTCCAGAATATCCAGCGGGGTTTCCTCTTCCGGCGGGTATTTGTTCACCCCAACGATGACTTCCTCACCCCGGTCAATTCGGGCCTGGCGCCGTGCCGCTGCTTCTTCGATATTGCGCTGGGGAATACCGGCCTGGATGGCGCGCGTCATGCCACCCAGCTTTTCCACCTCGTCAATGACCGCGCGTGCCCTGGCGGTCAAATCAGCGGTCAGTCGCTCCATCATATAAGAGCCGGCCCATGGGTCAATGACCTTGGTGAGGTTGGCCTCTTCCTGGAGAATGAGCTGGGTGTTGCGTGCAATTCTCGCCGAGAAATCGGTGGGCAGGGCCACTGCCTCGTCGAGGGCATTGGTGTGCAGAGATTGGGTACCGCCGAAAACGGCGGCCATGGCTTCGATCGTAGTGCGCACCACGTTGTTGTAGGGGTCTTGTTCGGTGAGACTCCAGCCCGAGGTTTGGCAATGAGTGCGCAACATCATGGATTTTTCATTCTTAGGGCCATGGCCCTTGATGTAGTGCGCCCACAAGCCGCGGGCCGCTCTTAACTTGGCGATCTCCATATAGAAGTTCATGCCGATGCCGAAGAAAAAGGACAAGCGGGGGGCAAAACTATCGATATTGAGACCTCTAGAAAGGGCCGTTCGAACATACTCCAGGCCATCGGCCAAGGTATAGCCCAGTTCGAGGGCACAATGCGCACCGGCCTCCTGCATGTGGTAGCCACTAATGGAGATCGAGTTGAACTTGGGCATATGTTTGGCAGTGTATTCAATAATATCGGCCACAATCCGCATGGAGGGCTCGGGTGGGTAGATGTAGGTATTGCGCACCATGAACTCTTTGAGCACATCGTTTTGAATGGTGCCCGACAGCTTGACAGGGGTCACGCCCTGCTCCTCGGCAGCCACAATATAACCGGCCAGTATCGGCAACACGGCCCCGTTCATGGTCATGGAAACCGACATCTTGTCCAGGGGAATGCCCTCGAAGAGGATTTTCATGTCCTCGGCGGAGTCAATGGCGACACCGGCCTTGCCCACATCGCCGACAACCCGATGGTGATCTGAGTCGTAACCCCGATGAGTCGCCAGGTCGAAAGCAACCGAGAGGCCTCTCTGGCCGGCCTCCAGGTTGCGGCGATAAAAGGCGTTGGATTCACGGGCGGTGGAGAATCCGGCATATTGGCGGATGGTCCACTTGCGGCCCGGGTACATGGTAGCCCGGGGCCCGCGGATAAAAGGGAAGCAGCCGGGCATGGTATCGGTAAACTCCAGGGAGTCCAAATCGTCACGCGTATACAGTGGTTTGACCCGTATCCCCTCATCGGATTGCCAGGTCAAATCTTCGAGAGGTTTTCCCCTGAGGTCTGCCCTGGCACGTTCTTCCCATGTTTCATATTCACGATTCATATTGATCCTCGCAGAATCTTACTCCTTTTTGCGACGGGCCACACCCGTCTCAATGGCCGCATGTACAACGGCCTTGG
>Ga0316189_10006527_pt1 | contig 11096 bp, 11 predicted proteins | sample LowCovwburrow_MG_FD_204930 | JGI IMG/M metagenome (GOLD analysis project Ga0316189, IMG submission 204930) | Coastal sediment microbial communities from Maine, United States - Lowes Cove worm burrow | ecosystem: Environmental > Aquatic > Marine > Coastal > Sediment | place: USA: Maine... | reverse complement strand
TCGATATGTGCGTCCACTGGGCCAGTCGCAACCGGACTACCCGCGATCGCAGGGAAAACTCCTGGAATTCCCTTACCTTCGACGCCATGACAGGCAATGCAGTTAGAGGCGATTTGCTCACCTTTTGTCATTAGCTCTTCTTTTGTGTAGGTGGCGGAGACTGTTGGCGCTGCCGATTCTTCGACGGCTGCTTGGACACCTTCATCACTAACTTGTTCAACCGCGCCTGCGTCCGGCACAATCGCTTCAACAACATCAGCAGCACTTAGCTGGGTTTGCGTTTCTGATTCGGTAGCAGCAATTGAAGAACCATCAAAACTTCCTCCAGCCGCTACCCACTGATCAAACTCTTCACCGGTTACTACTGTTACGACAATCGGCATAAAGGCATGATCCTTACCGCAGAGCTCTGCGCATTGGCCTCGATAAATACCTTCTTTGCCTTCATCAACATTGAACCACAATTCGTTAATATATCCCGGTATTGCGTCTTTCTTGGTTCCGAAAGCAGGAATCCACCAAGCATGAATCACATCATTAGAAGTAATCAGGGCGCGCACTTTACGGCCTGAAGGAACAACCAGGTGATTATCAACTTCTAATAGATAGTTTTCACCCTGTTCGGTTCGGCGAGATTCGTCAAATTGATCAATTTGCGAGCGCGGAGTGGCCAATGTACTGAAAAAATTAATCTCGGTATCCAGATACTCATAACCCCATTTCCATTGGTAACTGGTAATCTTGATAGTGAGATCGGATTTAGTGGTATCTTCCATTTTGATTAGCACTTTGGTGGCTGGAATGGCCATTGCAATCAAAATAAGAAATGGAATAACTGTCCAAACAATTTCAACCTTGGTGCTATGGCTAAAGGTGGAGGCTTGGAAGTTTTTACTCTTACGGTGCTTAAATATTGAGTAAAACATTACGCTGAAGACTGCAACAAATATAACCACACAAATCCAAAAGATCAGCATGTGTAAGCCAAAGATATCTCGAGCTATATCAGTGACAGGATCTTGAAAGTTCAAGCGATATTCGGCTTGGGCAACCGTACTGGCTACCAATGCTGCTATTAGGGTTCCTAGAACAGCGAATTGCTTGACGGTAAAGGCTACTAGTCTCATGGCTTATCTCATGGGATTGACAAATGCCCTATAGTAGGGACATTCAAATTTGATTTAGTTTGCTCGAAACTCACTTAATTTATTAAACGTACTTATAACCCACATGCATCCAACTTCAATTGAACACTAAGAATCTTACATCAGATACGTTAATTCGCAAGCTAACTACGAAGCGCAGAGAAGGTATCATAGCTACCTTGGGTCTTCAAGAAATTCAACAAGGAATGTTGATAATATTTAATGGTTGACAAAACATGCACTGTGCTTAGCAATCTTAGCTACCGCTTGATGTGATGTTGAGATTGGCTTACTATGTTTCGCTACAGAGCAAAACCAAGGAAGGCCGCCCTCAGCTTGTGCAAACCAGCCAGAGCGCAAACAATAGAACTCGCCAAGGATGCGCAAGGTGCAAAACATATTCAAATCACAGCTTATCAACAGCTTTAACTGGCTGTTTCCAAATCGATGCCAGTCTTGCCAGCAGGTATTGACTGACCATCGAGCCGCCTATTGCGATCCCTGTTATCTGCTGTTACCGTTTCAGAGCAACTGCTGCAATCAATGCGGCCAAACCTTTGCAGGACTAACTGATCATTGCGGTCGTTGTCTTGCTTCACCACCGAACTTTGATGCTTGTTTCTGCCCTTTTCGGTACGAACAGCCCTTACGCAATCAAATTATTCGCTTCAAATACGGCGAACGACCCGAACTCGCACTAGGCCTGGCACGCACCCTTGCACATGAGATTGAAGCCAATCAATTACCCACTCCCGAGCTACTAATTCCAGTACCACAGCATATAAGCCGCTTACGCCAACGTGGATTCAATCAATCATTGCTTTTGGTAAAAGAACTAAGTAAATTATTAGAGATTCCTTATTCCAATAACATTATTGAAAAACACCGCCCGACAAAACCGCAAGCCGAGCAAAGTCTTAGACAGCGCAAAAGCAATTTGCGCAATTGTTTTCGCATAACCGCGAAAGACTTACCAAAGCACATAGCAATCGTCGACGATGTTTTTACCACTGGCACCACCGCTTCAGAAATTACTAAAATTTTAAAAAGAAACGGTGTAGACTATGTTCAGGTGTGGGGGTTGGCTCATACAATTTAGCGCAAAGTCATACACTTTGAGGCACGCGTTCTTATTTTAAGCCAATCTTAGGGTAACAAAGAATTGTCAGGATCAATTTTTAGTTGCAGAGATAAACCTATTAATAACGGCAAGCAAGGAATTTTCTGACAGTATATTTAGTTAACCAAAAGCAGGACCCGGTTCATGAATACCAAGAGTTCCGATTTAATTGCAATCGCAAACGCAGACTTGGCCAAGAAGTTAAATTCTCAAGCCGAAGAGAAAGAAAAATCTCAGAACACACCGCCGGGAATACAGGCGGAAAGCTCCTTCAAAGATGAGATATGGCGTGCCGTTTATACACTTAACCTATTTCGTTATGCGCTCGGCATTGCATTGCTAATCATCATTGTCCTACCCACAGTGGACGCTGGCTGGCAGCTAATAGAAATGCCGCTGCACCCGCGCCTGTTTTTTGTGAGCACCATAGCATTGCTGCTTTCAGCCGTAGCTTTCAGCTATATAAGCAAGTACCAACAACTTGAGTTTAACTTAGTGGTAGCAGTTCAGTTTTCACTAGATCTCGTTTTGGCTGCGCTGATAACCTATTGCACTGGCAGCACTAGCAGCGGATTTAGCTTGTTGTATATGGTCGCAGTTGCCACCGGAAGCGTGGTTCTACCAAGGAAACTGGCTCTAGGCCTCGCCGCTGGCGCAATAATACTAATGTTTTTTGAACATCTTTATAGCCTGCTGGCCACTACCGACATCTTAAAGGCCAATTATGGACTATTAGTCAGAAACGCCATCATTTTATTTGCCATAAGTTGGTTGATATCCAAGATGGCTGAGCGAATTAAACAATCTGAAGTACCAAATTTCGTTCCCGGCAACGAGTCAATTGAAGACTTTTTAGTCAGAGAAGAAAAAAAGGCACTGGCATCTGCACTACAACAAGCAAATGGCAATAAAACCGAAGCCGCAAAACTGCTTGGAATGACCTTTCGCTCCTTCAGATACAAATTGTCGAAATATGACATCGGTTGACAATTATTGTCAGCAAGTTTTCTGCCAACATCGCCGATCCTCATTGAAGGTATTTACTCAACACTTTCAAATGCTTACCAACGTCTAATCAAAATCAATTAGTAGCTTTTTTTACATTTTTCAGTTTCTTGAAAATATATTCCCTTTGCGTGGGATAGATAGTAAGGTTTTAGCAACTCCAGACACCTTTAGTTAATGGTTCTAGGATGCGAAAAAGACATCTGTAACAACCTTACAACGAAAAAATATCATGGTTATCACCGAACAATTACGCACCCCACAAACACGCGCAAACTCCAAGGGATTCACCTTAATTGAGCTAATGATAGTTGTTTCAATCATTGGCATCTTAGCTGCTGTAGCCTTGCCCGCATATCAAGACTATGTGGTTCGCGCTCGCATGTCCGAGGTGATATTAGCCACCGCCCCTTGCCGGACAAATGTTACTGAGATTTATCAAACGGAAGCAGACCCTGCGCAATATGCAGCAAACGCATTTGGCTGCAATGAAAACCCGGCAGGAGTAGACTTGTCTACATACGTCAATAACGTAACAACTGATGATGATGGAGTCATTACAGTCTTGATTAAATCCGAAATTGGCGGTGGAATTGCTGAGAACACAGCATTAACCTTATCTCCCATCGATGCTACAAACAACACCCTCACCGCCGCTGCCGCCGGCAATGGTGTTTATAGCTGGTCGTGTACATCTGCGGTTGATCAAAAATATTTACCCCGAAGCTGCCGCTGACTCAAGTCAATTCTTGCTGTTTTTTTTGGGTAGAAACAGAAGAATCCGTACGATGATTATTCGGCTGAGTCATCTGCCTCACCTGCAAGCAGAAAATAACGGCACAATATGTTGTTACGCTGTGTGCGTTTCAAATCTCTTGCCTATCCATCCCGTGTCCCAAACCTGACTAAAGCCTACAATACTGACGGCACATTACACTTATGTCGCTCCTAAATATACTTGAGTTTCATAAGTTTAGTGACATCACCATCAGAAACCTTGCGCTTAATTAGCTGCATTTAAGCCACACAACCAACTGGAATGCAGCGAAAAATGTAAAGAAGAGCCAGGACAGATTTTTTTACACCAATTAGTCGAAGCAAAGATTTGAACTCTATAACGCGCGAAAAATAATATGCTTAACACACTGCAACCAACAAGAAAGCTGATACCAACGAGAAAATTATAGGACCTTTGATCAGCCATATATTCTGGCCGTTTCAGCACAAACCAGCCTCCTTGGCAGGACATGACAATTATTGTCACGATCATCTTAATCATCGTCATTGCCATACGCAGTGAACAATCAACACTTATCATCATATTTTTCCGATATATATCAAAGGCTTATGTAATTTTTCATATTTAACAATTAATATTGTTTTTTTTCGTACATTCTTTGAATCTTCTGGTATAAATAACCTTGTCTTGGACAACAGGCGAAGCTCGAATTGCACTTCACCACCTACTTGATTAGTAGCAACTGGACAAATAGCAACGCCAGTCGGCATTCGAGTTTTACTTAAACAGTTTTAATCAGTACCGGTTAGTGACTTTATGTAGCGTTAACAGTTACCAATTAAAATCTTTATCTTTTTAATAATTGCAGTACTCAACTTTTTATAGGAAATTATCATGAAAAACATTCAACAAAGACACTCAAACGCGAAGGGTTTCACTCTTATCGAATTGATGATCGTAGTAGCGATTATCGGTATTTTGGCAGCAGTAGCGTTGCCTGCTTACCAAGATTACACGGTCCGTGCCCGCATGTCTGAGGTGATTCTAGCTGCTTCAGCTTGCCGGGTAAATGTAACCGAATTTTACCAAACTGAAGCAGACCCTGCTCTATATGTGGCAAATGGTTTTGGCTGTAATGAAGATCCAGCTGGAGTCGACCTATCTACCTACGTCAACAACATAACAACTGACGCGAACGGAGTAATCACTGTCGCCGTTAAGAGTGAGATCGGCGGTGGAATAGCTGACAACGACACACTGACTCTGTCGCCGGTCACCGGGACTGGTGTAGCAATCACTAACGCAAGTGCTGGCCAGGGTGTCGCTGGCTGGGATTGTGCACCAAGTGCTACCTTAGGTACTCAGTTCCTACCGTCAAGCTGTCGTTAATCGCAGCATTTTAAATGACTGTTTGCTTAACCATATTTGTTATCTTGATAATTTTCTTGAGCATTATATTCAGTTAATCAATATATTATCAAACAGTAGATTTATTTCGGCGCCTCTCAATGATCTTTGGGAAGCGCCGTTTTTCTATAAACCAGAATAAATTTAATTTTCAATGCGCAAAAAACAATATAAAGTCGAAAGGAACCAAAAGCATTGGTTTAATTGATTAACATTAAAAGTGAATGCAACGCTTTTATTAATGGCTGCGACAACCAGTTACGTCCGATGATACTAGAACTAATTTTAACTACTATCAAATAAGGATAAGTCGTCGCGCAGCCGCGATTTCATCCAATTGTTGAAACTATGCATAAAATAGCAGTTGGTGCCTCACACAACTTTTAAAGAACTTTAAGTGAAACATGGATGATATTGATTCTTAATGATATTATCCACACAAGCAGATAATTAGCCACTACTTCATATCGTGATAATGTTAGGATCAAAAGCACAACAATCGAAAAGGCAAAAATCATTTTGAATCAACCATTAGCTCCCATCGCTCAAACTCTGGTGAATTTGGAATTAGTCCGAAGGGATGACCTTGTTGAAATTAGTAACAATCACAAATCTTCCAAAGACATAATAAAGGCGGTATTTGAGAGAAGGTTGTTAGACAGTGCAACGCTGAGTAAGGAATTTTCTACCCGCTTTGGAACACCGCTTTTCGATATTTCTGCGCTTGACCCACGCGTATTCCCTTCTGAGCTAATTGAGTACAAGTTGGTAGAACGTCATTTGGTTTTACCATTCTATCGGCACGGGAACAATTTATTTGTGGCGATGGTAGACCCCACCAATAAAAACGCACTCGATGAGATAAAGTTTTATACGGGAATGCAGGTAATTCCGATTCAAGTCGAGTTACAAGCGTTAGAAAGCTCAATAACATCTCTCCTCGAAGCCAATGATGGCGGCTCTCTGGAAGAATTCTTAGGTGAGGGTGACGTTGAATTAGATATTTCAGATGAAAATGATACTGACGAAAATGACGGCATAGATTTCGACCCCAATGATGCTCCAATCGTTAAATACGTTAATAAAATCTTGGTTGATGCAATTAACCGAGGCGCGTCTGACATACACGTTGAACCCTTTGAAAAAGAGATTCGAATTAGGTTTAGGATTGATGGGATTTTGCACAGCATCACAACCCAACCCATTTCATTTGCCCCTCGAATCACTGCCCGTATTAAGATTATTGCAAAACTCGATATTGCTGAACGCAGGGTGCCTCAAGATGGGCGCGTAAAACTAAAAATCTCGAAAAGTAAGGCATATGATTTTCGTGTAAATACGCTGCCTACCATTTTCGGTGAAAAGGTTGTGATGCGGATTCTTGATTCAAGTGCCGCAAATCTTGATTTGGATATCCTGGGATTCACCAAGGAACAACTCGCGCTCTATACACAAGTCGTTAATAGGCCGTATGGAATGGTGCTGATCACTGGGCCTACGGGTAGTGGTAAGACGGTAACGCTATATTCAGCATTAAATATGCTCAATACACCATCGTTAAACATATCCACCGTAGAGGACCCGGTAGAAATTCAACTGCCGGGTATCACTCAGGTGAACATTAATGAAAAAGCTAATCTCGGCTTTGCTGATGCGCTAAGGGCATTTTTGCGACAGGATCCGGACATCATTATGTTGGGTGAGATACGTGACTTAGAAACAGCGGAAATTGCTATTAAAGCCTCGCAAACCGGTCATATGGTTCTTTCAACTTTGCATACCAATGACGCGCCCTCGACACTCACTCGAATGCTAAACATGGGGGTTCCCGCATTTAATGTGGCATCAGCAGTACATTTGATAGTCGCGCAAAGATTGGTCAGAAAGCTATGCGTAAGTTGTCGAAAAGCAGCGAACTTCCCAGAAAAGGTACTACTAGATGCTGGTTTTTCAAAGCAAGACCTCCCAGAATTGAAAATATTCCAAGCGGAAGAAAAAGGTTGCGCTAGCTGCACTGAAGGTTACCGAGGCCGAATAGGTGTTTTCCAAGTAATGCCCATTAGTGAACAAATTAAAACATTGATAATGCAGGGTTGCACAGAACAAGATATTGAAAGAACCGCAGCTGAAGAAGGCACACTGGACCTTCGGAGCTCAGGTCTATTGAAAGTAAGAGAGGGCTTAACCTCTTTAGAAGAAATTGAACGAGTTACCAATGCGTAATACACTTTTACGTGTTAATCATATTCCGGACTAACAAAAATATCCGTACATCACAGTGATCTAATTATGGCCAAGAAAAAACAACAGAAAGTTATTGAATTCGCTTGGGAAGGCGTCAACCAAAAACGTGTAGCGTCAATGGGTGAAATTGAAGCCCCGACACTTGCCCAGGCACGAGCAATGTTGCGGCAACGTGGATTGCGTGTAACAAAGATAAAACGTAAAGGTAAACCGCTATTTTCGGGCGCTAAACCAATCAAGCCTGTTGATATCAGTTTCGCCTCTCGTCAAATGGCGACCATGATTGGCGCCGGTATACCGATTGCGCAAACGCTTCGTGCCATTGGCAAAGGTCATGAAAACAGCTCAATGGAAAAATTAATGTTAGAGCTCAGCAGAGAAGTTGAATCTGGAACTTCTCTGAGCGTAACTCTGTCCAAGTATCCGCAGTATTTTAACCGTCTGTTTACCAGTTTAGTTGAAGCTGGAGAAGAGTCCGGAAAATTAGATACCATGTTAGATAGAGTGGCGACTTACAATGAAAAACTTGAAGCCATTAAGAGTAAAGTGAAATCTGCCATGATGTACCCCATGATTGTACTTTTCGTTTCAATGCTAGTAACCGTATTGCTATTGCTGTTTGTGATTCCTCAATTTGAAGTCTTGTTCCAAGGCGTAGGCGCTGATTTACCAACATTGACTAGAGTAATTGTCGATATGTCCAGGTGGTTACAAGACAAATGGTTTATCTTTCTTGCTGTCATCGTAGCCGGCATTTCAGGATTTTTCTTTGCTTATAAAAGATCTGAGAAGATGAAGTTCGCTCTCGATCGAGTAGTTATTCGATTGCCCGCATTAGGCCCTATTCTGAAAAAATCAGCCTTAGCTCGTTTTTCGAGAACACTCGCTATTATCTTCAGCGCCGGTGTTCCTCTCGTGGATGGCATGAAAACAGTCGGCGCCGCCACCGGTAATCGGGTTTATCAAAAGGCCGTAGACGATGTCAAGAACGATATAAGCACCGGTCGAAGTCTGGAAAACTCAATGGCAGCCACCAAGGTCTTTCCCAATATGATGCTACAAATGGTGTCTAGTGGCGAAGAATCAGGCGAACTTGAAGTTATGCTTGATAAGGTCGCGGATTTCTACGAGCGGGAAGTGGATGACGCTGTAGACGCAATGAGCAGCATTATCGAGCCAGTGATGATTGTCATGTTAGGAGCAATTATTGGCACCATGGTACTAGCCATGTATATGCCAATTTTCAAAATGGCTTCTGTATTCTAGGTTTTCACCTAAGACAAGCCTCATGCTATCCAATCTGGCGGAGTTACCTGCCGAAGTTCACACTGGTCTGGGGCTGATTTTTGGTCTATTGGTCGGTAGTTTTCTGAATGTAGTTATCTACCGCTATCCTAATTTGCTCAAATATCAGTGGACTGCGCAGTCTCATGAATGGATTCATGACGAGCCGTATCCTGCTGAAGCTCCGCCTGGCATTGTGTCTCCCGGTTCACGCTGTGGCAATTGTCAGGCTGGTATACGAGCATGGCAGAATATTCCGTTACTCAGCTATGCCTTGTTAAAAGGCAAATGTGCAAACTGCCAGACCAGTATCGGTTTGAGATACCCCTTGGTGGAACTACTTACTGGGCTGATGAGTGCCTATGTGGTTCATCATTTTGGTTGGTCTATCCAAGCTGTCTTCGGGGTACTTCTTACTTGGATATTAGTAGCGCTCACTTTTATTGATTTTGACCACCAATTGCTTCCAGATGACATCGTTCTACCCACTCTATGGCTTGGTCTAGGGCTGAGTTTGGTTCCTGTTTTTGCCGAATCGCAAGACGCAATTATTGGAGCCATTGTTGGTTACTCTTCCCTTTGGTTAGTTTTTCAGCTATTTAAGAAGTTAACTGGTAAAGAAGGAATGGGCTATGGCGATTTTAAGTTACTCGCTCTATTAGGCGCTTGGCTTGGCTGGCAATTTCTCCCACAGATAATACTAGTCTCTACGATTATAGGAAGCGTGGTAGGAATAACGCTGATCGTCTTGAAAAAGGCAAATAGCTCGAACGCGATACCCTTTGGGCCCTATCTTGCCTTAGCTGGATGGTTGGCAATGCTTTGGGGTGATGAGTTCAACAACTTGTACCTAAGGTCTGCTGGATTCTAAAAGTTCAACTATTTCTAGAACCTACATTTATAAGGTGTTAAACCATGAATAGCGAAAACGCCTAAGTTATGACGTATATTGTTGGATTAACCGGCGGTATTGGCAGCGGGAAAACCGTAGCGTCGGATCATTTTGCTGCATTGGGAGTACCTATAGTCGATACCGATGTTATTGCAAGACAAGTGGTAGAACCAGGTGCGCCAGCGCTCAAGGAGTTAGTTGATGCCTTCGGTGAACAGATATTGCAGGACGATGGCAGCCTCAATCGGGATGCACTCCGCACACTCGCATTTGCTAATGCTGATAACAAGTCTAAACTAGACTCCATTACCCACCCGGCGATTCGAGCTGAGACCAGCAATCAAATTGCATCTATTACTTATCCCTATTGCATCGTGGTTGTGCCTTTATTAACCGCTGATTCGCCATTTCTGGCATTCACTCAAAGAGTGTTATTGGTCACAGCAAATCACGCAACTAAAATCAAGCGAGTGCAAAAACGCAGTGACTTAAGCGAAAACGAGGTTCTCTCAATCATGAAAACACAGTTATCGGACGAGCAGAGAAAGGAGTTTGCCGACGATATTATTGAAAACGATGGCAGTATTGAAGAAGCTCAATACCGAGTTGAGGAGTTGCATGAGTACTACTTGGAGCTAAGCATCGTTCAAGAGCCCTAGATGTGCAACCCTTGATTTAAACACCCTTGATTTAAATACTGTCGCGTACTGTCGCGTACTGTCGCGGGACACCCTATTTAGAAGCCTGCTTCAAGGCTTCAATAATCACTTTATTACCCTCCAAAAAATCAACATCTGACAAACCATCCAGGCTCGACCAGCGAATAGCCTGGCCTTCTTTACCATGTGCTAGGCCTGTAAATTTGCTAACGTTAAGCACATGTAAGCGGACTTTACGGTCACTATAGTCATGCTCCAATAACATCATTTTGTGTGTGCCTTGTACTGATATTCCCAACTCCTCTTCGAGTTCTCTCTTTAAGGCTTGTTCGGGTGTTTCACCAGACTCTAATTTTCCACCGGGAAATTCCCACTTCTCAAAGTAGTTATCCCTGACTATGCGCTGATTTATTAATACTTCGGCTTGGTCATTTTGAATGATGCCTACCGCAACTTCTATCCTTTTCATTTTCTGGATCTTTACATATCGCTACTCTGTCATCGACAACAACAGCGTTTTATCGACTAACTTCGGTAGTCGGCATTAATGCTAACGTATTGGTCAGAGAGATCGGAAGTCCAAACGTGATAGGCGGCTTGG
>Ga0316189_10006526_pt1 | contig 11097 bp, 8 predicted proteins | sample LowCovwburrow_MG_FD_204930 | JGI IMG/M metagenome (GOLD analysis project Ga0316189, IMG submission 204930) | Coastal sediment microbial communities from Maine, United States - Lowes Cove worm burrow | ecosystem: Environmental > Aquatic > Marine > Coastal > Sediment | place: USA: Maine... | reverse complement strand
AACAGTCAGTGGACGCGCCACCTGGATAACGACAGGCTTTTCCAGTTGCCGACCATAACGTGCGCCCTGCCGTTTGAAAAACTCATTGATGTCCTGAAATGAACCTGCACCGAGGCTCTCGGCATAGCTGCGAATTTCCGGGTCGGCGTCAACCAATACCGGGTAGATGGTTACCCACAATGATTTTTCCCAACTGGCAAAGCGTTTACCGGTTAACCACTGATTAGCGATAACAACAAGCAGTATGGTCAACAGGATCGCTATGCGAAGGAAACGAAACATTCAAGACGCCCTGTATTAACTAGGACCCGGCCACGGTCATTTTTCCTACCAGCATCGAACCACTCTGAATCCCGGCACGGTCGTCAACATCACTGCCTACCGCCTCAATGTTCATGAAAATGTCCTTTAAATTGCCGGCGATGGTAACTTCATCAACCGGAAATTGAATTTCACCATTCTCAACCCAGAAACCACCTGCACCACGCGAATAATCTCCCGTGACGATACTGACGCCCTGCCCCATGACTTCAGTGACCAACAGACCGGTGCCCATTTGTTTGATCAACTCTGCAGCTGAATGGCGGCCCGGTTTCACGATCAGGTTGTGCACACCACCGGCGTTGCCGCTTGTCTCAAGACCGAGACGCCTGGCCGAATAACTATCCAGTACAAAACCGGTCAAAACACCGTCTTTTATGATATCCCGTTCACTGCTTGCAACACCTTCGGCATCAAATGCGGTGCTGGCCGGACCACGGGGTATAAAAGGCGCCTCGGACATTGTCATCCAGGCTGGAAACAGTTGTTGCCCCCTGGCGTCCTGCAGGAAAGATGATTTGCGATATAGTGCAGCACCGGAGATGGCAGACACCAGGTGACCTGCCAGTCCACGCGCAACCTCCGGGGCGAACAACACAGGCACTTCACAGGTATCAATTTTACGCGCCCCGAGCCTTCTTGCAGTTCGACGGGCCGCCTCATGACCGGTTTCCTCGACGCTCTCAAGATCGGTGAAAGCACGACGGGAATCGTACCAATAGTCACGCTGCATGGCCTCGCCTTCACCGGCAATCAGCACACAGCTTTGACTGAAGCGTGTTCCATCCCTGCGCCCGATAAAGCCATTGGAATTGGCGTATACACTCAAGGCGAAGCTGCTTGAAGCGGAGGCACCGTCTGAATTGGCGATTTCCGGGTTCTCCAGGCCAGCTGCTTCACAGGCCAGTGCCCTTTGCGTGGTGAGCTCAGCATCCAGGGCCTGTGGATGCCACAGATCAAGATCCGGAAACTGCTTGGCCAACCGTTCAACATCTGCGAGCCCGTTACATTTATCCGCCTGAGTAAAACGGGCTATATCAATGGCCTTTTCTACACACTTGCGAATAGTTTCCGGCCGTAAATCACCGCTGGTGGCGTGACCCTTACTGTTTCCGATATAAACACTGATACCGAGTCCGCGATCACGCGAGTGCTCCAATGTTTCAACCTCACCCATGCGGACATTCACATCCAGCCCATAGTGAATACTCGCCGACACCTCGGCGCTTTGTGCACCCAAATGGCGCGCCTGATCCAGGGCCTGCTGTGCACTTTCTGTCAGGGAAGACAATTCCTGATCGCGGTCAGGCACAGCCTGGGCTACCATACTCGTATCTATCATCTGGTGTAATGTCCTATATGATTTGGGATAAAACGGAACGAAAAGGCATGAACGAATCCATTACCGAAACTGAAACGATTGAAATCAGCAAAAGCCAACGAAAACGCGAAGCTCAAGCTTTGGTCGAGCTGGCGAAAAACATGATCTCGATGCCGGAAAACCGGTTTAAAAAATTGCCCCTGGATGAAGACCTGCGCGCTGAAATTGAGTTTGCCCGCAGTATCAAGTCGCATGGCGCCAGGAAAAGACAGTTGATGACCGTCGGAAAAATGCTTCGCCGCCGCGATAACGAGGAGTTGCTGGATGCCGTCAATAATATTGACCAGAAAAACCGGCAGGCAAATGCGAGGTTTCATCATGTTGAGGCCTGGAGGGACTGTTTGATTGAAGGTAGCGACCAGGTCTTATCCGAGTTGCTTGAACAGGTACCCGGCGCCAATGTACAAACCCTCAGGCAGTTGATCCGCAACGCCAAAAAAGAAATCAGTCTTGAAAAACCGCCGTCTTCTGCACGCAAACTATTCAAGTTATTGCGCGAGATGGATGCTGAGCAGGCGCTGCCACCACTGTAAATCAACCCCGATGTCATCCCCGCGAAAGCGAAAACCTCACGAAGTCGACGTGATTTCGAATTTGGCATTCCACCGGAATTCACGGCCTTTGTGAGGAGGTCCCTGATATTGCATCGCAATTCCGGGATGACGGTGCCAATTGGCTGGCCAAAACTCAAGTCTGTGTACCACCCACGGTCAGCGCATCTATTCGCAAGGTCGGCTGTCCAACTCCTACCGGTACGCTTTGTCCGTCCTTTCCGCATACACCAACACCGCCATCCAGTTTCAAATCATTGCCCACCATGCTGACGCGTGTCATGACCTCGGGTCCGTTGCCAATCAAAGTGGCGCCACGCACGGGACGTGTGACCTTGCCGTTCTCGATCAAATAGGCCTCTGAGGCGGAAAACACAAATTTTCCCGAGGTGATATCAACCTGCCCGCCTGCAAAATTCACAGCGTACAGACCCTTCTCGACGGAACCAATGATCTCCTGCGGATCGTGTTGACCCGGCAACATGAAGGTGTTGGTCATCCTCGGCATGGGCAAATGGGCGAATGACTCGCGCCGGCCGTTACCGGTTGGTTTCATATTCATTAAGCGGGCGTTGAGTTTATCCTGCATATAGCCCACCAGAATACCGTTCTCAATCAGAACCGTTCGTCCTGTAGCCGTACCTTCATCATCTACACTTAATGACCCGCGCCGCTCCGGAAGCGTGCCATCATCGACAATGGTGACCCCGTCCGCTGCGACTTTCTCTCCCATCCGGCCACTGAAAGTTGATGTGCCCTTGCGGTTGAAATCACCCTCAAGACCATGACCGACAGCCTCATGCAGCAATACACCGGGCCAACCCGGGCCCAGCACCACGGTCATCGTACCGGCAGGTGCGGCATCGGCTTCGAGGTTGACCAGCGCCTGCCGGACTGCCTCATCAGCATAATGCTGCCAGGCGTTATCCTTGATCAGCTGCAGGTAGTCGAAACGCCCGCCGCCGCCATCGCCACCCTGCTCACGCCGGCCTTCGTGTTCCGCGATAACAGAAACATTCAAGCGCACCAGCGGCCGCACATCGGCTGCCAGCGCGCCATCGGTTGAGGCTACCAGTATGGTTTCGTGGGTTGCTGCCAGGCTGACCATAACCTGTTTGACCTTGGGATCCAGTGAACGGGTGTAGGTATCGATCTGTCGTAACAGGTCAACTTTCTCATCTGCACTAAGGACGGGCATCGGGTCATTGGGCAAATACAATGCCTGCGGGTGATGCTGACGCCATGCCTGAACCGACCCCTGTGACCCTTGCCTCGCGATCGCACGGGCCGCCGTTGATGCCTGCATCAAAGACGGCATGATAATCTCATCGGCGTAGGCAAAACCGGTTTTCTCGCCACTCATGGCACGAATACCAACCCCCTGCTCCACCGCATGGGTACCGCTCCTGACAAGCCCGTCCTCCAGTGACCAGGCCTCATGAGTGGTATTTTGAAAATACAGATCCCCGGCATCTACCGAGGGACCCATCAGGTGATGCAATACTTTTTCAAGGTCCGTGTGGCTCAGCCCGCCTGGCGCGAGGAGTTGCTGTTCTGCCAGTTTTAACGCATCGGTCATATTTGTCCTTCCATCTTCTTGTTATGAACCGGGTTCACCGGCACCTGTTGCTTAATTCGTCGTATCTTGTGTTTCGCCGGGGTCTTCGGACACCGGCTTTTCTTTCGGGGTTTCATTTTTTGACTGCTTGCCTACCGGTTCAATCAATGCATCTTCCCAGGGGCCGCGAATCGTATATCTTGCCTCAGCAGCCTCACCCAGTGCATCACGAAGTATTGCCTGTAGTGCGATGCCCGCTGCTGCGCCAATCGGTCCGCCCGCAATCGCGCCGATAACCGGAAGGGTTTTACTCACACCCGGACGCACGGCGAATTCGTAATCAAAAGTCTGCGCAACCAGGTCAGTACTGCCAACGATTGAAATTTCTGCAGCAGTTGAGCTTAACAGCATGTCATCTGTGTGGCTGGTGCCATTTTCCAACTGCATCGTGCCCTTGGCTTCATCGAAACTGAAACCATCGTCAAATACATCGCGGAAGTCCATTGACAGGCGTCTTGGCAATTCGGTCAGGCTGAGTAATCCCAGCATACGTCCGGCGCCGGAATCCGCTGTCAGGATATTGCCCTGTATCACGCTGAAATCCATCTCACCATTCAATCGCTCCAGTGCAAATGACGCGGGCGGGCCTTCCCACCAGGCATCAAAATGTACCAGTGTCTGCCCACCCCGCATCGCTGAAGAAATATCCATCGCCTCCAGCAAAGAACCCAGGCTTTCTGAAGTAATACGGATATTGAAATCAGAACGTTCGCCCATGTCATCGCGTGTCCAGTCGCCACGCGCATTGAAAATAAAACCGGAAGACTGTGCCTCGACGGATTCAATGCGGAAACCATTGGCGACCGGGTACCCTTCGATCCGGGTTTCACCCAAATCCAGCCCAAGGTAGCCAAATTCCTTACAGTAAAAATGCATTTCAGGCAGTTCGGCCGGGTCTGTTTCTACCGTCAGGCCTTCCGCCACCGGGTCCGGCATGATCAGGCGTTCAAATTCACCTGACATACTGTGAGAGCCCTCATCATTTCGATAGTAACGAACGGTTCCATCGATATCCTGACCATCAAAGGTACCGGTAATAACGCCCTCTTCGTAGTTCATCCAGAGGCCGACATCATCGAATTGACGGTCGAAAACCGAAATTTGCCCTGCATCCACACTTGCGGTTTGCAAGCTTAATCCATCTGGTGAGTCCGACCCCGCGAACTGGTCAATGGCCAGGTCAATCCAACCGTCGAGATCAAATGAGTCGGTTGAACCACTGACCTTAAACAAACCATTGTCAGGTAACGCCTCCACCTTTCCACCCAGTTCGACGGCCGCTCTGACCGGGCTGGAATCGTCTTTCGACAGCTCCATCTTCAGCTGAACACTACCCAGGAAATCCGCGCTCAAGATATGCTGTGCGGCACGCACAGGGTACCTCACCATCAGCGGCCAAACCTCGCTTTCCGACTTTGCCATTGGCGCTGGAAGGTCAATGCTGACACCGTCAAGACCGCTATAGACATCCAGCCAAATCTCACGGTCCTCGTAGCCCTCTACCGAGACAACACTGAGACTGACATCCCAGTGACTCGTACCCGATGCCCGATAAAACAGGGGCTCAATTTCATATAGCTCATCCGGTATGACCTTCTCCACCGGTAAGTCACCCGATATATGGGTACGGAATACTTCTTCACCCCGCCAATTGGATGCAATGTCGATCTTGACGGGAAAGCCTTCGAAATATCCTGGCATGGCCTTCGCCTTCAGGCCATCACGATCATAACCGAGGCTTCCCGTAATGCCATCGATCACAACACCGGACACCCGGTCGGTGAAGCGGTTGCCATTCAAAAGCAGGCTGCCGTTCACTTTTAATGGCTCTTCGGAACCGCCCAACTCCATATGAATATGACCATCAATTTCGGACTCGCCCTCCAGCACAAACTGGTCAAGATCCAGATCCACCCCATCAAGCAACGGTGTACGCCGAATAAAATTGACCAAACGGGGTAAGTCCGTACGGGTTTGATAGGTGACATCCAATACCGGCTTTTTGAAATCAAGGATACTGGCGGTCACCTTGTCAACTTTCGCACCGACGATATCCTGGATCTTGCCTTCTACATACATACTGCGCCCTTCAAAAAGCGCGGTTCCTTCAACCTGTCTCGCATGAGGCCAGTCATCGGCGTACTTGATATTGACATTCCTGCCCGGCGCTATGGCCTGTAGTCGCCCGGCATGATTCGTGAAAGGGAAATCATCCAGGTCACCGACCATGGAAAATCGACCGCCAGACACCTCGCCACCGAGCAGGGATGCCCGTAACCACTGCAAGGTGTTCTTTTTCATGACGTTTTCGGGCCAGTAATCTCCAAATCGCGAGATATCACCACGGGTCATCACCACATTGATATCAACATTGGGTTTACCTTCACCCGACGCCAGACGTACCCGGCCGAATCCGCTGAGATCATCGTTTTCCAACTTGCAGTGATTCAGGTCAAGCTGCCAGTCGGCTTTGCCCTCCCACTGAACTTCCAAACGACAATCGGTAATCGCAGCAATGACCGGCCGCCGAAATGTTGACAGCCAGTCAAGTTTGACAGATTGCCCGCCAAGACTGATATCACCAACGCCCGTATCCAGTTCAACCTGTGCATTGATGCCTTCAATATCAGGCCCTTTCTCCCAACCCCAGAAACGACCGTTCTCCAATTGGCCCTTGGCCATCTTCAAGCGCCACTTTGAATCCAACATGAGATCCAGGTCAGACACACCACCTTGCGCACGTTGCGGAATAGCCACCGGCCAGGGGGTGTTGTAAGTGGCGATAATTCTCTGTGTCAGCAACAACGGGAACTCAAGTTCAAGGTAGTCGGCACTGACCCATAACCCCAGGTCCTGCGGCAGGTTCCTGGCCACTGAAAACCGCTCGCTGCGCCATTCATCACCGGCATACACCACAGTCACGTCTGATAAATCGAATCGCCAGTCTTTCCGCTCAGTAAACCGAAATTTAAACAGGCTATTGAGATGGTCAATATCCAGCGGACCGGTTTGAGACCTCAGCTGGGCCTCTCGAAGGTCCAGCACCCCCTGCATCTGCTGCGGATCACCCTGTTGCCATTCGCCCCACACTTCTGCGTTTAAACTTCCTGAGACCGGCACCAGCGGGTGAGGTGGTAACTGCCTGACCAGCTCCGCCAAAAGCAATTCCCCGGTTTGGACATGCCACTGGGCCCGTGTGATACGTTGCTCCGAATCCAGCCTGATCATGGCAGTCGCATCCAGGTCACCCACAACCCGGCTTCTGTCACGGTCGGTTAAGCTGGCACGAATTTCAGCTGAGACATTCCGGCCATCTGCAGTAAGTCGTCCATTGACATTACTGAGCACCAGGTGAATCGCACGTTCCGGATCATCAAAACTGAGGCTGATATCCTGCAAGCGAACTTCACCGTTTAAAGCCACGTCCCTTAAACCAGGGCTGGGGTCCTTATCTGACCCGGTATCACTGACACCCAGACCTGACAGTACATAGCGGCCATCGGACTTTCGTTCCAGGGATAAATCGGCACCAATAATACGAAAACTGTACAAGGGTCTGCCGGGGATCAGGGCGTTTAACGGTTTGATATCCAGTGCGGCACGGTTAATGGCGATCTCGGAGCTGTCGCCTTCCGGCATCAGGCTGAGACCCTGCAGGCTGATACGTGGTCCGAACGCTTTCCACTCACCGCTAAAGCTCTCTACCTTGACGGGTTGGTTGAATGCCTCACTCAGCCAGGCTTCGAGCTCCGGTTGATAATGGACGCTATAGGGCATCAGTAATTTACCGATACCAACAACCACTGCCGCCAGCACGGTTAACAGGGTCAGTGCCGTCCACAGCAGCGTCCTTAAACGCTGGAATATCTTACGAAAATTGTTCATATGGCGTTACCCATATTCAGCTACAACAGCACCACATCAAATTGCTCGCGGGTGTACTGGTCCTCACGCTGGAAACGAATCGATTTGCCGATCGCTTCCTCGAGCTCGGCCACGGTCGTGGACAGGTCATCCAGAATCTTGTCAACCACGCAGGTTGATGCAACCACCAGTAAACGGCTGGCCTCAAACTGCCGGCTTGAGCGCATGATTTCCCGAAACACTTCAAGGCAAACCGTCTCGGCACTTTTCAGCACACCACGCCCGGAGCAAACAGGACAAGGTTCGCACATGACATGACCGAGACTTTCCGTTGTACGCTTGCGCGTCATTTCAATCAGGCCAAGTGGCGAAATCTCCTGGATACTGGTCTTTGCATGATCGCGTTCAAGCGCTTTCTCCAGCGCCAGCATGACCTGGTGTTTGTGCTCCTCATTATTCATATCGATAAAATCAATGATGATAATGCCACCCAGGTTACGCAGACGCAGTTGTCGGGCAATCGCCTGCGCCGCCTCGAGGTTGGTTTTGTAAATCGTTTCTTCCAGTGTTCGATGACCAACGAAACCACCGGTATTCACATCGATGGTGGTCATGGCCTCCGTCTGGTCGATCACGAGGTGCCCACCCGACTTTAGCGGTGTCGTGCGGTGCAGGGCGCGATCAATTTCATCTTCAATTCCATACAGGTCAAACATCGGCCGATCGGCGGAGTAGTACTCGACGCGCTGTTGCCATTCGGGCAGGAATTTACTGGTGAAATCCTTCAGTCGTTTAAACTCATCAGCCGAATCAATACGAACTTTCTCGACCTCCTCATGCATGTGATCGCGTAAGGCACGTAGTGGTAGTGAAAGATCTTCGTAAATACAATCGCCGGCTTTGCTGAGCCTGGTTTGCTCATTGATGCTTTCCCAGATCTTTGCGAGGTAGCTCATATCGGCTGACAGGGCGAACTCATTGATATTTTCCGCATTAGTGCGGACGATGTAGCCATGCTTCCCCTTGTGTTCGCGCATGGTAGCGAGCAAACCTTTCAGACGGTTGCGCTCGGCCTCCTCTTCGATACGGACCGACACCGCGAGGGTCTCACTATCAGGCAGCAGGACGAGGAATCGCGACGGGATGCTCAGGTTGGTGGTCAGACGTGCACCCTTGGTTCCCAACGGGTCCTTGATAACCTGTACAACCACCTCCTCACCTTCACGCACCAGTGACGTAATGGGCGGTTCCGGTGGCGGGTCTTCGGGCGTTTGCTCGAGACTGACCCGGTGAATATCAGAAGCGTGGAGAAACGCCGTTCGATCGAGACCGATATCGATGAATGCCGCCTGCATGCCCGGCAACACACGCGAGACCGTCCCCTTGTAGATATTACCCAGGTATCCGAGATGACTGTTGCGCTCAAGAGAAACCTCTTGCAGCATTCCGTTTTCAACTACCGCAACACGCGTCTCGGTAGGCGTGACATTGATCAGGATTTCTTCGCTCATACACGTATCATCCCACACCGGTAAATGCTCAATTCAAGACATATAGGATACCACTCGAACGATTCATCGCGCGGATGGATATCAGTCGCCTGCCGCCAGCGGGAACGGTTAATCATGCAAGCAAGCCGGCACGCCGAAGTAATTCGGCTGTCTCGAACAATGGCAAGCCCATCACACCGGAGTAACTGCCTTCTATACGACGGATGTACTGCCCTGTTGCGCCCTGGACTGCATAGGCTCCGGCTTTGTCCATGGGTTCCTCCGTCTGGCAATACTGACTGATCCAGGCCAACGGCATTTCGCCGAATGTAACTGCCGTAATATTAAGTGTATCCAATACAGACTCCGGATTAACCACCAGTGCAACACCGGAGTAAACCTCGTGAGTCCTACCCGACAGACGCTGCAACATCGTTTCAGCCTCCAGCCTGGATTCCGGTTTGCCAAGAATTTCACCATCCAGCAAAACGATGGTATCGGACCCCATCACCGGCAAACCGGCACCGCCCTGGTTAAAGCCGGCCATTGCTTTTTCCCGTGACAGACGCATGACGTAATCCCTCGGCGTTTCGCCCTGAATATACGACTCGTCAATATCTGCCGCTGCTACCTGGAAATTGACTGCCAGTTGCTTCAGCAGTTCCCGCCGTCGCGGTGAACCTGATGCCAGTATGATTGAATTTTGTGAGTTCATGCGCGGTGATACGGATGGTTTTGAGTAATGGTCCAGGCCCGGTACAGTTGCTCAGCGAGCACCACCCTGACCAGTGGATGAGGTAATGTTAACGGCCCCAGGGACCAGCGGTCATCGGCTTTTTGCAATACACCAGGATCGATACCCTCAGGACCACCGATCATAAATCCGACATCGCGGCCCTCACCCATCCAGTTTTCCAGTTGCAGCGCCAGTTTTTCGGTTGACCACGCCCGCCCTTTAACATCCAGTGCGATAACCCTGGCGCGGGAAGGCATGGCCTGGTAAAGCGCCTGGCTTTCAATTGCGGTCAGGCGCTTCGTATCAGCATTTTTGCCACGTTTTGCAAGGGTGATTTCACGCAGGGATACGCTCAGCCCCGGCGGCATCCGGCGTGTATACATGGTCCATGCTTCGTTGACCCAGTTTGGCATACGCTGACCAACAGCGGCCACCAGCATTTGCATCAGGGCACCGGTCCCTTAGGCGGGACTGCTTGAACCGCTACGGCGATCAGCGCTGGCTTCCCAGAGTTTTTCGAGGTTATAAAACGCCCTGGTTTGAGGAAGCATCAGGTGGACGATAACATCATTAAGGTCGACAAGAACCCATTCACCCTCACGTGCACCTTCGACACCCAATGGCGGACAGCCGACAGCTTTAGCCTTGACAATAAGGTTCTCCGACATGGATTTTACATGCCGTGTTGAGTTGCCGGATGCAATGACCAGGCGATCGGTCAAAGGACTCCTGCCCGATACGTCAATCACCATGATATCGGTAGCTTTGAAGTCTTCTAACGAGGATACAACGAGCTGTTGCAACTGGTCGGCGGTTAAATCGTCACGAACGGTCTGGGTATTCAAATTATGAAATCACCTTTAAGAAGTGGTGCAATTTTAACTGTCACAGCGGTTCGCGTAAAGCAAAGCATCTTTCAGCTTGTTGCTCAGGTGTCTAAGTACAAGTCGTTTTTATCAATGTATTCCACGACAGCCGCCGGTGTCATCGACATCACCGGTTGCCCCGTACGTATGGCTTGTTTGATATTTGTTGCAGATACATCAATTGGCTCAACTTCCAGTTGTAACACGTGGCCGGCCCTGGATTTGCGTAATGCCTTCAATTCACTAAGCGACCGTGGTTCGACTTGAATG
>Ga0316189_10006525_pt1 | contig 11097 bp, 9 predicted proteins | sample LowCovwburrow_MG_FD_204930 | JGI IMG/M metagenome (GOLD analysis project Ga0316189, IMG submission 204930) | Coastal sediment microbial communities from Maine, United States - Lowes Cove worm burrow | ecosystem: Environmental > Aquatic > Marine > Coastal > Sediment | place: USA: Maine... | reverse complement strand
CCAAAGCAAGAAGGGCTTCGCCTTGGGCTTGCATAGCGCCCGGATTATCGGTTTCCTGTTGGCCCAGTAAAATGGCGGCTTCGGGCAAGTTCGGGGTTAGCAGGGTCGCGAAAGGTAACAGATTTTTGATAAGGGCTGAAACTGCTTCGGGCTGCAATAGGGCATCGCCGGATTTGGCTACCATCACGGGATCCAATACAATTGGGCCGTTGAAATTTTGTAGATGTGCTGCGACTACTCTGATGATTGCAGGTGATGATAACATGCCGATCTTGACTGCGTTCACTGTCAGATCATCCAGAACCGCTTTAATCTGTGCACTGATTATAGCAACATCAATCTCTTGAATAGCAGTTACGGTCCGGGTGTTTTGTGCGGTGACCGCTGTGATGATACTTGCGCCATAGACCCCCAAAGCACTGAAGGTTTTCAGGTCGGCCTGAATGCCGGCGCCACCGCCGCTGTCTGATCCTGCGATTGTGAGTGCAATGGCTGTCACTACGTATTCCCCTAGCTGCGTGACCAAGGTTTTTGAGTGAGGAGCAGATGACTTTGCTTTGCGTCATGACCGTTCCCTACGCCGATTATCCCGGGTCAGGTTCGATGGGTTTATGCAAATGCAAGTCTCAGCCTGACGTTCAGGCTCCCCAACGGTTTCATGAGTTGTTTAGGATAGTCTTGACCCGTGTGCAAGTAGCCTTGAAATGGTTTTAATGGAGTTGTCAGACAAACTTGACGGTTTCGCGGTTGATACCTATTTTTGGTAAATGACAACACGTTCTCCCTTCAAATACTTCAAAACATCTCACGAAATCATCCGCTTGGCGGTGATGTATTATGTTCGTTATTCGCTCAGTTTTCGCCAAGTTGAAATATCTTGCATGAGCGTGGAATTGATATTTGCCACAAAACAGTGCTATTTTGGGTCAACCGATTTGGCCCATTATTTGCGTCTGAAATCAGTAGAAACTGCGTCAATCGAATACGCGCATATTCGACGGCAACTTTGTCCGCACAGCCGTCATTGACTGACTTGCCAGCACGGACTTGATGCGAATGTCCGCTTTGTGGAAATCGACTTATACGTGCGCAGATGCAGCGAAAGTCCGCTTCCCGCCCTTTCTGACCAAGAATGGGATTTCAATAGATGGCTGCAATTGGCGCAAAATGGAATTGATTGAATTACCTCCAGATTATACTTGGGTCCTTCCTAGAGGTATCCCTCATGGGGGTAATTCGCACCCCATGCTTTATAAATGTTTCAGATTTTCAAAGGGTGCAGGTTAACATTGTTGTTGTTGTTTCAACTCTGCGCCCAGAAGATGCTGATGGGATACAAGGGGAACCACAGCACGCGCACTGCATAATACTAGCCACAAGATGAGCCGAGTTGTCTCTTAATTTAAGCCGCCTTTGGTTTCAAGAAACCTGACGACGGACATTCTAGAAAACGGACCGCCCACTATCCATCTACCTTTTAGTTGATTTGCATAACGCAATGTTCATTAAGTACTAGTTTCCATCTGAACTATGAAGGATTCTATGAATTTTTGCGCTGCTACTGATATTTGGCCATGTGTATGTGAAATTAGGTTTATATAGCCCAGCGCCAATTCTTTGGATGCTACTGGAACCAGCTTATAGCCACGCTTTTGATATTCTATAAAATCTTGATCGAACGGTAAGGAAAATGCGACGCGCGTTTTTTGAGTGGCATCCAAATGATCAAGTGGAGAAGAACATTCCATCGACTTACGTAAGTTGATACCTATTCTTTCACATGCCGCATCTATTTTGATGCGTAATTGGGTACCCTTTGGTGGCATGAGAGCTGGTTGATCGATAATCTCGTAAAGTTTGATTCCTGCCTTTCCGGATACGGGTGTCCCGTTTGGCATGGCGACATGAATTGGCGCTTCGATTGTATGAATCACTTGTAAATTTTTACCAAGGACGGGTTGATAAAATAGCGCCATGTCAAACTGGTTGTTCATAAGCGCTATCTCTAACTCGGTGGTGCCAATGGGGCTAACTTCAAAAGCCACATCACCATAGTTATTTTGAAACTCCGCAATTCCAGTATGTAGGAATTTCAAGCTTAAATCGGCACTAACGCCAATTCGCACAACACCCGTGCGTAAACCCTTTATGTCATTGATTTGAGATTTAAGCTGTTGAAAGCTAGCTAGCTGTCGCAATGCAAATAGGTAAAACAGCTCACCCTCAGTCGATAAGCGAACGCCCTTCGTTAGTCGCTCAAAAATTACAAGGTCTAAGTCTAGTTCTAGCGTTTGGATGTGTCTGTTCAAAGCGGAAGGAGAAATGGTTAAGCTTTCCGCTGCACCACGAATTGAACCGACCTCAGCAATTTTTTTGACATATCTGAATGATTGTAGATGGCGCATGATTTCTCCTCGAATCCATTTTTATCAAGTGGTGCAAATATTGCAACACATATACAAATATTATGACGCAGACTGCACCTTTGGAATTTATTAACGTTTAGACAGAATCGCCAAAAGATGAACCAAGGCGGTCGTAATAACGATGTCGTGCATCCTCCCGCACCTAGTCTGACAGGAATTTTAAAATGAAGAAACTACTACTCGCATCTGCACTTTGTGCCATATCCACATCCAGCGCGTCCGCTGACATTAAGGTCGGAATTCTACATTCGCTTTCTGGTACGATGGCAATCTCCGAAACCACACTTAAAGATACTATGCTAATGCTGATCGATCAACAAAATGCCAAAGGCGGTATCAATGGTGAAAAGTTAATTCCTGTTGTTGTCGATCCCGCATCTGACTGGCCATTGTTTGCGGAAAAAGCACGTGAACTTTTGACCGTTGAAAAAGTTGATGTGATTTTTGGTAATTGGACTTCTGTGTCGCGTAAGTCAGTCTTGCCAGTGATCGAAGAGCTTAACGGATTGTTGTTCTACCCAGTACAATATGAAGGCGAAGAAAGCTCTAAGAACGTATTTTACACAGGCGCTGCGCCGAACCAACAAGCAATACCCGCCACTGATTACTTCCTTGAAGAGTTGGGGGTTGAGAAATTTGCATTGCTTGGAACTGATTATGTTTATCCGCGAACAACCAACAAAATTCTAGAACAATATCTGAAAGATAAAGGTACTGTGGCAAGCGACATCTTTGTTAATTACACGCCTTTTGGACATTCTGATTGGTCCAAGATCGTTGCTGATGTTGTAGCATTAGGCGCTGATGGTAAAAAAGTCGGCGTAATTTCAACGATCAATGGCGATGCTAATATTGGCTTCTATAAAGAGCTGGCTGCTGCTGGGATTTCTGCAGACGACATCCCCGTAGTTGCATTTTCTGTTGGAGAAGAGGAGTTGGCGGGTCTTGATACGTCCAACCTTGTTGGGCACCTTGCTGCTTGGAATTATTTCCAGTCAGCTGAAGGCGAAGCAAATGCGGATTTCATTAAGACATGGAAATCGACAATGGGCGAAAAGCGGGTGACGAACGATCCGATGGAAGCACATTATATTGGGTTTAACATGTGGGTTAATGCGGTGACTGCCGCCGGTACTACGGATGTAGATGCTGTGCGCACTGCGATGTACGGTCAAAAATTTCCAAACTTAACGGGCGGAATGGCTGAAATGCTTCCAAACCATCACCTATCCAAACCTGTTCTAATTGGTGAAATTCAAGCCGATGGCCAGTTTGATATCATAAGCCAAACAGAGGAAGTTCCCGGAGATGCTTGGACAGATTTCTTAGCTGAATCAGCCGTGCTGAAGTCGGATTGGAAAGACCTTGGATGTGGGATGTACAACACAACCACCCAAAGCTGTGTCCAGATTAAATCTAACTATTAATACGAACGCCAAGTCTAACAGGGACTGGTAGGGGGCGCGCAAATGCGCCCCCGCTCTTTTATAAAGAAACGCACTCAATGCTCCGAATTATCTATCTTTCGATCTCATTCCTTTTCGCGGCACAGATAGTGACCGCACAAACATCGTTTCAAGATCTGGTGCAATCGCATGCACCCAATATCATAAAGGGCTCGGTCAAAACCGCGCCTCCAATTATTGCAGATATCCAAAACAATGGTGGCAATGCAGCACAAGAATTTTTGCTAGCTTGGCAATCCAAAAATCTTTGGTACCGCAGGGCAGACAAGCGTTTGATCCTAGTCGAGAAAATCGAAAATAATACTTTCAAGTTGTTGGACTTACAGACAAAAGAACCTTTCGGTCAGGTCACAAAGTCCGAGATAAAGCAAATAAAACCGAACTCTGGCTTACGCGGGCTGCTGGGCACTGCCTTGGTTGCGTCCCAACTGACAAGTGACGACCTCGAAATACGAACCGCCAGTCTGAAGAGTCTCGCGCGCGACCCTAAGCAAAGCCATCTAAAACCTTTACGGCTGGCGATGTCGAAAGAAACAGACACCGAAATGTTGGCACAGATGACGCGGCTAGAGCGCTTGCTGACCATGCAATATGATACGGATATCGAGGCGCGCGTGGCTGCAATCAACAGTTTTGAAAACGACCTTGGGCTTGATGTGCGTGCTCGCCTGAATCCTTTGCTCGATACCTCGTTGTCCTTGTCACAAACGTCACCCCAAGAGGGCACTTTTGCGCGGATGTTGGTGCCTGGTGAGGCGGAGGGGCTTTCCGTTAAACAAGCCTATGACATGATCGTTTTCAAAGGGTGGGCTAAAGCAGATATCACCCAAGTGGAAAAGCGAACGGCCTTGATAGGAAATCTTCAAGATGGGTTTGTCGCGGGCATAGGCGTTGAGACACTGGACACCGAACATGGACGCGAAACCGCTTATGCCGCATTGGTTGCCACAGGGGTCGTCCCCACAGATGTATCGCAAGACGATATTCATAATTCGATACAGAATGTCTATTTCTACCAAGTTTATGATGAAACGTCCAACGAGGTTGTCATCGCGGCGACCAAAACGCTGGACAAAATCAATGCGAAAGTCAGTCTGTCTCAGACGATAGATTTGTTTTTAGACGGCCTCTCGTTGGCGTCCATTTTCTTCCTCGCGGCGATTGGACTGGCGATCACCTTTGGGGTGATGGGTGTCATTAATATGGCGCATGGGGAATTCATCATGATGGGTGCCTACACAGGATACGTCGTTCAACAAATTATAACCAATTACACGTTGTCTATCCTTATCGCGATCCCTGTAGCATTTGCGTTTACCTTTGCAGCGGGCGTCGCGATGGAGCGATTGGTTGTACGTCATCTATACCATCGCCCGCTCGAGACACTCTTGGCCACCTTTGGTGTGTCCATCGCCTTGCAACAACTTGCAAAGAATACTTTTGGAACACAGGCGCGCCCACTTACTTCTCCAGATTGGTTAGGGGGTGCATGGATGATCAACGATGTTATTTCGATCAGCTGGATTAGAGTTGCTATCTTTGCCCTGTCGGTCTTGTTCTTCGTGATGCTGTGGTTCACTTTGAATAAAACACGCTTTGGGCTTGAGACACGCGCGGTGACACAAAACCCACGAATGGCTGCATCCATGGGGATTGACCCAGATAAAATTAACATGCTGACTTTTGGTCTGGGTTCAGGGATTGCAGGTATCGCAGGTGTTGCCATCGGCCTGTTCGCCAAAGTCACATCAGAGCTGGGATCGGACTATATTGTGCAATCATTTATGACGGTTGTGGTTGGTGGTGTTGGTAACATCTGGGGTACCCTTGCAGGGGCCGCTATGATCGGTTTTTTGCAAAAAGGCATCGAATGGTTCAACCCATCAAATACCCTTGCCGCGCAGACATTTATGATCGTGTTCATCATTATTTTCATTCAGTTCAGACCAAGGGGTATCATTGCCCTGCGCGGTCGCGCGGCGGGGGATTAATCTATGCAAGGGCCATTGGTTAAATTCCTAATACGTCACCCCAGCACACTTGTCTTTTTGGCAATACTCGCCTGCTTTACAGTATTGGTTACAATCAGCAGCGAAGCATTTGGTACTGGCCTTGTTTCGACATCCTTGGTTAAAACGTTGGGCAAGACATTGTGCCTTTGTCTGGTGGCTTTGGCGATGGATTTGGTCTGGGGCTATTGCGGCATCCTTAGCCTTGGTCATTTCGCTTTCTTTGGCTTGGGCGGCTACATGATCGGGATGTGGTTAATGTTTGAGCGCACCCGCCTGATTGTGATGGATACAGCCGCAAATGCACTACTGCCTATGACGCCCCAAGAAATCCAAGACGCCATTGGTTCACAGATCTTTGGCGTGGTTGGTGGGTCAGAGTTTCCTATAATTTGGATGTTCTCTCACCTATTGTCTGTGCAATTGTTGCTTGTTGTTTTGGTGCCCGGGCTGCTGGCATTAATCTTTGGCTGGTTGGCGTTTCGATCGCGCGTCACGGGTGTATACCTATCGATCTTGACCCAAGCTATGACGCTGGCACTGGCACTGTATCTATTTCAAAATGACAGCGGCCTACGTGGTAATAATGGCCTGTCTGGTTTGCAAAACCTGCCAAACCTTGATGACACACCGCAATCTGTTATTTCGATGTGGTTCTTTTGGGGATCTGCGTTTGCACTGGGTCTTGGGTACCTTGGTGCGAAACTGATTGTCGAAAGTAAGATGGGAAATGTCATGCGCGGTATTCGTGATGACGAAGCGCGGGTGCGTTTTTTGGGCTATAACGTAGAAGCCTATAAATTGTTTATCTTCACGCTTACCGCGATTATCGCTGCCGTTGCTGGCGCACTTTATTACCCTCAGGCAGGGATTATTAATCCCGCCGAAATAGCACCGATTGCATCAATCTATCTGGCAGTCTGGGTCGCGATTGGTGGTCGTGGCAGATTATACGGTGCGGTGATTGGTGCCGCAGTTGTGTCACTACTATCCAGTTGGTTTACTGGCGGACAAGCACCTGACATACCATTGGGCTTTGCAACTTTGAAGTGGGTTGATTGGTGGCTGGTTTTATTAGGGTTGAGCTTTGTCTGTGTCACGCTCTATGCCCCCAAGGGCATCGGTGGACTGTTCGATAAGCTTCAAAAAGGAGCATCAAAATGAGTGGTGCTCTATTGGAAGTAAATGCAATTTCCGTCTCGTTTGACGGGTTTAAGGCGATCAACAACCTGTCCTTCAACATCGACAGCGGCGAGTTGCGCGCGATCATTGGGCCAAACGGTGCGGGTAAGACAACCTTCATGGATATCGTAACTGGTAAGACGCGGCCCGACGAAGGTGATGTGATCTGGGGGGACGACAATGTCAGCCTTATAAAGAAATCCGAAAGCGATATTGCAAATTTGGGGATCGGACGAAAGTTCCAGAAACCAACGGTGTTTGAAGACCAATCTGTCAGTGATAATTTGACAATGGCATTGCGAAACAAACGCAGCACTTTTGCGGTTTTGTTTTATAAATCCTCGCAAAAAGATCGCGACGCAGTGGCTACGATTGCTGGCGACATCGGGCTGAAAGATCACTTGGATCAACGTGGGGGGGATCTAAGTCATGGGCAAAAACAATGGTTGGAAATTGGTATGCTGCTGGCACAAGAACCCCAACTTCTGTTGGTGGACGAGCCAGCCGCAGGAATGACCGTGGATGAACGCAATCAAACGGTTGCACTGTTGAAACATGCTGCAAAAACGCGTGCAGTTGTTGTTGTCGAACACGACATGGAATTCATTCAAAATTTGGACTGCAAAGTGACCGTGTTGCACGAAGGATCTGTGTTGGCCGAAGGCAAGTTAGACCACGTGACAAAAAATCAAACCGTCATCGACGTATATTTAGGACGATAGCTATGTTGGAACTTAAGGACATCACTTTGCATTATGGCCAAAGTCAAATTTTAAATGGCGTCAACTTGACGGCAGAGCAAGGCCAGATCACATGCCTTCTGGGAACTAACGGCGTAGGTAAAACCAGTTTGTTGAAAGTTGTATCTGGCACGCATAATCATTCGGGGGGCAGTTACAAGTTGGATGGTGTCGAGCAGGGGACTGTGCGTGCACATACCCTTGCAGGGCGTGGTGTTGGTTATGTTCCTCAAGGTCGTGATATCTTTCCTTTGATGACTGTGCGCGAAAATATGGAAATTGGTTTTGCGTGTTTGGATAAATCGCAACAAACTGTTCCAGAGGAAATATTTGAATTGTTTCCTGTCTTGAAAGAAATGCAACGCCGACGTGGTGGTGATTTATCAGGAGGTCAACAACAACAATTGGCAATCGCACGCGCACTTATTACCAAACCCAAATTGTTGCTGTTGGATGAACCGACAGAGGGCATCCAACCAAACATCATCCAACAGATTGGCCGTGTAATTTCTTACCTAAAGGATCAGGGCAATATGGCGATCTTATTAGTCGAGCAGTATTTCGAATTTGCGTATGATTTGGCCGATCATTTTTATGCGATGCGACGTGGTGATGTTCTTTTGGATGGCAAAAAAACACATCTTAAGAAGGCAGATGTCCTTGCTACGCTCAGTGTATAAAGGCCAAGTGAATGCTAGATGACACTCAAACTCAGTCAATGCAACGCGCCAGAGGGCGTGTGCATTTGGCGTTCCGTGTTAAGGCTGGTCAAACAAAGTTGGTTGACCTTCACCAATCAGGTTGTGCCAAAGCATTATTTCCCAAAAATCATGAAAACCGTATCGATGCCGTTCTCATCAATACGGCTGGCGGTGTAACAGGTGGGGATGAACTAAATTATTCCGCTCAGCTGGATATTGGTGCTGAACTTTGCCTTACGACCCAAACAGCTGAACGTATTTACAAGTCTTCTGGTTGCACTGGAAAGATCGATACACAGTTCACCTTGGGCAAGAACTCTGCTCTTGATTGGCTACCGCAAGAAACCATCCTATTTGAACAAAGCGCTCTATCACGCCAATTGACGGTAGATATGGACGCAACAGCGTCTACACTAATCTTAGAGCCCATCGTGCTGGGTCGAAAAGCCATGGGCGAGACATTAAAATCGTGTATTTTTACCGATAAATGGCGTGTGAAGCGCGGCGGCAAACTGGCCTATGCAGATGCGTTGCGCATCACCGATCCAACTGCGCTGTCGGGTTCTGCCTGCCTTGGACACAACCGCGCATTCGCAACCCTTGTCTATATTGCGCCCGATGCTGAAGCACGTCGCGATCAGATGCAATCCTTGATTAAATTCGATGACGTCACCACCGCCACCAGCGCATGGAACGGCTGTCTGGTCACGCGATTTATCGCGCCGGATGCACAGCCATTGCGCCGCGCATTGATCTCAACACTCTGTGAATTCCGCACGCATCCCTTGCCGCGTGTTTGGCATATGTAAGGAAAACAAATGCAATTAACCCCTCGTGAAAAAGATAAACTACTGATCAGCGTTGCCGCCTTGGTTGCCCGTGGACGATTGGCGCGTGGTATAAAATTAAACTATCCAGAAACCATCGCGATCATTACGGATTTCGTGGTTGAAGGCGCGCGTGACGGGCGGTCAGTTTCTGATTTAATGCAAGCAGGAGGCAAGGTCGTTACGGTGGATCAATGTATGGAAGGCATTCCAGAAATGATCCACGATGTCCAAGTCGAAGCAACCTTTCCAGACGGGACCAAACTGGTCACCGTCCATCACCCTATTCGATAAAGGCCCACCATGATCCCTGGCGAAATTATAACCCAAAGCGGCGATATTGTTCTCAATAACGATGCCGCATCGATTACGTTAACCGTGGCCAACACTGGTGACCGTCCCATACAGGTCGGCAGTCATTATCATTTCGGCGAAACAAACCCTGCGCTGGATTTTGATCGCGTTGCTGCGCGCGGTATGCGATTGGACATTGCGGCGGGTACTGCGGTGCGGTTTGAACCTGGCCAAACTCGTGACGTGACATTGGTGCCACTGGCGGGCGATCGACGCGTATTTGGTTTCAATCAACAGATCATGGGAGCTCTATAATGCCCACTAAAATTTCTCGTGCCGCCTATGCCGATATGTATGGCCCAACAACTGGCGATAAAATACGCCTTGCGGATACCGAACTGTTTATCGAAGTGGAACGCGATCTCACAACCTACGGCGAAGAGGTGAAATTCGGCGGCGGTAAGGTTATTCGCGATGGTATGGGACAATCACAAGTGACCCGTGCAAACGGCGCGGTTGATACGGTCATTACAAACGCACTGATCGTCGATGCGTCAGGTATCTACAAGGCTGACGTTGCCATGCTCGGTGGGCAAATTCATAAAATTGGTAAGGCTGGAAACCCAGACACACAAACGGGCGTTGATATCATCATTGGGCCAGGAACCGAAGTTATCGCGGGCGAGGGTAAAATCTTGACGGCGGGTGGATTTGACTCACATATCCATTTCATCTGTCCCCAACAAATGGAAGATGCGCTTCATTCTGGCATGACTACAATGCTTGGCGGCGGCACAGGCCCCGCGCATGGTACATTGGCAACGACATGTACGCCGGGACCTTGGCACATCGGGCGGATGTTACAGGCAATGGACGGTGTGCCGATGAATATCGGCCTGTCAGGCAAAGGGAACGCCAGCCAACCCGCCGCCTTGGTCGAAATGATCAAGGGTGGTGCCTGTGCTCTAAAGCTACACGAAGATTGGGGAACAACGCCAGCTGCCATCGATTGCTGTTTGTCCGTCGCGGATGAAATGGATGTCCAAGTTATGATCCACACGGATACACTGAACGAAAGTGGCTTTGTTGAAAACACAGTCGCAGCGTTGAAAGGACGTACAATACACGCATTTCATACAGAAGGTGCTGGTGGTGGCCATGCCCCCGATATTATTAAGGTATGTGGCGAAGAGCATGTCATCCCATCGTCGACCAATCCGACGCGCCCTTACACTGTAAATACACTAGAAGAGCATCTGGACATGCTAATGGTTTGCCACCATCTGGATAAATCCATTCCCGAAGATGTGGCGTTTGCAGAAAGTCGCATTCGTAAGGAGACTATTGCAGCGGAAGACATCCTACACGATATGGGTGCCTTTTCGATTATCGCATCCGACAGCCAAGCTATGGGTCGCGTGGGCGAAGTTGCAATCCGAACATGGCAAACGG
>Ga0316189_10006523_pt1 | contig 11098 bp, 11 predicted proteins | sample LowCovwburrow_MG_FD_204930 | JGI IMG/M metagenome (GOLD analysis project Ga0316189, IMG submission 204930) | Coastal sediment microbial communities from Maine, United States - Lowes Cove worm burrow | ecosystem: Environmental > Aquatic > Marine > Coastal > Sediment | place: USA: Maine... | reverse complement strand
AGCCAGCGGTTTCTCTGCCCCTATGTCCTTTTGTTTCCCAAACACCAATTTTAGGGAACCATTGGGCCACAAAATAAAATTGGTCGCCGTCGTGGCCCATGCGGCTGCTGGCCTTGGGGATTAGAGTCTCGAAGGTTATTTCAACCAGTATTTTCTGACCAGGAAATAAGGGCGCATCCAGTGGGAGTTGAGCTGTGGTGCGGTCGCCCGGGCTATTGGGTGCCCCAGGCCAGCTTAATGCCGTCAGCCTGTCCTTCCCGTCTAACTGGAGTGATGTGAGGTCTATATAGGACCAGAATTCTGGATTGTGATTGGATCTACCTCCATAATAATATGCGGATGCATTGTTGCGGAAAGCATTGGGGTAGAGATGGAACATGAGATCGCTGATAATGTCTGGGGAATGATTGACGTATTGCAGTTTCAGGGTTCCGGTGAGAAGGCGTCGGTCGGGATGAAGTTTCACATTAATCTGGTAGTCAACCACGGGCTCTCCCGAATGGGGAAGGGGAGTGGCGGCCTGAGTGGGAAGTGTCTCTTCAGCGGGGAGGGCCTCCGTTTCGGGCAGTTCAGATTCCGATAGGGGTTCCTTTTGGGTTGAATCCTCGCTGTTCTCAACGTCTAATTGGGCTGGAGGCTCTGCGGCCTCTTGTGGGTTGTTCTCTGTTTCCGTCATTGGCTCAGGGGTCTGAGCTTCTGTCGTTTCAACTTCCTCTGGAGGCGGCTCCGCGGGGATGTCAGGTTCTTGCAGATTGAACCCGCCCCAAAACAACAACAGCATATAAACCCAATTCATAATGTACCTGTCTCCTTGCGCCAGAACCGTTCCAACACCACAATCTTGCTTTCGTGGGCCTGTAGAGTACTTACGATTTTAATGATTACGAAGTTGGCTTAAACCGGATCAAATTGGCCGACGCCAGCTAATCTTACCGTAAACTGGCTGGGATCACGTCCCAAAAAAGGTTGGGGGTGGAAAATTTGTCCATTATAAATGCAAGATTGAGAAAATATACAGGAAGAATGATGGAGAAATAAGGTGAAATTTATGGTATATTTATGACGAAATGCCATCACTCCGGAATTACCGAAAAGATGAGGTGGACAGTGATAAAGCTTGATGACCTTTTAACCGCAATGGTAGAGATGAAGGCATCCGATTTACATATAAAACCCATGCGCCCGCCCTTGTTGCGGAAAGACGGCATTTTACAGCCGTTGGGTAAAGAACCACTCCGGCCCGCAGATATAGAAGAAACCCTGAGAGGCCTTTTTAAAGACCGGCATGTCAAGGAAATGGAAGAAAAGCAGGCTGTGGATATCGGGTATTCGGTTCCAGGCGTTTCCCGTTTTCGTGCCAATGTGTTTGTTCAACGGGGAACCTACGGCGCAGTTTTTCGTCGTATTCCAATAGAAATACCTTCTTTAGACGATTGGGGCCTGCCTCCGGTCCTAACCGATATGACCAAACTCCATCAGGGTCTTGTGTTGGTGACAGGCCCTACAGGCAGTGGCAAGTCTTCTACCCTGGCTGCGGTGATCCGGAAAATCAACGAAACCCGGATGTGCCACATTCTCACCGTTGAAGATCCCATCGAGTTTTTGTTCCGGGACGAGAAAGCGTCCATTACCCAGCGTGAAATTGGCATGGATACACCCAGTTTCCAGCAGGCTCTGCGGAATGCGCTCCGCCAGGATCCAGACATTATCATGGTGGGTGAAATGCGGGATCTACCCACTATTGAAACCGCCATCACCGCATCGGAAACGGGTCACCTGGTATTTTCCACCCTTCATACCAATAACGCCAGCCAATCCATTGACCGTATCTTGGACGCCTTTCCCGCAACCCAACAAAAACAGGTCCGACTTCAGTTGTCTCTGGTTCTGCAGGCCATTTTTACCTTAAAACTGGTGCCCCATAAAGACGGTGGACGGGTTGCTGCTGTTGAGATTTGTCGCAATTCTCCCATGATTTCCAAGATGATTGCTGAAAACCGCATCACCGATATCGACGAAGAAATGGCCAAATCAGTGGCCTATTACCAGATGCAGTCCATGAACCAATCTCTGATCGCCCTTATTGTCAATGATCAGATTACCCGGGAAACGGCCATGAACGTGTCGCCCAACCCGGAAGAACTGGACCTGCAACTACGGAAAATTTTCTATAGCGACACAGGAGACGATATGGCCAATCACGCCGATTACTCGAAGATCGAAGAATTAATGGAATCCAAACGGCTCTATACCGAGCTTCAGGAGAAATTTTCATTTGAGGTCAAGAGTCGTGAAGACCGGGTGAAAGAAATGGAAATTGAGATGCGGGACATGGATAGCCGCCTTCAACAGGCCTTTAAACAGTTGGACCGCCTGCTTAAGGAAAAAGAGCAACTCACTTCAGACAAAGAAAAAATGCGAGACCTCTACGAAAAGAAACTGATCCAGATGCGGAAACAGTTCCAGGAGCGGTTGGGCCGCAAATAAAGAGCATTCGCCGGATTAGATCCGGCTCCCTGCCTTGTGTCTCTGTTTCCGGGTTTAGTAATAACCTTGAGGTTCGGTGAGATACATCAGCCAGGCAAAACCAATGCCGCCTGCAAAGAGAATTCCGAAATATACCCAGAAATGATGGTGCCAGCGATGGATGTTCTTGTTGTAATAAAAAACATGGAAACAAGAACTTAAAATGATGCTGGTCAATAACATGTTGAAAATGTGGCTGCTCATGAATCGTCCCTCCAGACAACGGCTTAACATCCTATCATAGACAGGGAACAGGAGCAAGAGTCCAGGAATGAATATAGGCATTGCGGCATTTCGCGATGAGTCTTCTTAACCCTGTAGCCTCATGGCCGTTCTGCTCATTCTGTGATATGCCTCATGTTCTGTGCATTTCAACTTGAGAATTTAGCACTACCGCCGTTAAGACAATTGTCGGCGGTCAGCTGGCAATGCAAATCTCTCCTTGCAGATTACTCTACCCGGAATTGCTGTTCCGGGTATTTTTTTGTCTACTCAAAGGGTGAAGATGCTTCCCCAGAAGTATCCACTTGCTGTGGGACCGAAAGAAAATTATAGAAATGAGCTCTGTCCAAATTCTACTTATTCTTCAACATAGCGGGGATAGGTTTTTTTTGCGGATTCTGCAAGACTAAGGTCAAGATCCAGGGTTACCGCGGGTTGTGCTTCGCTGGTTGTTGCACAGACCTGACCGTCTGGGTTCACAATCCAGCCCATGCCACCGAAATTGGGGAATTCCCCTACTCGGTTCACCCGATTGGATGAACAATTCCAGGCACCGGACATAATGGAAAGCACTCTACCGCAGGCCAGCCATTTATCAAGACTCTCCAAGCCTGTGGCTCGTGGTGAGGCGATGATATGGGCGCCCTGCTTTCCATATTGTCGAGAAACTTCACCAAACCAGATCTCGGTGCAAATTTGAACGCCAACCCTGGCGGGTCCTATCTGAATGGATGGGAAATCGACGGGGCCGCGGTGGTACCAGCTGGCTTCCCAAACTTCTTCTTCATCGGGGAGATAGGTCTTGTCGCGAACCCCTGTGTAACCCGTTTCCGCAGACCAGGTGAAAGCCCGGTTATACCGTTTGCCACCCTCAGAAACAGGGCGGGTTCCCAAAACCGTTGCATTGCCCAATTGAGCGAGATGGGTCTGGGCCTCTTCGTGGATTTGGACCGCGTCGTCCCATGCTTTGGGGTCGGGCTCTTTGGTGACCATCAACCAGGGTGAAAAGGGCATTTCCGGTAGAATAACCAGATCACTTTCCTTGTCTTGAATCTCTTCAACCAAACGGTCCCAACCATTTTTCAAGGCATCTTTCCTGCCGTTTAATTCACAAACCGTAACCTTCAAATGACACTTCCTTCCTATTGAGCATCCATCAGTTGGCTACCCAATGCGTTAAAATCCAACTCGGTCTTGGGCAATGCAGAGAACAACCAGTCGGTGTAGATTTTGCTCTCATCGCGAACCATCAATCCCTCTTCCATGGATTTGGAACGCAAGCCGGTAATTTGTTGGGTCTTGATGCCAAACACCGAATCCTTTCCCCCTGAGAGACTCTCGCTTTTTTCTTCCTCATTCTCCGAATTATTCTCCGTCTCCCGTTCACCAAATACCCGGGACAATGCGTCCAGGCCAGTAACGCCTGGTTTGTCGGCAGGGGTAAGGTAAACAAGAATCCATTCGCCGTCTTGGGTCATGGGGTCTGTATAGATTCGGCGCACAAATAAAGGTTCCTTTTCCACCAGTTCCTCAAGGGAAAAGGGGAAGCGGCCTCTGGCGAGATAAAACCTTCGAATGCCATCGGCCAGATGTTCGCCGCGGTAAACCAGTTCTTGTTCCAATAAACGTTGATGGGCGGTGCGCACGGGACGGATGGCCATGGCCAGGAACAGGCTGATAATGGTAATCAGCACAATGGCAGCAAGGAGAATGTTGGCTCTGCTACCATTCATAATAATAGGTCCCATCCAAGGCAGTCCCTTCCGATGTGCTTTTCACGTCGAAAATACCCACCTCAAAGCTGGAATCTTCGTCCATATATGCTTGATCATATACCAGTTCCCAGGTCTCTTTTGAACCGGTCATGGGATCTATGGGAATTTCTCGAAGATAACCTTCCTCAACAAGCATGTCGATATCGGTGGGGTAATGACCTTTGTCGTTATTGTACTCATCCAGGGTAACCCTAAGCTGCCGCAGGTTGTGGCGTAACACGGTTTCCTTTCCCTTCAACGATGCATTACGGTGGGTACTGATGACTATGCTGGCCAGAAGACCCAGCAGGGAAACAACAATCAAAATTTCAATGAGGGTGAACCCTCGCCTTTGCTGTTTGGTAATTACCATTCCGAGTACTCCGACCCATCCAGAGCAACGCCGTCACTCAGGGAATAAATATCGAAAAGATTTTCTCTGCCCCATCCCGAACTGTCGGGCTGATCAAAGGTGGAGCGCATGCCCCAAGTAGCTTCGCCAGTCATGGGGTCTGTGGGGATTTTTCTTAGGAACCGCATCATTTTCTGAGGTTCCTTCTTTAAGGGTGCGCCCATCATGAGTTCTTCCATGCTGCTGGGATAACCCATTTGGGTAGAACTTTCTGCAATAATGAGTCCTTCGTCAAAGGCTCGTTTGAAACGATCAATGGCGGTGCGAACTTCCAGTAGGGAATGTTTCAGGTCTGCCTCCTTTCTACGTTTCACAATCTTCTTGGTGCCAGGCATGATGGCGGAGGCCAGTATGCCCAGCAATACCATGGTGATGATAATCTCAAGAAGGGTAAAGCCATTTCTTTTCAAGGGAAAACCTCATAAGTGGCAGGCAGGCCCTGAACTAGAATTTCCTGGCCTTCTCCATTCATCAGCTTAACGGTGGCAAACTCCAACAGGCCGGAGCCAGGTGCCTTGCCACGCATGCGAACAACCGCCATAATACCAGAGCCGCTGAAGGTTCCAGAGGAAGCCCGTTGGGTAATGAGCATGCCCACCCTGCCGGTGTTGTTATTATAGTCGGGAGTTAGTAGGGGAAGCCTATTGCCAGCGTTGAAAAAGTCGCCAATTTCCACAGACTCGCAACGCATGACTGCTGGGTCGAATTGCAGGGCGATCTTGCCGCTCTTCATATCTTCCACGTTGGTGACAAACAGTTGGAACTCCATGAGATCATCCTGTCGGCCTTCCGTGGAAATGGGGGAGAAGGACAGCATTGCAGGAGGCGGCTCTTCGCTCTCTTCCTCTGCGAATGGATCGTCTTGGGGTTCTTCTTCTTCCAGGCCCTGGGGATTGTTGCCGTCAAAGGCTTTGCCACCTTCTCGTCGATCACTCACTGGTGCCGATGCCGAAGCTGCCGGGGCTGAAGTGATGGCGGTCTGATTGTTTTTGGTTTCACGGTCGGCTTCTTCGCTGCCGTACAGGGTGGAAAGCGTGAGGTTGGATAATTCGTAGGCGGCCCTATCTTTATCCGTTACATTGACGCCCCTTACAATAACGGGACGGATGGTCATGATAATGTCTGTCTGGTTCACAACTTTCTGATCGTTACTGAAGAGTTTACCAATGATGGGAATACTTGAAAGGCCCACAATGCCGGAAAGTGATTTCCGTTCGTCATTGGTTAAAAGACCTGCAATGACATTGGTTTCGCCGTTTTTAAGTCTCAAGGTTGTGGTAACCTGGCGACGGCCCAGGGTGGGCTGGAATCCGCCGGAGATGACCGATAACACTTCCATGTCCAGGGTAAGCGTTACTTCGTTGTTGAAGTGAACTCTGGGTTTCACTTCAACGCGAATCCCCACGTCGTTGTAGTTGAAGGTGGCAAGGGCCTGGTCTCCGAAGTTGTTGCCACCATTGGCGCTTCCCGAAATATTGGGGTTGGTGAATGAGGTCTGTAAAATGGGGATACTCTGACCAATACGAACCGAACCCTGTTCACCGGAGGTTACCCGCAAATGGGGATTGGCAACTTGAGTGGAGCCGCCGTTTTCCTTTAGAAAATCAATGACCACTGCTGGGACTATGGTCAGAATGTCCTGGCTGTCCAGGGACGGAAAAAAGCCGCGAACTGCGTTGGCGTTCTCTTCAGCGTTGCTGCGTCCCGCCGGGTCTGCAAGCAGGCCCACCTGATAGGCGGGGCTTCCGTCGTTGGGGTTGATGGGCATCATGCCCACCTTGCGCATCTGACTCTTGTTCACTTCCAACAGCTCAATTTCAACCACTACCTCTGGCTGGGCCTTGTCGTTGGTGGCAATCATCTTCTCGGCAAGGGCAATCTGTTCTGGCGTGCCCTTGATGGTTATAGCGTTCAACTTCTCGTTTTCTGCAAATTCCTTGATGTTCAACAACACACGAAGATGGTTTTTCAAATCGGCTGGCGTAATATTGGAGAGGTAGAAGGTTTGAATAATCTCGTTGTCGTAACGGTCACGGTTATTTTTGTTGTCTTCCATGATAATAATGGTGTTATCGTCGATAACCTTGAAGAAATGACGGTTTACTACCATTAAGGTGTCAAGCGCTTTAAGGAAGCTGAGGTTGCGGAGATCCAAGGTTACCTTGTCATTGCGGATCTTGCTGTCCACCACAATGTTCACCCCATAGGCCTGACCCATGCTCTGGTAGATGTCTTTTACGGTCTGATTAATGAACGAGAGATTTTGTGGTGCCCAGGTAGTGGGCCGAAGTTTGGGCAGGTTGGAGGAAAATTGTTTGTCTGTCTGCTGAGCGGTTGCCTGTTCAACCTTTAGTTTCTCGGCCTTCACGGCTGCTAGAAGGCGTTCGGCTTCCTGATTCTGGGTGTCGAAACCAATAGCAAGCTTCAGTTCGAATTCGGCTTCGGGAAACTGCTGCTTTTCAAAATAATAGCTGCCCCGCTGTAAGTGATAAAGAGCGGCATTCATTCTGGCCCGTTCCTGTTTAACCCTTGCTTTGGCGTCTCCTGGTTTATCCTGAAGAACCTCGGTCCATAAACGATAGGCCTCACCCCAGCGCCCTTCATCAGAAGCTGCTTCCGCCAGTTTGGCTTCTTTCTTGGGCACGCAGGCCGCCATGCCTACAAGCAAGCATAATATCATCAATTGAAAACGCATGGTGTCTCCTCAACTACCTGGTCTGTACCTGGATCTCAATCTCTTCCCCCGTCTCCAGGGCTAGTAACAAAATTCGTTCGTCTTCCACCGCTACCAGACGGTACTTTTCGGCCAGAATCTGACCTTCTTTTATGATGTGGATTTCCTGGTTATAGGAAAAGGAAACCATGGAAGCCCCGTCTCTACTGTCTGTCATTACGCCAACAACCCGACCGTTGAACTGGGGTTTCACTTCAACAGGGACAGGCTCGGGCAGGTCTGCGGTCATGGCCTCCCGCTGTTTTTCCAAGTCTTCCATTCGTTGGCGTCTAACTTCTTCCTGTCTTCTGTCTAACCCGAAGATGAAGGGGTTGCGTTGACCCGTTACGTTTACGGGTTCCCAGGTTCTATCCGCCCCGAAGTTCAACAGGGGGATGCGGTCCAGTTCTTCAACGGTTCTGGCAAATTTTGGGGAGAAGTCAAGTTCGGGATTGTCGGCAAAGAAGCCGGGCCCTTCAAAACCTTCATCACCCATCCAATTGGCAATATTGACTACAGCCAGGAGTACGAGAACCCCCAGCAAAATGCCCATCCGCTTTTTGTCATTCATGGCTGCCCCTCGAAATAGGTGGCCAGGGACAGTTGCATTTCAACCACGCCCTCGCCTGCGGAATCGTCTTCCAAGCTCAGTTCGGTGATGATGAGGAACATTCCGGAGGTTTCAATATCGTCGATAAAAGAGCGGATGTCCCGATAGCGCCCGGTTAATGGCAACTGTGCTACATAAAGATCCAAATCGCTTTGTTTACTTTTGGATGAATTGTATTGAACCAGTTCCAATCGCACCTTTCTAGCCCGAGCCCGTTCTTCCAGGAACTCGGAGATACGTACAATTCGGGCATCTTTATTAATGAGGAATGTTTCCCGAAAACTGTTCATTTCCTTTAGGTTATCACGGTAGCCGGAGACTATTTGCGCTGTCTTCCCAGACTCGCTCTCCATACGTCGGATAATAAGTTCTTCGGAATCCAACCTTGCGGCGCTGTCTCGTTGAATGCTCTTTTCCTCTTCAACAGCCAGGAGCCAGAATCCGGCAATGATGAGAATAAGAGCTGCAGAAATAATGAGTTGGGTAGATTGCCTTTGAAACATCAAGCCCCCTTTCCTGGTCGATGGGTGAACCGAATCTCAAAGCTTACCATGACCTCACCCTGGCCATAGGTTTCTGACTCGAAGCGGATGTCATGAAAGGAGGGGCGTTCCTGGAGTTTGCGAATGAATGCCAGTTGAGACGCTTTGTTGCGAGCCTGGGCCGACAGGTGAATTACGGTTTCCTGGCTTTTATCTTTATTGCGGGCTTCGGAAGTGGGTGTCATTCGCACGATTCGAACATCTTCGGGAAGTATGGTCCCCAAATCGTCTAGGAGACGGCCCCAATGGGTTTGGTAAGCTACTTGAATGCCATGGTATTGGCGAACATTTTTCTTGTATTCTCCAATGTTGATGGTCTCCAGTTCACGCACGAAATCTTCATGACCCCCAACCACGGTTCGCTGCCGGGCTTTCAGCTCCCCAATTTGGTTGTGTACCGCCTGGTTCTCATTGCGGAGACCGAACCAGTACCAAATGGAGCCGAGCAGAAACAGGGCCAGGCCAAGATTGAACAGCATCAAAACGGCCAGAGGCATGGGTCTGGTTTGAAAGGGATGAGGCGAGAAGTTGAGTTGTTGTTTCATGGCAGGCCCGCCTTACTGTTCATACAGGATTCAAATCGGGCCAGAACGCCAGCGCCCGGTAGTTCCGGCATGTGGGGCTGCATGCCTGAACCTTCAAGAAGTTGAAGGAGGTCGCCCCGTTCCTGGTCCAGGTTGGATGAGAAATTGAGAAGTAGAATCTTGCCATTCTCATCCCTCATAGGTGCCAGGTCGCCTTGGACCAGTGTGGCGGCGTCCAGTTGGCCGCTGGTCTTGAAGGGGAGTCGTCTGGTTCTGAAATCCAAAAAATCACCCTTGCCGTTGAGCCGACTCAACATATAGAAGTCGTTAAAAAGAGCCACAGTCAACTGGTTGCGAAAAGCCGGTTTGTTTTCCAGCAGGGTAAGGAAGAGACCGCCCATGTAACCGCAGTGAACACCCTGTGCGGACATGGCGTCAAAAAGATCGGTAAGCCAGGTTTTGGGAAGGGAGAAGGTCATAAAGGTTTTGGGGTCTTCCAGGGGAAGATGTCGCATGGTTACCTGATCCACTGGCCAGGGAAGGAAGCGTTTCAACTTCCAGAGCAGGTACTGGTTCAATTCCTTGCCTGCAGCTTTTTCTTCCAACTCAATGCGCAGGGGGTGCAGGAGATCGTCAGCAAAAAGGATCGCCAGTTTTTCGAATTCAAAGATAGAGGGGTCCAGGGCTTCCATAATGTGGGGAATGGTGGGCAACCCTGCGGATGCTTCAAGTTCAGCAGACCAGTTGGGACCCTGGCAGTGGCTGTTTGATATGTAGAGATAGGGTATTGAATTCATTCTGCGTTCCGTTTTAGTCGATAAAGGTTACTTTGTTGATCTCATGGAGGGTGGTAACGCCGTCTTTCAGTTTGCGAACCGCGGCTTCCCGAAGGAATCGCATGCCGTTCGCCACGGCGAGGCGTTTAATTTCACGTATGGGACGGCGCTCCAGAATGCCCTGACGCACGTCGTCGTTCAGTCTCAGCATTTCAGAGATGACGGTTCGTCCCCGGTAACCTGTACCGTGGCATGCCAGGCAGCCAGCCCCTTCAAAGAAGGAGACCCCGGCCATGTCGGCAGGATCCAGACCCGAGTCTCGCAGGCTGTCGGGATCTATTTCAACGGGGCGACGGCATTGGCGGCAAATGAGGCGAATGAGTCTTTGCGCCAGAACACAGTTCAGGGCAGAAACGAAGTTATGAAGGTCAACGCCCATATTCACAAAGCGGCCAATGACGTCGATCACGTTATTGGCGTGAACGGTTGTAAAGACCAGGTGCCCGGTGAGCGCCGATTGAATGGCAATCTGGGCTGTTTCTGTATCGCGGATCTCACCAACCATGATCTTGTCAGGGTCGTGCCTGAGAATAGACCGCAGGCCCTTGGAGAAGGTGAGCCCCTTCTTTTCGTTAATGGGGATTTGGGTAATGCCCCGGAGCTGGTATTCCACGGGATCTTCAATGGTGATAATCTTGTCTTCCGAGTTCCGAATCTCCGAGATGCATGCGTAAAGAGTGGTGGTTTTACCACTGCCCGTAGGGCCTGTAACCAGCACCATGCCATAGGGTTCTCGAATGTTCCTGCGGAAATTGACCAGCAGATCCTCTTGAAAACCCAGAACTTCCAGGCTCAGGTTCTTAAAGTTTTCGTTAGAGGACTCTTTATCCAGAATTCGGATCACGGCATTTTCGCCATGGATGGTAGGCATAATGGAAACGCGAAAATCTATGGGGCGGCCTTTTACATTCAGCTTGAAACGACCGTCTTGGGGAATGCGTTTCTCGGCAATATCCAGT
>Ga0316189_10006522_pt1 | contig 11098 bp, 17 predicted proteins | sample LowCovwburrow_MG_FD_204930 | JGI IMG/M metagenome (GOLD analysis project Ga0316189, IMG submission 204930) | Coastal sediment microbial communities from Maine, United States - Lowes Cove worm burrow | ecosystem: Environmental > Aquatic > Marine > Coastal > Sediment | place: USA: Maine... | reverse complement strand
TAATTTTTTGTAATTTGTTCATTTTTATTTTTTAGTTTTAGAAATTAATTTGTTTCAAATTTTTACTATCACACAACTCATCACATGTACCGAATTATAGGGTAGTAAAAACAGGTCCATCAGGTAGTAAAAACAGGTCCGCGTGTTTTAACTCATTACCGCGGAATTACGTGAAATGAAGGTTTTGAATCTAGGATTTCCTGTAATACCGTGTCTGATAGTCCCTAAAATTTAAAATTGTAAAAAATGGAATTTAATAATGAATTATTTCGTGAAAATGGATAATTTTATATGATCTAATATCTTCTAGTTGAATATTGTATTTCTGTGTAAAATGATTTCCATCAACTGAAAATTCAAATTTAGGTTGAATTATTTGGTATTTAAGTAAATTATGAAATTCTTGTAATACTTCTCGCTTAACCTGAGCCTGAATGGAATTACTTCGTTTTGCGTATTGATTCAGAAAGCTTTGAAGTAAATAAGTTTTTTGAAGAGAATCTTCTTGAGCAAAAGATCGAATAATAGATAACTTAACTTGCAAATTAATGTTACTAGAACAAGAGAAAAAACTAGGTGGAAAATGAAAAGGATAAAAATCGTGCATTAAAGTTTGGGCAACAGCAACCTGAATAATCCAGGGTCCGCGTTCAGTTGTTTGAATAGCATTTACAACTGGGAAGAATAACAATTTTCTAAACTCTTTATCAGAGAACTGTTCTTGATAAGGTGGTAATCCCATTAAATTATCAAAAAATTCTAAAAATTGTTTCCTTTGATACGTATTTTTTTTAGCGTCAACCATTTGCATAAAATCAACAAGGTAAAATTGAACAGTAATATAAATCTGTTGATTAAGAACTTCTTTTCGACCTGAGTTTGCATAAGATCTTACAAAAGAAAGAAATTGTAATAAACGGTATAATTGTAAGTCTTCAACATTCGTTAAATATTTTTTTAAATATGAGGTAACAAAGTATTTTTTTGGTTTTGGTACTTTGGTTCTGAGAGAATAAAGTAGCCAATCAGTAAAGCAAGTTTGTAAAGAAAGGGATTTCTTTAAATGCTTCAAAAACCTTCTAGAAGTAGTAGATTCAAAATCTTGAAACTCTAGTCAGTTCTCTTCAACAGAAAGTAATTCAGTTAGAAGCTAAGTTAATGACGGTCGAACAGAATTCAAAATATGCTCTCAGCGAGCTTTTAAAGGCCTCTAAAGACATGAAAACTATTCAACAGGGTGATTATATTCTGAAAGAAAATAATAGCTCTTATTTGGCAGAAAATGATAGTCAAGTTAGAGATTAAACTTCTTGGGGAAAAGATATGGAATCAAAAAGCTTCTCAGAGGCTCCTAGAAGCTCCTTAAACACACTCTCAAATAATCAGCAGTATAAAAGATTTTGCGATAGTGAATGCCGCATGTGAAGCTGATAGTTTTAGAGGTGCAAGCCTTGCAAAAACCATCTCTTTTTTATGTTTCTATAATTTTTATCCCTCTGAATTCTTTGCATATTTTACTTTTTTTCGATAATATTCTTTGATAATGTCTTTTTCATGCGGCGAGATAGATGCCAAATCTACGATGTGTAGAACATTTTCAGAACTCTGTAGACCTTGTTTTAATTCACAAAATCTTTTTTCTTGTAGAGAAATTTTCTCCCCCATCTTATATACCATAATCTTTATGTCGGACATACGCCCTTATTTTTTTAAACTCTTATTTTCAACTGGTTGTTAGATAGAGTATAAGGAGGAAAACTATCTAGTTTAAACTCAAAATCAACAAATTTAGCATATGGCTTCTCTAACCTTGATGCGTTTTCGACAATTTCTTCCATTTCAGCCTGACTAAAAGATCTAGTCTTATTGACGGTTTTTTTATCCAATTTATATCCAACTATACTTGGATCTTTAGATAATTTCCTAAATTTTTCTTCAACAGAATGGTTTGTATTAAATTTTTGCCCAAGAAACGAAGAATTTTGTTTTTGCTGAGACTCTCTAGAATCTTAGCTTGGGTTTGAGGTTATTGTTCCAATAGGTGGAGGTGCAGGATTTACTAATACTTTAGAAACAGTTTATTTGTTGATAGGAATAAGATTTTTATGATTAAAAATCAGGGAAGGTTTAGTTTTATAAATTAAACAATGGAATATATTTTTAAAATATGTTTGATAAAAAATGTTTTTTCCACATTTACATTATCTATACTTTTCAGAAACTTAAATTTCGCTTCTATATTGTCTAGTTTTTAAAAAATTAAATTCATTAAATACTTAAATTTAAGTATTTAATGAATTTAATTTTATCGCAATACTAACATAAAGTAAAATTCCAATTACAGTCAAAATATTTAAAAATCTTTGAGCTGAGCTTGGGGAACCTAATAAATTACTTTTTGTTGCAAAACTTGCTAATCCGGTATTTTCTTGAGATGTACGTAAAAAAATAATTCCAATTAAAAAAAAACTGACAATAAATCCAAATATTTTTAGCATAAGTTTGATTTAAAAATGTTTGTTTAAATTCGATTTGTCATCATTTTAGTTCTGTCTTTAATAACTACCTCTTTTTCTCAGTTGGATTGAATTAATTCAATCCAACTGAGAAAAAGAGGTAGTTATTAGTTGAGTGAAAAATAATAACTGTAAAGTGTTAAAAGTATCTAATTTAGTCTTCAATTTCAAAAATCTCTTTGAAAACTTTATTCACTTTATCACCTGAATCAATTGTTTCTAAAGGATCTTTTCTTAAACGATGACGCAAACATAAAGTTATGATTTTAGAAATATCGTCAACTGTAACTTTGTCTCTTCCATTATAAGCAGCATGTGCTTTAGCAGCTCGATTCGTTACAATATCACCACGTAATCCATCTACATCTAATTCGCTACATACTTCAGAAATTTTTACTCTGAAATCATAATCAATTTCAACTGTTGGTAATAATTTTTGAGCTGAAACAATTTTGTCACGTAATTCTTGTTGTTGCTCTTCGTAATTTTCAAGCCAAGTTGCTGGATTTTGATCAAACGAAGTTCTTTCTTCTACAACTTGTACACGTAAAACTGGATCTTTCACAGTTCTAATTTCCGCATGCATACCAAATCGATCTAATAATTGTGGTCGTAATTCACCTTCTTCTGGATTTCCTGATCCAACTAATACAAATCGAGCCGGGTGACGAATAGAAATTCCTTCGCGTTCCACCGTATTCCAACCTGAAGCGGCAGAATCTAATAAAATGTCAACCAGATGATCATCTAATAAATTCACTTCATCAACATAAAGAAGTCCTCGATTTGCTTTCGCTAGTAGTCCTGGCTCAAAAGCTTTAATCCCTTCGGTTAATGCTTTCTCAATATCGATGGTACCACATACTCGATCTTCTGTTGCACCTAAAGGTAAATCAACCATCGGAATTTTTACAAATTCTGTTTCAAGATCTTCATTTTTTTGAATGGCTAATTTTACTTCATTTCCCATTAAATCTAAATCCGATTTATGAGAATTAAACGGATCATCTTTAACGACCTCAATTTCTGGAAGTAAATCTGCAATTGCTCGAATTGTTGTTGATTTACCAGTTCCACGATCTCCCATAATCATAACCCCACCGATTTTGGGATCAATGACATTAAGTTGTAAAGCTAATTTCATTTCTTCTTGTCCAACAATTGCTGTGAATGGAAAAACGGGAGTTTCAAATTTTTTTAGATCTTCTTTTACCATGGCTTATTATAAATTATTAAATATAGAAAGTTTTTAATTAACGAGTTTTTTTGATTCTTTGTTTGACGTTATTCGTAAAGTGTTGAACCTAATCGAATGGCTAAAATTCCAGCTAATAAACCAATACATAGAGCAGTATAAACTTGTGAATCGTAAATCATAAAGGACTCCTTATTTAAATTAAATATATTTTTGATTCTAAAGAATTTAATAGTCTAGATTATAATAAAAGTTTTTAGTAAATCTAGTAATTTTATCTTTATTATAATTGTAGACTAAAGTACTAAAAATCCATGAATTTAATTTAAATAAATTTTTATTACCAACTTGATTTCGTTACACCAGGTAATAAACATTGATGTGCCATTTCTCGAAAAACGTGACGTGATAATCCAAAATCTCTGAAGACACCGCGTGGTCGACCAGTTTTCCAACATCGATTACGGATTCTAGTTTTTGAACTGTTACGAGGTAATTTTTGTAATTTTGAATGTAATTCAAGTTTCACAGTAAATTTTTCTTCATTTCGGTACTGTTCTAGTAAATTATTACGTTTTAAAGCATATTTTTTTGTCAATTTAATACGATTTTTTTCACGTTCAATCATACTTTTTTTTGCCATACTTGTTTTTTTATGTAATTATAAAATTTTTGTGATTTCAATAAAGATAATTATTGAAGTAAGCCTATTGTATATTGAAAATTTTAGCAAGTGAAATTTCAAAGAAATAAATTTGTTAGATTTTCGTGGGAAATCTTATCAGCTTACTTACGAATAGAACTTTTCTAATTAATTCAATATTTTAAAATTTTTAAAACGAATTAAAATGCTCAAAATAAGTAATACGTTGGTTTAAGATTAGTCTTTAGTTTTATTAATTTTTCGAAAAATTCAAAGAATTAATAAATTCTTTGAATTTTTACTTATAATAGTATAGTAGCTAGCTTTTATGGAGTTTAGTCGTAAGAAAGTCAAAAACCATTATTTATATTGAGGAATCTATTACTATGGCATTACCATGGTATCGTGTTCACACTGTTGTTTTAAATGATCCGGGAAGATTAATCGCAGTACATATTATGCACACAGCATTAGTTGCAGGTTGGGCTGGATCGATGGCCTTATACGAATTAGCAGTATTTGATCCATCAGATCCTGTTTTAAATCCTATGTGGCGTCAAGGTATGTTTGTTATGCCTTTTATGACTCGATTAGGTATTACGGATTCATGGGGTGGTTGGAGTATCACAGGTGAAAGTGTTTCAAATCCTGGTCTTTGGAGTTTTGAAGGTGTAGCTTTATCACATATTGTTTTATCAGGTATGTGTTTCTTAGCTGCTATTTGGCATTGGGTATACTGGGATTTAGAATTATTCCGTGATCCAAGAACAGGTGAGCCTGCTTTAGATTTACCAAAAATCTTTGGGATTCACTTATTATTATCAGGCTTCTTATGTTTTGGTTTCGGAGCATTTCACGTAACAGGTTTATTTGGACCTGGTATTTGGGTTTCTGATGCTTATGGAGTTACAGGTAAAGTACAACCAGTTGCACCTGCATGGGGTCCAGAAGGTTTTAACCCGTTTAACCCAGGTGGTATTGCATCTCATCACATTGCAGCTGGTCTTTTCGGTATTCTTGCAGGTATTTTCCACTTAACGGTTCGTCCACCTCAACGTTTATACCGAGCATTACGAATGGGTAATATTGAGACAGTTTTATCTAGTAGTATTTCAGCAGTATTCTGGGCTGCATTTATTACATCAGGTACTATGTGGTATGGTGCTGCAGCAACGCCAATTGAATTATTTGGTCCAACACGTTATCAGTGGGATAGTGGTTATTTCCAACAAGAGATCGAGCGTCAAGTTGAAGCTTCAGTAAGCGAAGGATTATCAGAAAGTCAAGCATGGTCAAGAATTCCAGATAAATTAGCATTCTATGATTACATTGGAAATAACCCAGCAAAAGGTGGTTTATTCCGTGCAGGTCCAATGGACAAAGGTGATGGTATTGCAGAAGCTTGGTTAGGTCACCCAATTTTCCGAGACAAGGAAGGCCGTGAGTTAACAGTACGTCGTATGCCAGCTTTCTTCGAAACATTCCCAGTAATCTTAGTTGATAAAGATGGTATTATTCGTGCCGATATTCCATTCCGTCGTGCTGAATCTAAATATAGTATTGAGCAAGTTGGAGTAACAGTGGATTTCTACGGTGGTAAATTAAATGGTCAAACATTTAAAGATGCTCCTACAGTTAAAAAATTCGCTCGTAAAGCACAATTAGGAGAAGTTTTTGAATTTGATAGAACAAGTTTAGAGTCAGATGGTGTCTTTAGAAGTAGTCCACGTGGTTGGTATACTTTTGGTCATGCTAACTTTGCTTTACTTTTCTTCTTTGGTCATTTATGGCATGGTGGTCGAACAATCTTCCGTGATGTATTCACTGGTATTGGTGCTGAAGTTACAGAGCAAGTAGAATTTGGTGCATTCCAAAAACTTGGTGACAAATCAACTAAAAAACAAGGTGCTGTATAATTTACAGTTATTTCTTTATATTTAAATAGGATCAAACAATGGAAGCGTTAGTTTATACATTTTTGCTTATTGGTACTTTAATCGTAATTTTCTTTGCTGTATTTTTCAGAGAAACACCTCGAATTATTAAAAAATAAAACCATTTATTTGGTTTTATTTTTTAATCCTCATGTTCTTCAAATGGATCACGCAAATTTTTTGAAGATGGTCCAAAAGCTGTATAGACAGAATATGCGGTAATTCCTAAGAGTAAACTTGAGACAAAAATTACGATAATAGTTGCTGTTTCCATGTTATATACTTATCTAAATTAACAGTTTAATATTATATAACATATACTAGAAAAATTAATTTATTAAAAGTAAATATTTTTATGGCATTACGAACAAGATTAGGTGAGCTTTTACGCCCTTTAAATGCTGAATATGGTAAAGTTGCACCAGGTTGGGGAACAACTCCAATTATGGGTGTAGTCATGGCTTTATTTTTAGTATTTTTATTAATCATCTTACAAATTTATAATTCATCGTTAATTATTGAGAATGTAGATGTAGATTGGACAAATGGTATTGTATAATGTATGGTATCGTTAAAAGTAATTTAAAAAACTTTTTTTAAATTACTTTTAACTACAAAAAAATTAATTTAACAGATAAATCTATGGATATCTTAAGTTTAGGTTGGGCCGGATTAATGACAATGTTCACATTTTCATTAGCTTTAACAGTTTGGGCTCGAAATGGTTTCTAATAAATCAACTTTTTATAACATTTAAAATCAAAATACTATGGAATTAATTAAATCAGTATTCCCTTACGCAAATGCTGAAATTGTTACAGCAGCAACTGTCTGTTTCTTTATGACTTTATTCGGTCTTTCATTAGGGTTTGCTCTATTAAAAGTTCAAGGTGAATAAAAAATTTATTTTATGATAATATTTAAGATTGTCTAGATTATTTCGATATTATCATAAAATAAATTCTTGAAGAGAAAAACCGGGACTGACGAGACTCGAACTCGCAACTTCCGCCGTGACAGGGCGGTGCTCTAACCAATTGAACTACAATCCCCATTAGTAGTTATCTACTACTTCAACTTTAATAGATTTTCTAAATCTGTCAACTTTTTCTTAATTTTATTCAGTTCTTTTACTTAAGGAGAAACAGGGATTCGAACCCTGGGTACAAGAAATTGTACGATAGATTAGCAATCTATTGCTTTCGACCACTCAGCCATTTCTCCTGAACTAATAAATTCATCGTCATACTTTGTTCAAAATAGTAGATGGCTCTGGTGGGATTTGAACCTACGACCTTGGGCTTATGAGTCCCCTGCTCTAACCACTGAGCTACAGAGCCTTATACTATCTCTCTAAATTAATATTACCATAGATTCTAGAAAATCAAAAAATAATTTGTTTCCTCAATACCGAATAGATACATTTCTGAGAAATTCAAAAATTACATATAATTATATTATAAAATTGATAACTGTATTAATTTATGAATGACTTTTGGAATAATATCTCTCGTTACCCACGTTTTTTTATTAGTAGTTTAGCAGGTTTAATTTTAGTTATTCTTGCTCCCTTTAGAAATCTGTTCAAAATAAAAAAGTTTCGATTTCTTTTGTCAATTGTTTTTCTTTTATTGATTGGAATTTTCTATAAAATTTTGACAAGTATGACTGGTTTATAATAATTACTAAACAAAATATTCAAGAAAATTCTAAAAAGAGTTTCTTCTGAAAAAAGAATTTAGTTTTTGAATTCGAGAGACATTCACCCTCGAATTTTTAGAAATATTTTAATATGATTCTCATTAAATACTGTTTCGAATGGGCCGAGTTGGATTCGAACCAACGTAGCATCACGCAGCGGATTTACAATCCGCCCCCTTTAACCACTCGGGCACCGACCCTTAATACAACTTAATATTAACATATTCAAAGATAAAAAACAATATCAGAATTGTTTCACAATATTTTTCTAAAATTCTGAGGTTGACGTTTCACTAGTTTTTCAGTATATATATGTACATAGAAATTCACAATGATAATGGGTAATTAACTCAGCGGTAGAGTGTCTGCCTTACAAGCAGAAGGTCACAGGTTCAAATCCTGTATTACCCATATTTTTAGGGCCTATCGTCTAATGGATTAGGACAGAAACCTTCTAAGTTTCCAATGTAGGTTCGATTCCTACTGGGCCTATAATCTATCGATATCGATTATTTCTAATAAATTACTCGTTTTGATTTTATTTTTGAATAAAGATTTAATGACGCTTTCTTTGTAAATTTTGAAATTCTTTCGGATAAATTCTTTCAAGTGTCTGAAAAAGAGAGCTTGCTTGATAAGTGAATCCCTAACTGATAACTGAATAAGACAGGAATAGCATTACCTATTTGACGATACTGGGAAGCTAGACTTCCATAAAAATAATAGTCATCCTTAAAGGTTTGAATCCGGGCATATTCTCTTATTGTTAAAGGTCTTTCTTCAAAAGGATGGCATCGTTCCGTTTGTTTTTGAGAAGGAGAGCATAATAATGTCAAAGAAGGTTCGGACATAGAAAGTCGACGTAGAATGCCTCTTTTTCCACCTCCAGAATGGAACATTTTCCCTAAATAATTTTTTTGGTCTTCTAATGGTAAATTAATCCAACAGCCACCTTCTGGAATTTTTTGAAATAACTCTTCTTTAACTTTTGAGTATCTAGCTCCTTTGGAGTCTGGTACATTCATTAAAACATCTCTAAGTACTTGTTTTGGATACAATTTTGGAATCGGAAACAAGTTTGTTAAATTTATTGATTTTAAAGAACCTAGAATAAACAATCGCTGACGCTTTTGTGGAATCCCATAATCTTCCATATTAATTAAATCAAATTCTATATGATAAAGATTCTCTTTTGAGAATAAATTAACAATATATTCTAATGTTTTTCCCTGATTGTGGCTAAGCAATCCTTTGACATTTTCTAAAACAAAAATTTTTGGTTTTAAGAAAAAAATTATTTGAATAAATTCCAATAAAGCACGTCCATTTGAATCCTTTAGTCCTTTGCCTAAACCTGCATAGGAAAATGACTGACAAGGAGAACCTCCAACTAGAATATCCACTTTATTTTGATATTCGGAAAAATCAAAGTTTTGTATTTTATCATTGACAACTTTGACTTGCGAATGATTTTTTTTTAATGTCAAACAAGCATCTTTGTTATTATCTAGGCAGAGTATTGGAGTCAAACCAGCATTAATTAATCCTTCACTTAATCCGCCCGCACCACAAAATAAATCCATAAAATTATATCTGACAGAAATTGGATTCAATATTTTAATAAATTGTTTAACATCATTGAAAATTACTTCAATTTCAGTTGGCAGAACGTTGAATGGAACACCTTTCTTAAAAATTTTACTGTCTTCATAGCTAATTAATTTTTTTTGGCTTAACAAAAAATCAAAAAATATTTTGGAAATACGCTTTTTAACTCCACGATTAGAAATACTCCAAAATTGTTTTTTTGTTTGATAAATAAGACTAACTGTATCGAAATTTAAATTAGAATGTTTTTGAGCTTTCTTTTTCATTTACTATTTTTTTGATTCGCTTTTGAATTTCTTTCGAATGTTCTTGAAAAACAAATTTAAAAAGGGCGTCTCCTCCTAAAATTCGAACTCCTTTTAATTGATTCATTGTATCTCTAGTTAAGTCATTATTGACAAATCCAATAATAAATTGATAATTTGGATATTTTTTCTTTAATTTTTCTATTTTTTTGAACGTACCTTTCGATGAAGCGTCGTTCAATGTTGTCGGCTTGTTTTTTAGTTCAATAAGAGTTTTCAAGTTTTCAGACTTACCGTCCATCCCTCCTATTTTTTTCCAGTCATCCCAATTAAAAAAAACAATTTCCCAAATCTTCCCATGAATCATCGAACCTCTATGTATTTTGTAATAAATTTCTTTTTCAATTGAGGTAAAACGAGTCATTAACATATCTTCTTGGATTTTGTTTTTTTTCGATGGGCTTTCGAAACACTCCAAAATTAGAGGTTTAATTTGATTAACAAATTTTTCGAAATTTATATTTTTATCTAGCATTTCGTTAATTTTTCTAGTTTTGGTTTTTAAATTCTTAATTTTGCCAAAAACTGCGAGTTTTGTAAAGGGTCAAAGAATTGAAGAAAGCTGGTGAAGGGACTTGAACCCCCAACCTACGGATTACAAATCCGTTGCTCTACCATTGAGCTACACCAGCAATTAGGTATAGCAATTTTACTACAAAGTTAATAAATTAGCAAATCTAAAGTTAATCTTTTAATTGAGACCAAACTTACTAGATTGATTTAGTTCTGACAAAATAAATTAAAAAAAAATTAAAGAGATTCTTACGATTTTGTAAATATTGAACTTGTAAGATCTTAATGATTCATCCCTTAACTTCCAAGAATTCATTAACTTTTTTTCCTAAACTTTATCGGGGAAAACGACGAGTACTTGACGCATAACAATTGCTGGTTCTTGATGAGGTTCAGGAACAGCTTGCAATCTACATGTAGCGCCAGTAATAATAGAATAGATTATAGTTAAATTGCAAACATTTTCTAAAAAACACAACATTTCTACTAAAAAATCCAACAGGTGGAATTCACTTTCCTGCTTCACCAGCATAAACCATAGACGCATTAGCAGCTGGAGGTAAATATTTAGCAATCTCAGTCAACGTAGTGTCTGATGCATTTGCAGTTTCAGCAATTAATGGGATTATTTCCTTAACCGCTTTTTCCACAATTGCAGAATCTGGTTTTAGAAACGGTATCTA
>Ga0316189_10006519_pt1 | contig 11102 bp, 10 predicted proteins | sample LowCovwburrow_MG_FD_204930 | JGI IMG/M metagenome (GOLD analysis project Ga0316189, IMG submission 204930) | Coastal sediment microbial communities from Maine, United States - Lowes Cove worm burrow | ecosystem: Environmental > Aquatic > Marine > Coastal > Sediment | place: USA: Maine... | reverse complement strand
CGTATGCGATAAGCTTTGGTAATCGTCCATAATATCCTCTCTGCTTAATGAACTTGGGCGGTTCACATGCAGATGTTATTATGGACGACTGCCGTAAAAGTCAAACTTTGGATAGTCTCCTCGGCAAAGCCGGGGGTTTACCAATTCTAATTACTTGTTTGACAGGCCGTCCGGGACGGGAGTGCCGCCTTTAATGGCGGAGATTATTCAGGCTGGTATCTGTTGATTCAATACCTTCACCATATGGGTGAAAACGGATAAAATTGGAGGATACGCCGTAATTTTTTATTTTTTTCGTTGTCCTTATAGCGGCTTTTTAGTAGGATAAATTTTATCGAAAGTGTTGGTTGATTATAAGAAGTTGTAAAATGGATTTTTTACGAATCCATTAAGTTTTAACTCTGAAATTTTTAAAAAGGAGAGCATGGTGAAAAAGGTAATCGGTGCAATTTTAGTGTTGTTGGTTTTGTGTTCCGGGCCGGCATGGGCTAAGGGAAGCAAAGGAAGCAACGGTTCGGTGAACGTAAGTTATCTTTATACGTTAAAAGCAGATTTGGACACTTCGGTACTCGTGAGCTGGTGGGTGTGGTCGCTCGCTGTTCAGTCGGGCAACCAGGAAAACGCTTGGTTTGCATATGCCTTAATGGAACAGGCTATGACCAGTGCTACAGTTCTGGATGAACTTGTACAGGCGGGTGGCGCTGTAAGTTACAGTTATTACGACAGCTTGCGTTCTTGCCGTAAGGACACCAACAGGGCTTTAACTTATTTTTACCAAGGAAAAACCAGCAATGCGTACAAGTATTTTTCCAGGGCATCAAAAGGGCATAGCCGGGTGCCGGCAGTCTCGAAAACAAACAGTATGTATGTGACTCTTAAGTGGATGAGTAATTATACACAATATCTGGTGACAGGCGTAAGTCAAGGCGGCAGTTGCGACGACGGTAACGCATGCACGCAAAACGACACATGGTCCAACGGACAGTGCATAGGTAGTCGACCGATGAGCCCTACTGCTCCTGGTTGTTGAGTCCAGACGTGTAATCGTGTAATGCGCGGATCAGGGCAAAAGCAGTCCTGAGACGGGTTCGGCACTGAAGGCGTTAAGAATGAGGGTTGCCCTGTGAATTTACAGGAGGGCAACCCTTATTTTATTTCCGCTTGGTGCCGAGAAAATTTCTCTTCCCGTCTCTCCAGACGGGATTCGGACAGAAATCACCGTTTTTTGCAAGTTCAGCTATTTTCAGTCCTTGTTTCCTCCCTTCAGAAGTATTATCTGTCATATAATGAAGATAAGTATTCATCAGGCAACTCTCAAGAGGATGACCAGCTCAGTTTCAGCGCGGTTCTTTTGCATCGCCTTCTCGAAAATATGCGGTTTAATTTGACAATGCGTAACTTTTTAAATAATAATAATTAGATGATGACAGTGTGTTTATTGTGCTGCAACCGGCTCTTATACAGAAAAGGCTGATGAATGAATATTGAATGTGCATGGGGTATACCGGAATCATACGTTGATGAAACTGAAGGATATACAACAATCAGCGACGGCAGTGAGGATTTTTGTATTTTTATCATAAAAAGTTTTGACTTCTACGATGACGCAGCTAAATATAAATTGGTTGACGAACTGACAGATGGAATTGACGAATCAATTTTAAGTACGGAATGCGATATAGTTGAAGGTGCAAATTATTATTTAACGATAGAGTTTGATCAGGAAGAAAGTGCTTATGCCTGTCTCGGGTATAAAATCGGGGATTGCAGTGTGTTGAAATTTGCAGCCACGGCATTAAATCAATTCGGCTTACATAAACTGAAAAAGGCCATTCAGGGGATACAAGAAAAAGACCAAGTGTATAATTAGGGCTGGCCCCCTGTGCCTGCCCGTTTATATACTGCACGGTATATTGCACAGGGACGTTCAGGGCGAACACAGGGGGTCGCCCCTGGACACCCTGCATATTCAGGTTTTTGGGATGGGCAGGCAGGGGGATCTTGAAACTCAAATTAACAATAACCATATGCGGCTTACTGCTGATCGGTATGCTGCTGATAAATTTTGTTCTGCTTTTTTTGTGGAAACACGATGCCCTGCGACATAAGGCGGAGCATGATCAGGCCGTCCTTTCCCATATCCGTTCTTTGTTGATCAAAGAGAGTGCAGCCGGTGAGAAGGGTGCTGTTCAGGAATTTATTTTTTCAGATTTTTATGAGTCTTCAGAAAGCGGACGTTTTTTTGTCCTGCTGGAAACGGAGAAGCTGGCAGGGCAGGGGAGAAAAGAAAAGGTCGGGGCAGGCGGACATGACCAAATAACAGCGCTTCTGACTGCTGCTGCTGTTGAAGCCAGGAACACGGGAAAGCAGGTGAGCCGCACGGCGGCTTCGTTTTCGCACGGATTATTCTGCAATGATCTCCTGGTGAACGCCCGCCCTGTTATGAAGCAGGGAGCGGTTGTCGGAGCGGTTGCTGTTGTTCGCTCGCTGGATTCTCTTTCACAGACTCTGTGGGAGACGGAGAAAACGGTTCTTGTGTATCTCCTGATTAATGTTCTCGTTCTGGGGGCAATCGGTTTTTTCAGAATGGCAGGGCTGGTGATTCGCCCTGTTGAGCGATTAGTTGCTCTTGCGAATCAATACAGCAACCATGATCCCTTCAGCTTTGTTACGGATGATTCCGGCGGCGAGTTCGGGAAGTTATCGAACAGCCTGAGCAGTATGCTGGTCAGGATAGATGAGGATCGGCAAACCTTGCAGCACACCGTTATCGCCTTGGAAGTTGCCAACGAAACCCTTAAAAGGCAACAACGTGAGATGGTTCATGCCGAAAAATTGGCATCAGTGGGCCGGATGGCGGCCGGGCTGGCCCATGAGATCGGCAATCCTCTGAGTGTGATCCAGGGCTATCTCGGTATTCTTCTTAATTCGGAGGGGCAGAGTGAGCAGCATAAGGATTTCCTCCGGCGTTCCGAGCAGGAGGTGCAGCGGATTGACAATCTTATCAGGCAGTTATTGGATTTTTCCAGAACCGCCAAGGGAAGCCCGAAAGTCTTTTTCATGCACGAATTGCTGCATTCGGTTGTAGAGATGGTCAAGGTGCAGACGGTGTTTCGAGGCATTATTATTGACTGTGATTTTGCTGCTGCGGAGGACAGGGTGTATGCCGACGGTGAGCAGTTGCGTCAGGTTTTTGTCAATTGCCTGCTGAACAGCGCCGATGCAATCCATATGGCTGAACAGAATGGACTCCGCAGAGGAAAGGGCAGGGTGTCGGTGACAACAGCCTTGCAATGTCTGCTTCCGAACAATCAAGACCGGTATCAGGGAAAAAAGGGGACTTCGCAGCTCCTCATCCGTATCAGCGATAACGGAATCGGAATCATTAAAAAAGACTTGCCTGTTGTTTTTGATCCCTTTTATACGAGCAAGGAGCCGGGCAAGGGAACAGGATTAGGTCTGTCTGTTTCCCGTTCTCTCATTGAAACGGCCGGCGGTACAATGGAATTACAGAGCAAGATCGGGCAGGGAAGCAGTATGCTGATTACCTTGCCCGGCTCCTTTGATGAAATGGACTTTACAGGAGAACAGAGACAAAAGTGCAATGCGCCTGATATGTAATCTCAGTTCGCGGACAGCGGAGAAATTGTCCCGGAATTTCGTAATACATGGATAAACATGGATCACGCAGCTGAAAATATTTTAAAGCATGTCCTTATTGTTGATGACGAGGAGAATATGCGTCATATGCTGTCCGCCTTGCTCACCGGAGAGGGGTATCTGGTGGATACGGCAGCGGACGGTCAGGAGGCGATCGGATTACTGGAGAGCGGGGAGTTTGATTTTGTGCTCTGCGATATCAGAATGCCGGAGATGGACGGCCTGGCCTTTCTCAGGGCTGCGGAATCAGTTGAGCATGGTGCCACAGTGATTATGATGTCCGCTTTCGGTTCCGTGGATACAGCCCTGAAGGCGATGAAACAGGGAGCGTATGATTTTATCTCCAAACCTTTCAAGACCGATGAAGTGGCTTTGGTGCTGAAAAAGGCGGAAGAGCGGGAGCGGTTACGGCGGGAAAATATTTTTCTTAAAAGAAAAATTGCCGAGTTGGAAAAAAAGTCCGGCTTCGGCGCGATGATCGGGAAAAGCAAGGCCATGCAGGAGGTGTTTACCCTGGCCGAAAAAGTGGCCGAGCATCCGACCACAGTCCTGATTACCGGTGAATCCGGCACAGGTAAGGAACTGGTCGCTGCCGGCATTCATGCGAAAAGCGGCAGGGCGGATAAACCGTTTATTGCGGTGAACTGCGGCAGTGTCCCGGAGAACCTGCTGGAAAGCGAGTTTTTCGGCTATGTGCGAGGGGCCTTTACCGGTGCGGATCGGGATAAGAAAGGGCTTTTTGAAGAGGCGCATAAGGGGACTCTTTTCCTTGATGAGATCGGTGAGCTTCCCGCGTCCATGCAGGTTAAGCTGTTACGCGTTTTGCAGGAGCAGGAAATTCGTCCGATCGGATCAGCTCAGAGGAAGAAAATTGATGTCCGCATCCTTGCCGCCACAGCCAGAGATATCAGCGAGGAAGTGCAGCAGGGGCGTTTTCGCGAAGATTTGCTCTATCGGCTGAATGTGATCAATATTCAGGTACCTCCGCTGCGCATGCGGAGTACGGATGTCCCTGTGCTTTGCGATTATTTTGTTAAAAAATTTACAAAAAGCCTGAACAGATCGGATATTGAAGGAGTGAGTCATACGGCTATGCAGCAGCTGCTTGCCTATGCCTGGCCGGGTAATGTTCGTGAATTGGAAAACGTGCTGGAGCGGGCCGTGATTCTGACGGAGGGGCGGCATATATTGCCGGAAAATCTCCCTGAGAATATTCGGGGAAGCCGTGCTTGTAATGCTTTTGATTTTTTGGCCGGGATTTCCTCGATCAAAGTGGGAAGAAGGATGGTGGAGGAGCGGCTTATCCGGCAGGCCCTTGAGACAACCCAGGGTAATAAAAGTCAGGCGGCACAGATCCTTGAGATCAGTTATCCTTCGCTGTTGAGTAAGATTAAGGAGTATGAGGTTTCCTTCCGGCAGTAGTAAGTTTTTTTTCAGAGCGGAATATAATATAAAGTTTTTTTACAGATCGACCGGTTGCGATACGGCAAAAGAATGTTACGCTGGCCGGGGACCAGGATGTACTATTTTGTTTTAATGACGGTTTTTTCTTCTTTCGAGAAAGGTTTTTTTTCTGGTACGAATTCTGCTTTATTAAAGGAGAAGGATATGCTGCTGAAAAATTTTCGGACGGTTTATGTTGTTACTCTCGGGGATGCAGAGGGATTTTCCCTTGTCGAGCTTATGGTTGTCATCGCTATTGTCGGACTGCTTGGTGCTTTTGCGCTGCCGAGTTATATCACTTCAATGCCGAGGAGAAGATTGAAGGCGGCAGTGAGAGAGCAGTACGGAGTTCTGCAGCAGGCCAGACTGATGGCGGTGAAAAATAGGCTGTCGGTTCGTGTCTGTTTTAATGTAAGTTCTCGTTTGTATTATTTGGATACTTTTGATATCGGAAATTCAGATGCTAATGAAAAAAAGTGCGATTCCTCTGAGAGGACGTTTGATCTAAAAAAATATCACGATATTACTTTTGGGTGTGCAGGGGCGAAGAAAAATTGGGATTCTAACGCTATCTCGCAAGCCTCATATATTACCTTTTCGCCCACAGGTACGGCATACAGCAGGACGGTTTATTTGCAGAACACCGAAGCTCCGTCGGAATGCTTTGCCGTGACTTCGCAGGGTTCCGGTGCCCTGAAAGTACGTTGGTTTGACGGGAAAAAATGGAAAAAATGATATGAGGTTTGCATGTTGCGTCGTGTAAATAAAAAAAATATCCGATCCGGATTCAGGAGAGGTGTCCTGTTATGATGCGGTTTAAAAAGACAGATGGATTTTCATTGCTTGAACTTCTGACGGTTCTCGGCATTGTCGGCATTATGGCGGCGATCGCTCTTCCCGCCTATCTTTCCGGGATGCCTTACAGGCGGTTAAAATCGGCAGCCAGGGATATATACGGGGTTATGCAGCAGGTCAAGTTGTCGGCAGTGCGTGAAAATCAAAACAAGACGCTGAGGTTCGGAGCAGATTTTTACTATATTGATGAGAACGGTAACACAGCGCCTGATGCCGGCGAAAGACGGGTTGATCTTTCAAAATATGATGATGTTCAGTTCATCGGCGGAACTGCTCCGGGGGATTCGACTCGTATCGGCGCCGCAAGCAGCACTTCTGCTTCATCCATCACTTTTACCTCAACAGGAACGGCAACTTTTGATAGTAGCCGCAATGCTGTTTATATAGAAAACATTAGCAGCTCGTCAGGAGTTTTTGCTGTTGCTGTAATGGATTCGGGGGCAGTTAAGATCGGCTGGTATAATGGAAACGGATGGGAATAGTGCTATGAAAGTATTAAACGAGCATGGAGTCACCCTGGTGGAGTTAATGGTCGCTCTGGTTATAACCGGTATTATTTCGGCGGCCATGTATTCCGCCTATACCGGTCAGCAGCGGATTAATCAGTCGCAGGATCAGATTGTGGAGATGCAACAGAATCTTCGGGCCGGGCTGGATATGATGGTCAGGGAAATCAGAATGGCCGGGTATGATCCCGCCGATACAGGCAATTTTGGATTTACTGCGGCTGGTGCGAATTCGATGACGTTTACCATGGTTAATGATGAAGTCGGCGGGGTACGGACAATCAGTTACGAACATAGTGTCGGCTATGGCGACACGGACGGAATCAGAGATATTCGTCGCCGGGTTGATGCGGGAAATTTTATCGTTTTAATTGAGAATGTGGAAGCTGTGGAGTTTTATTATACCCTTTCGGACGGAACACGGACCCTTACGCCGAGCGGCAATGACTTAATGACGAACAGCATCCGTTCTGTTCAGATTTCCGTCTTGGCCAGAGCATCCGGTGTCAGTTTAAACTATACCAATAACCAAACTTATAGACCAGCTTCGATACCAGATTTGAATACCCCCGTTTGGGGGCCGTTTAACGATAATATCCGGCGGCGAATGCAGATCGTAACTGTTTATTGCAGAAATATGGGATGGTGATTGCTATGAAACAACTTGATAACAGAGGATTTTCCCTGATAGAGGTGATCATGGCCATGGCGATCTTCGCCATAGGTTCAGGCGGATTGTATGCCATGCAGCTGACTTCGGCACAGGGAAATACAAAAGCCAACCAGCAGACAGGAGCTGTTGTCGCGGCGAGCCAGATTGTGGAGGAGTTGATGAGGACAAACTATAATGCATCGTCCTTGGCCCGTACTATGGCAGCTGACGGAACTCCTGTTGCACCTCCGCATGATGATACTGAACTGGCGGGGGCGAGGATTGCTCATGCACCTTATATCGGTACGATTACATGGAATGTCTTTGATCTGGGCGATGCTGACCCTGATGCTGCGGGTACAAAGAGGGTTGATCTCACTGTACCATATCAAGGGGGCAGACAGGTGAATATTACTTTTTTAAGGATTCAGCTGATATGAGAATAAAAAAGATCTGTGATGTCGGTGAGAGAAGGGAGTTAAGCACCGGGATTGTCAATAACGAGGAAGGCTTTGTTCTTGTTCTCAGTTTGATGATTCTGGTGGTGTTGACCCTGCTGGGGATATCCGCAAATCGCACTTCGGTTACGGAGGTGCAGATTGCCGGTAACGATAATATAATGAAGATGGATTTTTACAAAGCCGAAGCGGCCGCACATGAAGCGGCACAGCGTCTGGAAAACGAACACGACGCCAATAAGTTGAAGGCCGCTCGGACACCTTTTGTCTGGTTGTCCCTCTCTGATGTTGATTCGCAGACGAAAGAAGAGACATTACTGGGGGGCGGGGATACATGGGAGTATAAAAGTGCCGGGTCAGAACTGTCGGGTATAGATCCCCGGGCGACGGTTGAGATGGCGGCATTGGATTATGGTGTGGTTAAGGGAGGATCGGGAGCGTCGTTGAAACTTTCCGAGACGAGAGTGTATTTTTTTAAGCTTATCGGAAGAGTAACCCGTGACAATCGGGAAAAGATGATAGAGATCGGTTATAAAAAACGGTATTGAGCAGGGGGCAGGCTATGAAAGTGGTATATACAGGGCGTCCTTTCGGGCGCATAAATCGGTTTACAGGACGACTGTCGTTGCGGTTCGTAACGGTGTTGCTCATCAGTGCGGCATCTGTCGGTTCGGTCTATGCTGATGATAAAGATTTCTCCAATGATACTATGGAAACCAGAGTGACCTCACCTCCGCCGAATATCATGTTTGTTCTGGATAACTCCGGCAGTATGGATTGGTCTTTTATGTCTCCTGAAGGGAGCGGTGTGTTTAACGGGGATTATTATTTGTGGGATATTGATGATAATGTGTATTCCGGTGCCATAACCAATAAACTTGAGTGGCAGGGACAATGGTCAGGTTATAACAGAATATTTTATAATCCTCATTCTTCTTATATTCCTTGGCCGGATTGGTATAAATCGGCGAACACGGAAGGGACAGACGGGATTTTGATAAAAAACGCGGGTACTTATCCGGAATTTAACGCGGACTTAAAGGCGCCCCGCTCCAATCCGGTTGACAGGGATCACACCCTGAATCTGCATAATAAATATGTTGATATACAGAGTGCCAATGCCGTTATTGTTGACAATGCGGACGGTTCATCGGCGTATGCTGATGATTTTGACGGTACATCGACAAATAGACGCCCATATTGGTCGAATAATTACAGATGGAGCGATGACAGAGATGACTGGGCAAGATTTACTCCTGACCTTGCTGCCGGGAAATATACGGTTTGGGCTTACTGGCCCTGCGAAAACAACGCTGACGCAAAGGTTGAGCTTGAACTTAAGGTTGACGGCGCCACTGTTGCCGATGACCAGAAATCGCAAAAAGCGAACAGTGATAACACGATAAAAGCCGGTGTTTGCGGCGAGTGGATCCCGCTGTTCGACAAAAGACTTTACACGTTACCTGCCGGAACCAAAACAAATCTTTATCTTTATCGTAAGGGTGACTCAAGAAATTCTTATACCTACGCCGATGCGGTCGCTTTTCTGCCGGAGGGCGAAACCGAGATTAAGATAAAATCCGTACAGGTCAACAATGCTCATTATTATATGGTTGACGATAAGAACGGCGACGGAAAACCGCAGGAAGGCGAGGTTTATCTTGTCAACTTTGAATGGGACGACGGCGACAACGGCAACGGCGAAGTGGAAGAGGGTGAGGTGTTACGCCGTTACTACCTTGTTTCTTATGATAATGACGGTGGAAATCATGAGGATGTGACCTCTTTGAAAGAGGTGGAGTACAATCCGACAGCTGAGTATGATGCAAATACGGACGGCGTACCTGATAATGTAGATGAGGTACCTGATAATATTCAGCCTGTAACCTATAGTGATTCTCAGAAAAAAGATATTTTTGTGAGCGATCTTGATGATCTGCAGAATTTTGCTAATTGGTTTTCTTTTTACCGCCGGCGTGAGTTAACAGCCAAGGCCGCTGTGTCTCGTACTATTTATGAGCTGGACAATGTTTATGTCGGTTATAATACTATGCATAGAACGTACATTTACAATAACAGCTTAAATGGCGGAGCGAAGCAGCCGGTACTGCCGATTGATGTGTATGAAAGTATTCTTAGCGGTTATGCTAAAATCATTGTTGATAATAAGGATACCGGGTTTAGCAAGAGTGGACAGTTTTCCTATGAGAGCAATGGGGGATGGGTAACAAAACAGGTAACAAAACAGGTAACAAACAATATGTCGTGGAACGACACAACCAAGTGTCGAGACTATGCAACAAATGTCCTCGGGAAGAGCAAGAAGAAAGCAAAACAGTATTGCAGGAATGTGGGTAATCCGTACCAGGTGCAAGAACAGGTATGGGATCCGAACAAGACCGGTACGGCTGTGATGGATCCCTGGGTTGAAGCGTCAAGAAGTGCGGAATACTTGAGCAGCTCACTGAAAACTCAGGATCATGACTTGAGCAGTGACCCTGACAAGTGGGTTCGGTTTACACCGGATATACAGGAAACCGGCCTGTACAAGGTTTCGGCATGGTGGCCCTGTTCTGTTGATGCCGATGAAAAGGCTAAGGTGAGTGTTAAGCATAAACTCGGTACAGATACGAAGTATTATAATCAGAAGGCTTCAAGTAATGACGCTGTGAGCCAAGGAAGCTGTACAGAATCCGGAGGTACCGGATGTTGCGGGTACTGGATAGATCTTGGCGGATATTATTTTGACCAGGGACAGGCCGGTTATGTGGAGATACGGCGTCATTCCGGCAGCGTCGGTTCAGTAACGGCTGCTGATGCTGTCCGGTTTGAGATGGAAGGTATTGTGAATACTGCCAAAGTTGATCAGAGTGAAAAGCTTCTGGATGTCCTGTACCAGATACGGTCGGCTAATGGTACACCGTTGCGACAGACTCTCCAGGAAGTAGGTCAATACTATGACAAGGACGACAATTCAGACGGCGGGATAGGTGATTGCCCCTATCTTTCCGCTGAATCAGGCGGAGCCTGCCAGCAGGCATATGCCATAGCCATGACCGACGGTTTTTGGAACGGTGCCGATCCTTCTTTGGATCCTTCCAATCAAGATGGAGGAAAGGGTAGTCCTTATAGCGATCAGTATGACAACACGCTTGCTGACGTGGCCATGCGATATTATGACACGGATCTTGCCGGTGACTTACTTGACGAAATGTCCACCAATAATTATGACAAAAAGAAAAGCCAGCATATGGTTACCTTCGGTGTTTCCTTCGGGCTGAACGGCAGCATTGATCTGACCGATATGGACGGCGACGGTGTGACTGATAATCCCGGTTATGCTGATGACCCTTATTTCCTGGATTCCGACACCCCGCATCCGACATGGCCGGAAATCGAGTCGAACAAATCAAGCACAATAGATGATCTCTGGCATGCTTCGGTCAACGGACGCGGTAAATATTTTTCAGCCAAGGACCCGGATACGCTGGTTGCAGCATTACAGGAAACGTTTGCCGATATCGGCAG
>Ga0316189_10006518_pt1 | contig 11102 bp, 9 predicted proteins | sample LowCovwburrow_MG_FD_204930 | JGI IMG/M metagenome (GOLD analysis project Ga0316189, IMG submission 204930) | Coastal sediment microbial communities from Maine, United States - Lowes Cove worm burrow | ecosystem: Environmental > Aquatic > Marine > Coastal > Sediment | place: USA: Maine... | reverse complement strand
GGCGCATATCCGGACATTGTTGCTGACATTTTTCTTCCGGCAAATGCCGGAATTGATTGATGGTGGATACCTCTATATCGCCCAGCCGCCGTTGTTTAAAGTGGCGCGTGGCAAGTCGGAAGTGTATTTGAAAGACCAGTCCGCACTAGATGATTACCTTATAGAACAAGGCATTGACGGAGCGTCACTGGATTTGGGCGGCGGCAGCGTTATCACCGGGGCCGATCTTGCCCGTGTTGTTGAAGAGGCGCGATATGTTCGTACAATTCTAAACGCGTTTCCGACACATTATGATCGCCATGTGCTGGAACAAGCGGCGGTTGCGGGGGCATTGGTGCCCGGGGTGTTGGATAATGATCCACAGGGCACTGCCGATTTGGTTAGCACGCGTCTGGATCATGTAAGCTTGGAATATGAACGCGGTTGGTCAGGGCGCCAAACCCAAGACCACGGATTGCGGTTTAGCCGTATCGTGCGGGGTGTTGAGGAAAGTCATACGCTGGACGGAAGATGTCTGCACTCCGGTGAAGCCCGTAAATTGAGCGAAATGACCAAAGCACTGCAAGAGGTTTATGGCAGATCGGCAAGGTTTACGCGCAAAGACAAAACAACCGTTGTTTACGGCCCTACCGCATTGTTAAGCCTTGTTATGGCTGAAGGCGAAAAAGGCCTATCCTTGCAGCGCTACAAAGGGCTGGGGGAGATGAACCCGAGCCAGCTGTGGGAAACCACGCTTGACCCTGAAGCGCGGGTATTATTGCAGGTGAAAGTGGGTGATCTGGCGGACGCGGATGACCTGTTTACCAAGCTGATGGGCGACGTGGTGGAGCCACGCCGCGAGTTTATTCAGAAAAATGCGCTGAATGTGGAACACCTTGATTTTTAGGCTGGTTTGTTAACGCGGCGGACGGGTCTTTAAAGAACCGCTATTGTCACGTATTATCCCATGCACCAACGTATGATGTGTGTATGACAAAAGATCAGACCTAAAGGTTAATTATGGAACTTGCGCGGCTGAAACCAAACCCGATACCTGCCATTCATCCCCTGCCGGAATATTTGGCGCAGGGTCAAAGGCTGGATTGGTATCAGGATATGAAGCAGGTGTTTCAAGTGCCTTGGATGGGTGTTGTGACAATGGCGTTTTCCCATTACCCACATTTCTTTAAAACACTTTGGGATGGTACGCGCGGCCTGTGTGCAAGTCAGCCGTATGTTGTGGCGTGCATGGAAAACCGTGCTTTTGCAGAGGCAGAAGTGAAGGGTTTGAACCCAACACCGCTGAAACCCAAGTTGACTGATCTTGGCTATGCACCGCGTGAAACCGACGATATCCGGCAGATGATCGAGATTTTCAGTCACGGCAATCAACCCTATTTGATTATGGCAACTCTTGCGCGCTACTTGCTTGAAGGCGGTGAAATGTCTGGGGCAGATGCCGCCCCGGTTTTCAAAGGGCAACATGCGCCAACGTTCAAGGTACCTTTCGTCTTGATGGAAGCCCATCATGCGGATGCGGATACCTGTGCTGTCTATGAGGATATAAAAACGGTATTGGGATTGCCATTTGTCAACACCGATTACCGTGCCTTGGCGCGCTGGCCAAGTTACTGGCGTGCGGCATGGGCCGATATGCGGCCCATATTGGTTGCGTCCGATACCGACCGGATTTGTGAAGATTTGCACCAGCGTTGTATTGGGCTGGTACGGAATAGTTTGCCAAACCCCACTGGGCTAACATCGGATGCGCTTATAAAAGCAGCAAAGCAAGACGCGCCATTGGATGAGATTATTGCTATGTGCAGATTGTTCCAGTGGTTGTTGCCGGGCCTAGTTACAAATGTTGCCTATCTTCGGGCGCAGTTGCTTTAAAAATCAGCGTATGGGTTCACGCCAAAGCGTGTTGGCATCCATGCCTATCTAAGATTAATACAAATTAAGCTGATTGCGATGATTTTACGGATAGTACATTTTTGGCGACTTGTTCCAAATGCTCCCAATCAGTGCCACAACATCCGCCAAAAACATTCAGTTGCGGGAATCTGCGGGCCAGATCACCCATTTGCTGACCAAGTTCAACGGGGTCTCCCTCTTCCAGATGGCCCAGCTGACAAAGCATCCCGTGATCGAGTGATGAGGCATTGGGTCGTATGCCCTGTAGGCGCCCAATCCAGTTCTTGGGGTTTTCAAGTGCTGGTGTAAAGTCGATTGGGTGATTGCAGTTTATCATATAAAATAATGGGGCATTATCTGTCTGCACCTCTACAGCCATGATAGCTTCGCCCAAAGTGGGCCCCGTTTTCAATGTAGATTTCTGGTTCAGGGAAAAAGACATGATAATTGGAATATCTGCAGCCTGTGCGGCACGGGTTACACCGACAGCTTCCTCTATATGATTGAATGTTAGGGCTGACACAAAATCGGCACCTGCGGCTTTTGCCGTTTTGATCTGAACACTGTGGTATTCTTCTGCCTGATCAGCGGTCATGAGCAGTTTTGCATCATATGCATCACCGCGCGGACCGATACAGCACCCAACGGGAATGGGGGTGTCTTCTGTCGCATATTCGTGCGAAAGATCTGTGTAAATACCCAACCCCTTTGCGGTCAAATCTGCCAGTTGTTGTGCTGACATGCCTAAAAGAGTGGCCCAATCGGGGCTTGCCCTATAATGCAATCCGTCAAGGATATGACCAGCTTTGTATTTTAGTGCTACTTCAATAATCCGTGTGTGATAAGTTCGCACATCGGCCACGAACCTATCATGTTGCAACAGCTCAAACAGGCAGAAATTATTTAATTCCCAACCTTTTTTGTACATCATTGTGGTTTCTATGCCTGCCTCGGTTAGGAAAAGGGCGTCTGAGGTATTTGGCAGGCGGCGGGTGATTTGGGTTGTCATAGCAAGGCTCCCAGCATGTGATATGCGCTACAATACCATATTTTCGGCTTCAAGATAGGGTGGTGCGCATTTGTATCCTGTGGTGCAAATATTTAGGGCCAATTAATAACTAGCTCACGCGTTCGCGCCAAAGCGTATAGGCACCCATACCAATTACGATTGTCATGCCGATCAGTGTCCAACCATCGGGAATATCACCCCAGATCAGCCAACCCAGTACTATGGCCCAGATCATAACGGTGTAGCGAAACGGGGCCACGGATGCGATCTCGCCTACACGCATGGCGGCAACCGATGCGTAATAGCCACCGAACAGGAATAGGGCGGCAAGGGCCAGAAGGGCCAATTCGGGGCTTGATACCGGAGTCCATTCGCCAAAAGCGATTGTTGCAATGCCACCTGTGACAGTAATGACGACTGCAGTGACAAATGAGACGAACAGTGATGATACGTTTGTCGAAAACCGCCGCACGGTCAGGTCGCGCCACGTCACGAAAGCCACGGCACCCAGCCCGAACAGGGCGTAGACGTTAAAACCGTCTGCACCTGGACGCACGATGATCAGTATACCGATGAAGCCGATCAAGATGGCAACCGCACGACGCCAGCCAAAGTATTCGCGCATGAATAGGGCAGCAGCTACGGAAACGGTTAGCGGTAGGGCCTGCAGGATCGCCGTGATGTTGGCGATGGGCATGTTTACAAGGGCGGTTAGGAACATCAGTGTCGCCCCCACCTCGGCCACGGAACGCCATGCGATAAGTTTTTGATCGGCGCGGTTTGGCAGTATTTTAAACGTGCCGTTGAATAACGCCAGGCTACCTATGAATAGGATGGTGAATAAGCCGCGAATAAAGATCGCCTGATAGACGTTCATGTCGGCAGCTACAGTTTTTATCGATGCATCATTCAGGGCAAAACCGGCCATAGAGCCGCACATAAACGCGGCACCGATCATATTGTCAGATTTAAGAATGCGCATGGGGTTACTTTGAGTTGTTTGAAACAGTGGTATCTGGGGAAATGTTGTTTGGCGAGAGATTAGTGATGCCGTGTCAGGAATACATCCGCTTTTTGCGGCTACGTGTTTTCTGCGTTGCGTCTGTCGATCCATCGTGGAAAGTGCCAAACCAACGATCCCACGGCATTTCCTGATTGCCGTAGTTGCATTCGAAATAACGGTGATGCAGCTGATGATAAAAGGTGCCTAAAGCCAGCCGACGTTTGTCTTTGATCAACAAATCTTCATAGCCCGTATGGGTCATGGCCGCCCCCGGACCTTGGTAAAGCACATGGAAAATCAGATGAATTGGGTGTGAGGCAACAAGCCAGTGAACGCAAAGTGTTGTCAGGTAAATGAAGTGTTCAACAGGGTGCATTGACATGCCGGACCACGGGCCGATGTTGATGTTGCGATGATGCAATGAGTGAAAACGGGTGTAGAAAAACGGTATGTGCAGCAAGCGGTGCACCCAGTAAAAATGAAACGCTGACCAGACGGGTAGCAGCATCAGCCACAGAACAAACCAAACAGGGTTTGATATGAATGTGATCGTGGGGGCATAGCTGTTGGCCATCAGCCACATCGTGATCACCTGAAAGGCTGTCAGTTGGGCGACACCGCTGGTCAGTGACCAGAACATATTATCCTTGACCTGATCGGAAAAAAGAAAGCTGCGGTTGTTGCGGGTTTGATCGCGGTGATCAAACTTCAGGGTTTTGCCCTGACCTTTGCTTATATAGAAATATAAATGCAATCCACCTGCAATGACCAGCATGGTGCCCATGTTTATTACCCAAGTCCGAACAACCCACCCAAGGGCAAATGTCCGTGCCGTTTCAAGCGAAGGATAGGCAAAATACCAAAGTGCCACGGCCAAAATTGCCAATAGAACGCGTTCAGACAGACTAAGCCAGTTCCGGCGAAACCAACCGATCAGAAAGCGCGGCTCGTTTAGATGCGTAAAGGGTGACGGGTCCTGAAGGGGCAGGTCAGGGTGATAATTCCATTCTTTGTTTTGGGGTTGCGCGCCCTCAACCGGCATATGTTGATCCTTCTTCATCGAGGATAGCCTTCAACTCATTCAGATGTTTGTCGGCTTGTTCCGGATAGTCTTCCAGTTCCCGCGCAGTTTTCTCGGCGACTTCATCAGATAGAATTCGTAGTGGTTGGCCTGTTTGCAGGGCTCGGATGTAAGTTTCCGCAGAGCGTTCAAAATAATACATGCGGTTGAATGTTTCCGCGACTGTTTCACCAATGACCATCACGCCGTGATTGCCCATAATCATGACTTTGTGTTTTGGATTGGCAAACAATTGGGCGCAACGCTCACCTTCTTCTTCAAACGCCAAACCACCGTATTCTTCGTCGATCACATAGCGATTAAAAAACGTGGCCGTGTTCTGGTCGATGGGCAAAAGGCGGCTGTCGGCAAGGCTGGCCAGCACTGTTGCATGAATGGAATGCACGTGCATAGCACAACGCGCATGGGGGCAATGACGGTGGATGGCACCATGTAACCCCCAAGCCGTTGGGTCTGGTGCATTCGGGCCTTTAAGGGTTTCCGGATCGTTTGCATCAATCAACAGCATATCGCTGGCTTTGATCCGGGCGAAATGCATTTGATTGGGATTCATCAGAAACTTGGTGCCATCATCATTCACCGCAAGACTGAAATGATTGGCAACACTTTCATGCATATCCAAACGCGCAGTCCAGCGAAAGGCAGCGGCTAAATCTGTGCGTTCCTGTTTGTGGGGCAAGTTGGGTAGGTGAGTGACGGTTTGTGGCATAAGTGATTCCTCCTATGGGTAGAGAAACCTATTATATGGAACCCGTCTAACAAAAAAACCGACCTGAATAGGTCGGTTTTGATTGCATGGTTTGTAAGGGATTAGGCTTGGATATGATAGGCTTCCATGCCTAGTTCGGTTTGATCCAAACCGACAATCTCTTCTTCTTCCGTCACGCGGATACCCATTGTAATTTTCAATATGTACCAGACGACGCCTGACAGAACGAAAGCAAAGATGCCGACTACTATGATGGAATATAGCTGCGTGCCAAGTGAGGCTTCATCGTTGGTAAAGACAACCGCGATCGTGCCCCAGATACCGCAAAATAGGTGAACCGGGATCGCACCGACCACGTCATCGATTTTCAAACGGTCAAGAAATGGAACGCCAAAGACTACGATTGCACCGCCAATGGCACCGATTATTGATGCGGCCCCTATACTTGGTGTTAGAGGTTCTGCAGTAATCGACACAAGCCCAGCCAATGCGCCGTTCAAGATCATGGTTAGATCAGGCTTTTTGTAGATCACTTGTGTCAGGATTAAAGCGGCGATAGAGCCGGCAGCGGCTGCCGCGTTGGTGTTGACGAAGATGCGTGAAATGTCAGCGACATCACCAACTGAACCCATGGCCAATTGTGAACCGCCATTAAAGCCAAACCAGCCCAGCCACAGAATAAATGTACCCAATGTGGCTAGTGGCAAGTTGGATGCAACCATCGGGATGACTTTGCCGTCTTTGTATTTTCCGATACGTGCGCCTAGGATCAACGCGCCTGCAAGAGCTGCCCAACCACCGACAGAGTGAACAACCGTCGAACCTGCGAAATCCAAGAAGCCGGCTTGATCCAAGAATCCGCCGCCCCATTTCCAAGATGCTTGAATAGGGTAAATCAATGCCGTTAGAATGATTGTAAAAATCAGAAACGGCCAAAGTTTGACCCGCTCGGCAACGGCTCCTGATACGATGGAAGCGGTGGCCGCACAGAACATCAACTGGAAAAAGAAGTCGGAACCGACAGTGGCGTATGATAGATCGGCGTCTGCAGCGGATAGGCCAACGGCCTCTAATACTGTTGGGCTGAAGCTACCCAAAAGATTTGGAATGACCCACGCGTCACCCGGATACATCAAATTGAAGCCGATCAGATAATAGAAAATACAGGCAAGGCCGAACAGTCCCATATTTTTGGTCAGCTGCATGGTAACATTTTTTGAACGTACAAGCCCCGCTTCGAGCATGGCAAAACCGCAAGCCATGAAAAAGACCAGAAACCCGCCGATCAGAAACAGGATGGTGGTTAGAATATAGCTGACCTCGGATGGGACAGCAGCGGATGCATCTTGGGCAAAAGTTGCAACAGGTAGGGTTGTTGCAATCAGGCCAAGACCGGATATTTTGATTGAAGAGTTCATTTTCATTTCCTTGATTTAGATCGCGTCTGTGCCAGTTTCGCCGGTACGCACGCGCACGGCTTCTTCGACATTCAGAACAAAGATTTTACCGTCACCGATTTTACCTGTTTTAGCGGTGGCCTCGATGGTGGATATGATGGTTTCGGCAAGCGCGTCGGCGACGACCAGCTCAATGCGAACTTTAGGCACAAAATTGACGGCGTATTCTGCGCCACGATAAATTTCCGTGTGGCCCGATTGTGCACCATACCCTTTGATTTCGGTGACCATCATGCCTGTGGCCCCTGCAGATGTAAGGGCCTCGCGGACCTCTTCCAGTTTAAACGGTTTGATTGTTGCAATAATGAGTTTCATTTTACCCTCTCTTTTTTCCACCACTAAATAAAAGGCAGCTAGTGAGGGGGGCAATTCAAAGTGGATAGATTAAAGCGAAATAACCATGAAATTGCTTAAAAATTAATCACCATAAACATTTTGCCTAATAAACAATCATAAAGCCAAGCGTTAATCGCAGTATAGGCACTCTACAAACCAGAATAGAAAGCATAGATTCGAGCAAATAAGAGCAGAAAAAGAACCGTTATGGCCAATCAAGGTAATAATCGGCCGCCATTGGTGGCCCCCGTGAAGAATTTTCAAGTACCGCTCGAAAAGCCGCCCAAAAAGAAACCTACGAAAAAGCCCAAGAAACGCGGCAAAGGTATCAAAGGTTTTTTCCAATCCATCTTGCATGCAGTCTTGCGCGTAATTTGGTGGATCACGTGGCGTGTGGCTGTTGTGCTGGCATTGATCTTGGGCGCAGGCGTTTTTTATTATTACAAGGATCTACCGCCCGCAATGGCATTAATGGATGACCGCAAGCGCGGTTCTGTGACGATGATGGATCGTAAAGGGGATGTTTTTGCCTGGCGCGGGGATCAGTTTGGCGGGCTGGTTTCGGCCGCTACGGTTTCACCGGCTTTGAAAAATGCGGTGATCGCGACCGAGGATAAACGGTTTTACCGGCATTTCGGTATTTCGCCGCGCGGTATTCTGGGAGCTATGCGTATCAATATAAACGCAGGGCGGTCACCCTTGTCCGGGAACGGTGGGTCTACGATTACGCAACAGGTTGCCAAACGTGTGTATTTTTCCGATTTGCGTTCCATTGAGCGCAAGATCAAAGAAGTGCCGATGTCGATTGCGATGGAAATCAAATACACTAAAGATGAAATCCTGTCGATCTATCTGAACCGGGCTTATCTGGGTGCGGGCTCTTACGGATTTGAAGCGGCAAGCCAGCGGTATTTTGCGAAATCGGCGCGTTCAGTGACAGTTTCCGAAGCGGCAATGCTGGCAGGACTGTTAAAGGCCCCGTCAAAATTTGCACCGACACGCAATATGGGGCGTGCACAGGGCCGCGCAAATCTGATTATCGGATTGATGGAAGATCAGGGATATTTAACCAAAGGTGAAGCCATCTCCGCAAAAAATAACCCCGCAAAACTTTCTGCCGTGGCGGAAAAGCGGGCCGGTGGGTATTTTGCGGACTGGATTATGGAAAGCGGTCCTGATTTTATTTTAAAAGACACAACCGAAGATATCGTGATCAAAACCACCTTTGATGAACGGGTGCAAAAAGCTGCGGAAGAAGCACTTGATTTTATCTTTGAAAATAAGGTCAAAGCAGGATCAAAAGCACAGGCCGCAATTGTTGTGATGTCACGTGACGGGGCGGTGCGTGCAATGGTGGGTGGTCGCAATCTGGGGATTGCAGGCGGGTTTAACCGTGCAACGCAGGCTTTGCGTCAAACCGGTTCTTCGTTCAAACCGTTTGTTTATGCGGCAGCACTGGAAAACGGGTTCAGCTACAATTCGATTGTTATCGATGAACCTTTAACGATAAATATTCCGGGTTCCGGCCCGTGGAGCCCAAAGAACTATTCCCGCAACTTTAAAGGCCCGATTACCTTTACCGAAGCTTTGGCAGGATCGATCAATACGGCGGCAGTTCGCATATCCGAGGAAGTCGGTAGTGAAAAGGTACGGGTTTTGGCACAGGATTTTGGTATTGAAAACAAACTGGCAGCAGGACCCGCGGTGGCATTAGGGGCGTCTGAATCGACGCTTCTGGAAATGACCGGTGCCTATGCGGGCCTTTCGAATTCGGGGGTTAGTGCCAGACCATACGGTGTGATGGAGCTGACCATCCAAGGTGACAGCGCCCCTTTGATGGGGAAAACGATCGGAAGCGGGAAGAGGGTTATCAATGATCATGCTGCAGATGAACTGACTTATATGATGAATCAGGTTATCGAGGTGGGAACGGGCCGCCGCGCGAAATTGAAGGGGCGCGAAGCGGCCGGCAAAACGGGTACAACCCAAGGTGCACGTGATGCGTGGTTTATCGGATTTACCGCCGATTATGTGGCGGGTGTCTGGATGGGGTATGACGATAATTCTAAACTGTCAGGTGTAACGGGTGGTGGTTTACCTGCCGATATATGGCGCGAAACAATGCTGCGTGTGCATGACGGATTGCCGTCAAAGCCGTTGGCAATGATTCATCCTCTACCCACTGAGGCTGTGGATAATCCTGATGGCAGTGATAGGCCAACAAATCTGTCACGTGCTATAGACAGGGAATTAAAGCAATTTGAAAAAGACGCCGAAACAATAATGAACAAGTTGCTGGGCAGTATCTTTGGCCGAAGGAATTAGCCGGCTGCCTTAAGCCGTGTGACCAGATTTGCTATTTTTCCGCCACTTCTGTCAAGCATAGAGCCAACTTCTTCACGTTCGGTTTTGATCAAACTGATCCCTTCGATATAAAGGTCGAACATTTGTTTTTTACCGCCGCGTTCAAAAACTTGCCATTCAACGATGAACGGGGCAGAACCTTTGAATGTGACAAGACTTTTGACCAAAATACCTGATTTTACCGCTTTGGCGCTGACGACATTAATCTCTGAGCCGATAAACTCACGGAATCGTTTACCGTATTTGCGGGAAAGATACTCACGAAATGCAGCTGTATAAGCTCTTTGTTCGGCCGGTGTCGCACTACGCCAGGGCGGGCCCAAACACGTGCGTGCAATCGCATTTACGGCTGCGTATTTTCCAAAGATTGTGTCAAAATCTTTATACATGGCGGGGCCAGATTTGCCTGAATTTATCACCTTGAAGATGTCGTTTGATAAACTGCCGATCAATTTTTCTGCATCTGCTTTGGTTAAAGAAAATCCAGTGGTTGGAAGCGCGGATAATGCAGCGGTTACACCGATACCAGCTAGAAATGTTCTGCGATTTGATGTTTTAAAAATCGGCAAAGGGATCCTCCAAATTGTCGTTGTCTATTACACCTTTATTTAGTTTAAAATCACGGTTCTGCAAGTAAAGAGATCGTGCGGTAATGTAACTGTCTTCAGAATTATAAAGCGTGTCTTCAATAACGTCAGAGTATTGATTGCGGTCACCCAGACGGTCAAGAACACTAAATCCAAAGCCTGCCCATCGTGCATCTGATGATTCCAGCAAATTTACAGGATTGATTGCGGTATCGACAACAAAGCCGATTGTATCGCGTGTAGTACTTGGGCCGAGAACGGGCATTTCGTGGTAAATACCTTGTCCTACACCCCAAACATGCAATGTTTGACCAAAATCCGCGTTGTTGTCGGTAATGCCCGCTTCGCTTGCAAGATCACCCAGACCAAAGGTCAGGCTGTTGACAGTAAAGGTTAATAAGGTTTGGCCGAAACCCTTGGCATCAGCCTGAAGAATATTGTTTACAGCTTGGCCCGGAAGCCCCAGATAAGCGGAAAAATTGCTGATCATATGGATCAGAACAGGAGGCGTAATGGTACCATACCCCTTTGCCGCGGGGCCAACCAAGACTTGATCCAGACCTTTATTAAACGCATGAACCTTGCGGCTGGACTTCTCATAGGGGTCATTGAAAGCTGTTTTTGTTACGGGTGCCGCACAGGCTGACAGAACGCATAAAGCTG
>Ga0316189_10006517_pt1 | contig 11103 bp, 9 predicted proteins | sample LowCovwburrow_MG_FD_204930 | JGI IMG/M metagenome (GOLD analysis project Ga0316189, IMG submission 204930) | Coastal sediment microbial communities from Maine, United States - Lowes Cove worm burrow | ecosystem: Environmental > Aquatic > Marine > Coastal > Sediment | place: USA: Maine... | reverse complement strand
AAGGAGTCATTTGACTTAGTACATGCTGGTGCATACCCTATGCACTCACCACACAACGAGAAAACCGAATGAGTGAGATACCTTACTTCACGCTCGACGAAATCTATGAGCTGTTTGGGTACACCAATCGGCGCTCGTGCTACAACGCAATCCGAGCCGGTGTGTTCCCCGTCAGAACATTTAAGATAGGCCGCACCATCGTCGCGGATAGAGAAGTTGTGCGCGAGTTCTTTCGAAGTGAACGGGAAAAGGGTGCTATTCATCTACAAGAAACGGAGGACCGACGTGAAGTCAAGTCAGGAACACGATAAGCATTACCGGGACATGGTTATCGAACCGATGCACCGATCTCTGGAGAATAATCTCGATGCTGCGCAGCACACCATCTGCAAGTACGTCGAGCGTCACAAGGTTAAGAACGGCGTGCGAGATCTGGAAGCCGCCAGAGATCTTCTGATCGATTATTTAGACTATGTGAAGTACGGCACCTGGAAAGGCAAACGGATGACCACCCATGAGAGCGTAGGTCTTTCTCTCGAAGATGCTGAGTCCTTATGTGCTATGCGGAAATACCATAGGTTTGAGACTGGCTCCCCGTTTGCTTGCCTGGACTGCGCGCACACCCTAGCGTCAATTAGCCCTAGTTAATAGCCGCCAGTATGTAGATCCCAAAACCGATGATCCACAGCGCAGCACCTAACACCAATCCGTTCCAGATGCCACGGGCTGCACGCAGTCCGTCGTCGTCGTCTAAGTCTTTCAAGACAAGCACTCTCAATGGTTATTCGCTGATATGGCCATTAAAGATTGTTTGTCTTTTGAACCTTTACTTGTGCCAAACCAGAAGTTGATCACTTGACCTACTGCGGCGGTAACGACACCGATTAGGATGCCTACCTGGCCGCGCTGCCAATCGTTAAGCTCAAACTCCATAGTGAAGAAGATCCACAACAGAGCCGCATAAATCGCCAGGAACAATGCCGTCAGAATCAGTTGAGGGGTAGTACCCTGCTCTCGCGCCAACAGCCGAGCGTCTTTAGTGTCCTCGATGTAAAGCTGATCTTCACGGATATCGAGTTCCCGCATCCTAACAAGCATGTCCTGCTCAGCTTGCTTCAGTTTCAGCAGTGCTTCCGGATTACCAGTAGCCAGCTGTTTTTCTATCGCAGTGGTATCGTCAGTACCGAACGCGCTTTCCAGAACACTTGCAGCCAGCCCACCAAAAGGCCCACCGATAGCTCGAGCCACCGTTGGAGCTACGGACCCTAAAAGCTGCTTTGCTACTTTACCTAACTTAAGTCCCATCATTTTTCTCCGGATATTGAGGCAAGCCGCCGTGTGTGATGATCCAGTCAATACGGTCGTGGATCCTGTCTAAATGACGGTCGATCTTGATGTGGTGTTTGTCGATCCGTTGATCTATCTCTTTGTGCGCTAACGCAGCAGAGTTCTTCATATTTACATGCTCGTTCCAGTTGCGATCCCATTCTTTACGGAGCCACCAGGTAAAAGCCATCAGCAACGCGGCTAACATGCCGCCGCCTAATATGAATAGCCAGGCGATAGGTACTGTGGTTGCGTCGTCAATCATTATCCTTCCCATATCTCAAAGTGGGGCAGGTCATCGAATGACTGGTCGTCAATGATCGTTTGATCCATGTCCCAGTTACCACCCCACCGGAGTTCAACGCCAAGGCTTTTGCCGGTGGCGATCATAAGTCCCGCGAGGTATATAAATCGTTTAGCGTCTTTCCAGTCGATGGGGTAGGGCACCACATCCACGGCAAGAGATTTCCAGTCAACATCACCCTCGGTAGGCGGGTTATGCTTTGACTTTCCAGGGCCGAGTTTGGTCTTGTCTTCTGCAAGCAGAACGCGCTGACGGCTCCATGATCGAGCACCTTCCAGTACCCGCACGTCGTAGTACGCAGATACTATGCGGACAATTTGCTGCAATCGGTCATCGCATGTTCTGAGCCGCTCTAATGAGTATTCGGATAGTCGGTATATTTTGCCTGTCACTTAATTTCACCTACCGCTCTCTCAAGCTCTTGCTGTTTTCGCCTCGATGCGCGTACCCCTTGGGTGTGCTCTCGCTCTGCCTTTTTCGCACCCTGTATCGCTCTCTTAATGTCGATTCTATAAGCAGGAAATTTGGCGTTAAACTCACGCGCGGATTGCACATGTTCTGCAATATCTTTTCCGTCACGAGATGCAGCGTACAGGCGATCGCGCAGAGTGTCTGCTCGCCACTCGATGCGGTAGTCGATGTCTCGTTTAGCACCTGAGTTTTCGTAAGCACGGTTGGTAGAGTACGGCGCAAACCCTATCGACTGCATGAAGATATCCATAGACGATATCTCTTCGCGGCTAAGAACTGTTGCACCTGCTCGGTTCTGTAATCCTTCGTTAGCCAGCCGCATTGCTTTCAATTGATCCTTCGGCATAGCAGGCAACGCTTTTTCTAGCTCGCGTAAGTCCTCCTTCAGTATAAGATCTGTGGTGCCGATTGCTAAGTTCTGCACCATCTCTGCCGCTGGACCGATGATCTCGTCCTTGTAATGGGTGAACCACTCTTTTGATAGCATCGGAGCGTTAGCCGGTGCATCCTGGAAGAACAGATTGCGCAGACTCAGGCGGCTTGAAAACGATGGGTTTGGCACCCACTCAGCCAGGTCGTCACCGGCTTCTTCAAGTGAGTTGCGGATGGCGAAGGGTATCCCATCTATCACCCCATCCATGATAATTGCCTCGGCTTCCTCGCCCCAGTTTTCACGAATTGCTAAGCGGACCATCTGTTCTATAGACGCAACATCTGCCATGTCTTCCATTTCGTCCCAGTCAGCGAGCGCCATGTTTGCTGCTTCAATCATTCCCCAAAAAAGAGGGGCACCCGCCATCCCCGCAGCCATTACTGTATTAGCCATGATGCCATTAAACCGGATTCTAGCTTCCCGGCGCTGTTGAGGTGTTGCTCCCTGGGTAGAGTCTTTGAGGTCCACCGCCAGCCGCGTACCCGCGCCTATAGAGTAGTTCCGGAAAAGCAGCATCACACGCAGCGCATCGTTTTGCATAATCGGCGGTCTGTTCTGACTGCCATAGTCAAAGTGGGTATCTTCAGTTGCTGTCACAGCGGTTGTCATAGCGTCTACATCTGTCTCACCGTTCAGCTTGGCAACACGGTATGCCGCAAGTGCAGTGGCCTGCCGGTTAAAGACTTCAGCTCGGTGGAAAAGGAATCCAGACATCTCTGCTATTTTCTGCCACTTAGAGAACAGCTTGTCGGATCCATAGTCCTGTATGCCTAGCAGGTCATGGACTCTGGTAATGTCGAACGTCGCGAACTTTTCTTCTATCGCTGCGAGAACCCTAGCCGTGTCACCCTTTGGAGTTCTGCCCGGCAAGACTTCTACCAGTGCTTTATTCATCTCAACAAATGCAGTAGCTGCCGCTTTTGCTGTACTTCGACCGTTCCTGGAAGCTAGCGCCGTGATCACCGGCAGGCCAAACATAGGGGTTTGCATAAGGTTGACAATCGCCGCTGATGGACGCCATAGCGCCAGGTAGTTGTGGAATCCTAGTGATGTAAGCGCAGTAGCCATGTCGTTAGATACATTGGTCATGTACCAGTTATGGCGTTGCCGAGCAGACGCTGCGAACTTGTTAGCAGACGGATGGTTCTTTTGAACCTTCCGAGCTGTGTCTTCGAGCTTCCCAATTTCTTTCTCGATCTGCCACTGGTACTCGACTTTTCCGATCCGGCGAGCATTACGCAGCGAAGCATCAGCTACCGCGCGAACCATGTCACCGGTAAACCCTGCGACACCTTTGCGGTGGATGAACTGCTTGCGTGCGCTCATTTCTGGCAGCGATTGGAGGTACGTCTGCCAGATATCATCTACCAGCTCGTTAACTTCGCTACGCTTAGCAGACTCCATGTTTAGCACGCCTTTGGCGACAAACGCCGCGAACGCTGGATCCACTTCACCTGATTTTGCGGTGGTGCCTTTCATCCCAGCATTGATGTCTTCACCAGAGTCGGTCAGATATCCTTCCGCCTCTCGTGCTGCTACCCACTCTTGAACGTCGGTGAGTTTCTCAAACTGTACATACGCGGCAAGTTTTGGCTCGCCGTTCTCATCCATCACGTCTTTTTCTTTTGCCCACGCCCAGTGACTCCCATAGCGCATGAGCGGGAAATACGGCATCTTTTTCCCATTCTCAAATGCTTGCTCGATCTTAGCTCTCATCGCCTGGCCGAGATCGCCTTCAAGCTCAAGCGACTCAATGCGGTTTAGCAGAGAGGTCTGTAGTTGCTTATGCTGGTCCACAAACATGTCACGGGTTTCTGTAAAGATTTCCTGCGCTTTAGGTGTCAGCGTTTTATAGATTGCACGCAGCCGTTGGTGAGCACCTTTGCGGATGTTCTCTTGGCCTATTGCTGCTTGCTTTGACCTGATTTCCTGGCGCAGTTTGCCTGGATGTTTTTTACCCGTCCGGATTGCGTCTTCGAGATTCCGGATTCGGTTCTCGTACTTTTCAACATCAATTTTCGCTTCATAAGCCTGTGCAGGATCTACACCCGCCAGAGTAGACCGAGCCATGACTCCTGCTACCAGATCTGCTTCTTCGCGGTTAAGAAGTTTGTGTTTGAGCATCGAGTTAATAATCTTTGACGCCTTGGAGAGAAGTGACTGCTGGCGTCCTTCCATCTCCTTGTTAAGCCGGTGCACGTCTCTCAGCCCGGCTTTTAGCGGCTCCGGCGCAAAATCTGCCATGTGCCGACCTTGCAGCATAAAAAGACCTGTATCCATACCTGCCTTTCCCGGATCCTCTGCCATATCCCTAAACAGTTTTCTTAGTGGCTTCTTCGAGGTTGCTCGGGACATCTCTTCCACCGTAGCGCCTAGCTTAATGCCTGCGGCATCCAGCCCCGTCGGATCGTTCTCAAGGATATTTTTGTCTTTATCAGTCAGCCCATAGCGGATCACTGGTGCTTGCAGACGATCCTGTTCTTGTTGTCTGAGTTCTGCCGCCGCCTGTTCCTGGGACTGCCCAAGAGCTTCTGCTTCCTGGCGCAGCCTGGATAGCTCGTCGTTGCGCTCCTGTTGCAGTAGGCTAATTTTAATGCCACCAGTGTATGGCGTGATGTCACCACCTTGGGCGTTAAGCTGAACCAGTAGATCAGCTCGCTCGTCTTTCATGATATCGAGGTAGTCATCGATGGCGCGGTTAGACGCTTCGGTGTTTCTCATTCCGTCAGCCAGATACTCACGAGCAATCTCGCGGATAGCTTCTGCGTCTGACTGGTCGAGCGCTTTACCGGCTCGTCGGATACATGCACTAAGTGTCGGCATCGAGAATCCTCACTGCTGCAAGAATGACTTGGATAATTTCTTCGTCCTCTCGCATGATTTGTTCTTTAAGAGCTTCAAAATCGTCAATCGACTCTAGCTCGTATTTTCGTGACGGTAGGGGTACACCTGCCGATGACCCGCCGCGTTTGATAGGTATGACGATAACCTCAACCGGGCATACGTAGCCCAACGTCGAGATAGCAATATCGTTTGGACCGCCACCACAGGCATACCCGTCCGTGGCAATCGAGATGTCATTTACAGTGCTCATATTCTGGTCACAGTAGTCACGCTACCCACTTTACGCACGGTCTTGGTGATCCCGTTGAAGTCTTCATCGTAGCTGGTTCCGGGAGTGTTCTCGGTAATGACTTTAGGATTTTCAGCATCTAAGCCACGATCCTGGTACATCTCACGGATCATGTAGGCTTCGATAAGCTCGTTAGTGATAGCAGTGCTGCCTACGTAGGTGTCGTAGTTTGTCCACTTGCCGATGCCTCTCAAGGTCATCACCCCGCTGACACACGAATCGTCGACAACTACTTGCCCGGATAAGATGTCTACGCTCACCGCGCCTGCGCCAGTTTTCTCGCTAAGGGTCAAACCGCCTGTGTACCTGCGGACGATTACGTCGGCATCCATAACCTGAAGCTCTGCGGTTTGTCCTGGCCCACCGCCAGCCACTTCACTGTAGCAATCGACTAGCTCCAGCGACCCACCAGCGGCGGCAGTATTCACCCCGAATAGCCCGGACCTAAAAACACCACCAGCCAGGTTGGTGACAGCGTTCACTTCTGCTTCGCGGATCTCCACAACGCCGTCCATGTCACCTGTCACTTCGCAGTTTTCAAATTCGCAGTCAGTGACGGTAGCCGCACCGGGCACGGTTATCGTTGTCTTGCGTTGGGACGCGCCTATCCACGTATAGTCAGAAAAGTCCAAGCCGGAAGCGACAGTAATGTTGCCGCGCACGTAGAACTTATCAAGGCCGTTCGCTATCGCGATGGCCAGCATGTCAGCCTGGTTGTTAACCGGTCTGCCAGGCGTGCCGACCGGGTAGCCAATCCCAGAGAAGCTGCTAGTTTCGTCAAGTGTCACGCCCCCATCGAAAGACGCAAATTGAAGTTCGGCTTGCTCCTGGAGCGTTGCCGATACCGACGCGGTGCGAATAATCTGTGTAAATGCTGTCGGGAATACCGGGCTGATCGAGGCATTTACGTCATTTAGTGATACTAAGTTTCCGCCAGCAATGTTGCACTGCTGAACGTTCCAGATTTTATAGGTGTCATTGAGATCGAACTGGTTGTCCGACCCTGCTCGCAGTACCCGAGTTCTGATCTGAGTTTCACCCAGCACTTCGAGCACTTCTGTAATTGATTCGTCTACAAAGTTGATCACCACCGCACCGCGCTCAACGCCATCGGTGATAAACGTCGCACCGGAATCGGTGAGCGTGTTTCCGTTAATGTCGCTAGTGGTTACGGTTCCAGTAGAGGTAGGAGTCAGGCGACTCTCGAAAGCGACTTGTGCGTTTTGCAGCGTACTGGTGATGCCCACCAGCGTGCCGCCGCCCAAGTCTTCTTTACCAGCCGAGTCGATGATCTGATCATCGTCCAGGTTGTCGAGGTCACCCTCACCTGCCTGCTCTGTGTTTGAACGCAACGTATCGTGAAGATCCTGGATCACCAATTCAGAAGATGGTGAGGCCACCTCGATGATTCGAGGTGACTCTTGCCAGAATGTCGTTAGATCGGTGCGCTCAGCCACAGAACTTCCTTACGGTAGGTCTACAATCGGATCTGCGGTCTGTACCACACCACCGTTGAAACCCGTGTTAGTGAATGTACCCGTAGATCGGAAAGGTTTGAACCCTTTCAGACGAGCCTTATACACTATCGGGATATCCGCCACATACTGCACGGTATTGGTAACCGAGGCACCAGCCGCTTGCTGCTCGATAAACACGACGTGGGCATTATCTGCTACCGTCAGATCCACCGACCCTGTAACCGCGCCAATGGTGCCAGCCGCCAACGTGTAAATGTTGGTGACTCGATCCACAGCGCTGATAGGGAACCGCAGATAGTTGCCGGTGTCATTCGGGTCAAGAACCCGCAGCACGTTAGTTGAAGGAACATCCGCTGGCGTCGGAGACACTGATCGTGTTCCAGCTGCTAACAGGATTGTAGAGTCTGCCGACTGGTTGTTACCCGCACCTACTGTACCTACAGTAAATTCATTCCGCAGAATCACAGTAGAAGCAGCACCTGTAGATCGATACGCCGCCACACGCCAGCCTGCTGCCACACCCGAGATGGTGAGTGACTGGAGGTTTGGTGGTGAACGTGGGATACCGTTGTCATCGATGCCGGTAAAGCTCCGAATATCCGCAGCGTCCACATAGTTAGTATCCAGGAACCAGCCTTGCGCCAGTGCCCACGAACCGGTGTATGGACCCATTGGAGAACCGGGCTTAATTTCAGCGTAGGCGTCTTTCAGCTTACGGAAGAACTTGCCGACCGTCCCCAAGTCTGCGGTGCCAGGACCATTGTAGGTGTATGAGTTTTCCTCGTGCCGGGTAAGGTACTTGGAATACTGGTAACCGTTCTGCATGGTTTCTGCACTTGCACCTGTGATGTCCATCGAAACCGAGCCGGAGTAAGGCTGCGCGCCGTCACCGTTGTTGAGGTCCGCGTTGAACGTGGTTGCAGTAAGGTAAGTAGCCGCAGTGGTCGGGGTCCACGTTGCGCCGGAAGTGTCACCTGTTATGACGTTCAAGCCCGTGAAGGTGCCTGTCGTCGTTTCAAGGTAAAGAATATCCGTGTCAACGTTGGCCAAGACCACACGTCCAGTAGCACCCGTCGTCGCCTGAGTAACTGACTCACCCGGTATGAACGTGCCTGCGATTGTAGAACTTGTAGAGTCACAAGCTATGTCCACCACCGGGAAGCCGATGTCAGCTGAATATCCCGCCACCACCTGAGTAGGTGTGGCAGCTGTCAGCGTCTTACCACTTACTTCACCTGTCAGCGAATCGGTGTTGACGAAGTTAGTACCCGACTTCAGTACGTACTCCATAGTACCTGTAGCACCCGCGTCACCTGTCTGCGCAACAACCACACCAACTTTCAGCGTGTTGCCTGCACCAGATGTCACTGTCTCACCGACTATCAAGGTAGCCGCAGAGCCTGCCGTGTATGCCAGAGTATGCGTGCCGTTCGGGTTTCTGTCAGCCGCGTTATCACTCGCAGTACCCAGTGCTACCGTGTTTACACCACCTGCCGCCGCGTTAAACTGCGTAGCGTCGTAAGTGGACACATGGAACTCTCGGTTGAATACGGTGTACGCGCCATTGATCGCTGGATCGCCACCTGGGATCAGCTGACCCAGACCTGGCGTGGCCGGTGCGATATATCGAGGATCGTTCCGCGTGCGGACCTTAACCAGTGCGTCGATCTGACCTTCAAGCCACCAGGAATCTAGCTCGCGCTGATCCTGCTCGATGTACAGCTGTGGTTGTCGGTACGGCTGCGATGCGTTATAGAAAAACGCGGTATCGGTGATCTTATTTTGAACACCTACAGTCTGCGGGTTAGCCCACACGTTTGCGCCTGTCGTATCAGTCCAGCCACCTTGCCGCAAGAAACGGAAGTTGGGATCACCCATAAACCATCCGAATACCAGGCTGTACGCACCGCCCTTAACAGAAGCGTCCAGGGCTTCATCGTCGTCCATCTGAACAAGTTCATCGAACGTGTCTTGCGACAGTGTGTAGAGCGAGTTCGACTTACGAACAATGTTCAAAGAACCAGCTGCGTAGATGCCGCCTTGCCCGACGCCACCACCAACCGATGTTGGCCACTGCTCGTCACGAAGCCCATCAGGGATGTTGGCGACTGCACAGTTTAGTGTAGCGTTGGTGCCGTTGGCTTCTGCGATCTTGGTTCCGCCGACGTTTAGATCTTCAGTAGTAGTCCACGTACCAGATTCGTCAGCCAAAATAAGCTGAGTACCGGTATCCGCGAGCACGCGCCCGGTGGCACCTGAAGTACCGCCAACCACCACGTCACCAGCTGAGAACACCTGCCCCGCTACCTGGTTGTTGTAGCCGATGACCTGATCCACCCGGAGAACGTTGTCGTCCCCAAAAGTGCCTGCAACGTCTACTAGCCGGACAGACCCAGTACCTGTTACCCCGAAGACCTGCTCCACCAGTCCGGTTGCACCGGAGGTTGCATCTTCAAGGATAGCTTGCTCGGGAATGTCCACGGTGCCACCGTCGTAGTGAACAATAACTGAGAGGTTATTGGATCCTGGTGGCTGAAGTGTTCCTGCAACTAACGCGGTAAGCGCAGCATCGTTATCTGTGCCGGTTCCGTCAGCATCAGCTACATCAGCCGTGCCACCAGAGATGTCTAGCTGTGAGTTGTCGGTGAACGCTGTGAAGTTATTACCCCATATCGTTCCACCACCGAGGCCGTCTGCGTTGTACTCAATGGCAAGTACATCCACAGAGCCAGTCACTTGGTCTACGATAGTGTCGCCTATTGCGAAACCGCCGTTACCATCTGTCACTGCGTCAAAGTTTACGGTTGAGAGGATGTCTAAATCCTCGTTGTCTTGAAAGAGTCCGACTACGTTTGTAAGCGTTAACGTACCAGAAGTTACCGAGCCGGTTCGGGCGATGACCTTACCGACGGCTCCTGATGTGTTACCGATCACATAGTCACCTACGGCTGGCTGCGTTCCCGAGCCTGTGTCGTAGGAGAGCACTCCATCCACGTGCTGAAGCACTGTGTTGGGGTAGTCGAAATCCCAGTCGTCTGCGATTGGCATTTTCTCTGCTCCTAAATTTCTATGGTAAATCTACAATTGGATTATTACTAAGAGTTACACCTACATCGAGGCCGGTAGAGGTGATCGTTCCTGCCGTTCTAAAGAATCTGTATCCTTTCAAACGGACTTTCGTCAACACTGCCTGATCACCGCCAAAATTGTAGGTGGAGTCAGTGAATACGCCGCTGGCGTTTGTTGTCCCCTGGGCGATAACTGTACCGCCTGGGGACTCTTCAATGCGGACTGACGCGCCAGAGATCGGGTCGCCTGCATTATCAACTACAGTCACCGTTAAGGTCACTGTCGTGTTGATCGTAACTGTACCGGAGTATCCGCCGGTCGTGTTAAAACTAAATCCTGACCCGCCACCTACCACGTTTAATGCTTGAGCGTCGGTCAGATTGATTGTGACATCTCCGTTTAGAGGATTAGAGATGTTAAACACCCGGTCAGCCGCAGTACCGGAAGCCCCTGCAAAACCATCTACTGTCAAACCGGACAAATTGTATGTGGTGAGCGATGCTGTGTTGAGTGCAATCTCTATCGCGTGGCCTGTGCCATCTGATACGAAAGTCGAATTAACCTGGTTGTCAGCATCGGCCGGTGTGGTAGATATCAACACTGCACCGTTAGCATCGGTGCTGCCGTTCCAAGTACAGCCGTCCATGTCGAAGCCGCTCAAAATCATCTGATCGCAGTTGATGAACGTGCTCGCGTTACAGAATTTACTGGCATCTTGAGCTGGGCAAGTGATCGCGCCAAAGTCTACCCACGTGGTGGAATCCAGTTCAAGCTCGTCAAAGTTGACGTCCGACCAATCGAACTGCGCGCGAGCACCCGTGTTTACGTTGGTGACTCGCGTTTGGCGGAAAATGTTTGTACCGGTTGCGTTACCTACCAACCGCATCGG
>Ga0316189_10006515_pt1 | contig 11106 bp, 9 predicted proteins | sample LowCovwburrow_MG_FD_204930 | JGI IMG/M metagenome (GOLD analysis project Ga0316189, IMG submission 204930) | Coastal sediment microbial communities from Maine, United States - Lowes Cove worm burrow | ecosystem: Environmental > Aquatic > Marine > Coastal > Sediment | place: USA: Maine... | reverse complement strand
TGAGGTCTATCACCTCAAGGGCGGCATTTTGAAATACCTCGAACTGGTGCCGCGCGAACAGAGCAAATGGCGCGGCGACTGCTTTGTCTTTGATGAACGCGTGTCCGTCGGGCACGGGCTGGAACCCGGCGACCATCGACTGTGCCGGGCCTGCCGCATGCCGTTGACGGCCAAAGACCTTGAATCGGACATGTACGAAGAAGGCGTTTCCTGTGTGCACTGCCATGAAACCCGTACAGATGAAGACCGGGCGCGCTTCCGGCAGCGTCAGCACCAGATCATGCTGGCAAAAGCGCGTGGCGAAAAACATCTTGGGGACTGACTGGCTACTTGTGCTTGCATCAAAAAAACCGCGCCCCCTGATCGCATTTACGGCAGGAGAACCGTTTGCGAGGGAGCGCGGATAAATTAGCGGGGCATTTTCCATGCTGTGCCGGGAGGGGTAAACCGGCGCTCATGGTGCCCATTGTTTAAGTCCGGCGTATGTCTGGTTCTTGTCGCATCACAATGCCCGGATACTTTTGCAGGGGATCGGGGGGCTTGCCTTTGCTTCGTGTTCTTGTTGTTCAACGCCTTGTTGTTGATGATCAAACTAGGCATGTTTTCAAGACATGAATGTGCAATTCATCACATTGCGAAACTGCCCCGACCTGACTTCGCGCGAGAGGAAGCAATATGCCTGCGATCACCCCGAGAGGCCTCGAAATCAATCTGGATGCAGCGCGCCCGATGGAGGCGATCCGCGTCGCTCGAACACTATTGCGCACCAACCGGGTCACCACACTCGCAACACTCGATCCGGGCGGGTATCCCTACAGCACCGTGACCAACCTGATCGTCGAACCCGACGGGATACCGGTGGTGTTCATGAGCGGGCTTGCGATCCATGCCCGCAATATTGAGTCTGACCCCCGCGTCTCGATCACGGTGGCGGATACCCGCACCGACGTGATGACGACCCCGCGCCTGACGCTTAGTGGCCGCGCAGAGCCGGTGCCGGCTGACGAGACCTGCACGCTGAAGGCGCGCTATATGGACCGGTTTCCCAAATCGAAGCTTTATCTCGGTCTGCCCGATGCGCTTTTCTACCGGATTCGCGCACAGGCGGTGCAACTCAATGGCGGACCGGCGCAGAACGCCAACACCGTCACGCCTGAAGACCTGCTGAGCGATCTGGACGCAGCTACCGCACTCATGGCCGAAGCCCCTGCCGTGGTGGCCTCGTTGAATGACGATGAACAGGCAGCGGCCCGGTTGGCGGCGGTGGCAGGGGCCAGCCCCGGACCCTGGCGGGTCAGTGCGATCGATCCGGAAGGTATTGACCTGAGCACAAGTTGCGAACTGGCGCGGCTGTGGTTCACTGATCCTGTCGCTACGCGCGAAGACTTCGATGCCATGGTCACGGGTTTGCTCGAATTGCGCGCCGAAGCCTGAAACTACACCAGCAAAGGCGTTGACGAACCGGCTGTGGTTTACATCAAAAAGACCGCGCTCCGGGTCGCTTGAACGGCAGGGGGAACCGTGGTGCGAGGGAGCGCGGCCTGATCGGCAGGGCTGTTCCAGGGTGTGCCGGGAGGGGTATACCGGCAGGCCTTGAGGCCCATTTTCTAAGTCCGGCGTATGATTGGTTCTTGTCGCTTCAGAATGCCCGGATACGTTTGCAGGGGATCGGGGGGTAAACTTTGCTTCGTGTTCTTGTTGTTCAACGCCTTGTTGTTGATCAGCAACCTAGGCGGGAATCGAGCCTGTGAATGTGCAATTCATCACATTGCGAAAATCATGGTGTGAGGAAAAGGCCGCCAACGCGTATGTCAGAGCAACCAAGCAGGTGCGGGTGAGACAACAACACCTCAATCGACACATGACAACTCAGCCGACAATCGCTAAACAGCCCGCATGCTTCATATCAATGCGCTGACATATCGCGTCGAGGGACGCCTGTTGATCGACAACGCCACCGTTGCCCTGCCCGCCGGCCATACGGTCGGCTTCGTCGGGCGCAACGGCACAGGCAAGTCGACCTTGCTGAAACTGATCCTCGGCCAGATACCGGCAGAATCCGGTTCCTGCACGGTGCCGCGCAATGCCCGCATCGGCACGGTTGCGCAGGAAGCCCCGAGCGGCTCTGAAACCCTGATCGAAGTGGTCCTGGAAGCCGACAAGGAACGCGCCAGCCTGCTGGCCGAAGCAGAAACGGCAACGGAGCCAAACCGGATTGCCGACATCCAGATGCGCCTGGCGGACATTGATGCGCACTCTGCGCCCGCACGCGCCGCTGCCATTCTGGCTGGGCTGGGCTTTAATGATGCAGCTCAAAACGAGCCCTGCTCGGCATTTTCCGGCGGCTGGCGGATGCGTGTCGCGCTGGCGGCGGCGCTGTTTGCCGAACCGGATGTGCTGCTGCTGGATGAGCCGACCAACTATCTCGACCTGGAAGGTGTGATCTGGCTGAAGAACTATATCCGCACCTATCGCCACACGGTGCTGATCGTCAGCCATGACCGCGACCTGCTCAATGACGCGGTCAGCGCCATCCTGCATCTGGAACAATGCAAGCTGACGCTCTATCAGGGCAACTACGACACCTTCGACCGCATTCGCCGCGAACAGCAGGCGCTGCAGATGAAGATGAAGCGCAAGCAGGATGACGCGCGCCAGCACATGCAGGCATTCGTCGACCGGTTTCGCTACAAGGCATCCAAGGCCAAGCAGGCACAATCACGCCTGAAAGCACTGGAGAAGATGCAACCGATTGCAGACGTGATCTCGGATCGCGTATCGCCGTTCCTGTTTCCTGAACCGGCCCGCCCGATAAATCCGCCGCTGGTGCGGTTTGAAAAGGCCGCAGTGGGCTATGAAGACGGCAAGCCGATCCTGCGCAATATCGATTTGCGCATAGACGGTGATGATCGCATTGCCCTGTTGGGGGCAAACGGCAACGGCAAGTCCACATTTGCAAAACTGCTGTGCGGGCGCCTTGGCGTGATGGACGGGCACATGCGCCATCACAAGAAGCTGAATGTGGCCTACTTCGCGCAGCACCAGCTTGATGAACTGAACCCGGGCGAGACGCCTTATGATCATTTCGTCACATTGATGCCTGATGCAACAGAAGCCCAGCGCCGGTCAAAACTTGGCGCATACGGCTTTGGTGCCCACCTCACCCACAACAAGGTCGAGACACTGTCGGGCGGTGAAAAAGCCCGCCTGTTGTTCGCACTGGCTGCCTTTCACGGACCGAACATTCTGGTGCTTGATGAGCCGACCAACCACCTTGACGTGGCAGCGCGCGAAGCGCTTGTGCATGCGCTCAACGACTATGAAGGCGCAGTGATCCTGATCAGCCATGACAGGCATCTGATCGAGGCATCGGTGGACCGGCTGTGGCTGGTCGATGGGGGCACGGTCAAGGCCTATGACGGTGATCTGGACGGCTATGCGCAACTGGTTCTGGACAAGAGCCGGACGGCAAGGCGTGAGGCACGAAAAGGGGCGCGCGCGTCAACCGCCGCCACGGAGCCCGCAAAATCGAAACCGGCGCCTGCCAAGGTAAACCTGGTGCATCTCAAGAAGCAGATTCAAAAAAGCGACAGCAAGATGCTGGAGTTGCAGGAAAAGATCACGATCCTTGATCGGGCACTGGCAGACCCGCAAATGTATGCCGCGCAACCGAAAAAGGCAGCCGACTTCGCAAAATTGCGGGCCAGACTGGCGGAAGACCTTGAAGCTACCGAGCTTGACTGGCTGCGGATGCAGGAGACATTCGATGCCGCCTCGAGCGGGTCTGCAAGATCGGCTTAACTGCCGATCTGACAAATAGGGTTTCAATTGCGAACGGACAGAAGAGCAACACCTGGCATTGTCTCGTAAGGCAATTCGTGGCGTGCGAACCGGCTACTCAATGAGGCCATGCCCAGTTGCGGCAACGCGGACGTCACGGTCAGCAAAAATCGGTTCGCTTCCCTCAAATGCAGACACATTGCGCTTGCCTGTTGTCTCGCTGACGTGATTTTTGCCACAGATCGCCTGATGCATTCTTCGTATTCAAGTTGTGCGAAACAATTACTCACACACCTGACTTCACTCCGGGACACTCCAGGAAGCCAGGTGTTCAAGAGGAGTTCCAAATGCAAAAACTTCTAGCGACCACCGCAATAGTTCTTGCCACCGGCATTCCTTTTTCGACCCACCACGCCATGGCACTATGTATCCCCGACAATCCGGCAGACGGTGCAGTCGTGACGTGCTCGGGAAATGATACCAACGGGTTCGACTTCGGGAATGCAGACAGCATCACGTTGAACATTGAAAGTGGTGCCTCAGTCACTGATGCACCGGGGGGGAATGATGCAGTCAGGCTGGGCACGGATGCCAGGATCAATGTGCAATCCGGTGGGACAATTCACAGCGCAGGAGATGACGCTGTTCAGGCAGAAGACGGGTTGATCATTATCAGTGGTGGTTCGATCATAGGCGGCGATGAGGCGATCAATGCCGAAAACAATGCGGCCGTGGCCAACAGTGGTACGATTACCAGCGAGGACGATGCCGTGAAGGTCGGCATGGATAGCACAATCATCAATCTCGGCCTGATCGAAAATGTTGGCACCGACACTGCCAATCCAGAAGATGCCATCGACATCGACTCCGGTCAGATCGTCAATTTGCCGACAGGCGTAATTCGTTCCACCCTTGATGCAGCAATCGACTTTGACGAAGGCTCCGGGGACGGAGATATCACGAACAGAGGCAACATAACGGGCACTATCGGCATCCTGACCGACCAGGACAACACTGGCCGTCAAACGGTTGTAAACACGGGTCTGATCGAGGGAACGTCGGGCGTTTCAGTGGATCTGGGCAAGGGAAAAGACTCTGTTCGTCTGGATGACAAAGGAAGGTTCGTGGGAGACATTCTTCTCGGTGCTGGACGTGATGTCTTCATTCTTGGTAGTGGCTCATTTGGCGACATGACAGGAGATTTTGTTGCCAACGGTGGCGCGGGCGTGAATGATACTTTGGATTTGAGCACGTACAGTGCTTTCGATGACCGCCGCGTGTCTCTCTCCAGTCCCAATACCTTCGACATCTCACTCGCTTCCAGCGACTCCGACGCCACCATCCGTTTCACACAGTTTGAGTTCTTCGCTTTCAGGGAAATCACCATCCCGCTGTCGGAGCTTATGAGGCCCAGACCTCGCCAGTAAATGACCGGGAAGGTTTGCTGAGCCACGATGCCAATGGGCAGTTTTCGATGAAAACCCAGGTTTCGCGTGCTGTCTTTGATGTAATACGTAACCATCTGATTTGGTGTTCTGATGATTAGGATGTGTGTCTTTGCTGCGGTTTTCGCGGTTCTTGTTTCAATGCCAGCTCACGCTGTCGAGCGGTTCTTTTCGCCCGGCGATATAGAACGCAGTGGAATGCTTGCCTGTCCATCCGGATCAATCATGACCGGGATCAATATCGACACAAGCAGCATTCTCTGCCTCGACGCCTATGACGGGCTGCTTTTCGACGAACAGGTCGACGGGTCTCCGGCAACGCAATGGCCCAGAGAAGAAGGCGTTCCATTTATCGAAAGCGTTGTCCGCGCGTCGCATGCGTATTTCGGACCCACGCTGCATTCATGCTCCAAAGATCGGGTCATGACCGGTGTGCATCTCGGCCGGAACGCGTTCTTGTGCAGCCAGCTGAGGCGGCTTGGAGTAATCGAGGTTCTGGGCCGCTATCAGGTTGTTCAACGGCAGACGCGAAACGGCGCACTCGCCTGTCCACTTGGTATGGCGATGGCAGGACTTCACGCTGGAAACAGGACCTTGCTATGTGCCGAGGTGCGGTTATGCCGACAGAACGACCAATGCTCCGCCGGAAACAGGTGCAAGACGAACGAAGCACGCGCCCGCCAAAACGGTCTCTATTGCCGTCCTCCAGGAGCGGTCCGGCTGCATAAGGATGACAATTGCAGGGGAGACATCGTGCGCTCGGTCGGCGCTGCTTCCGGAACCGGAATCCGAAACCTTGGAAGTGGCGGAGATGATGCACGCTCGGCTCTTTTTCTGGGTGTCAAAGACGGCACTATCATGGAAGTCTACGACGACAGCAATTTTTCCAAAGGCGATGACTTTGCCATCATTACAACACGTCGCGACGTGGCGGCGGGATGTGTCGGCAACCTTGATCTGCCGCCAAACCGAACCATTCTTGATGTCAATGTCTCGGGGACCAAACCAACGGGCGGCAACCTTGCAGGCAAAGTGTCCTCGCTGCGATTCTTTAGCCAGATCAAACATACGGACGGTCGCTGTCTCGGACGGGGGGTTCCGGCGCGATCAGGACACACCGCAGAGAAGCTGTTGCTGGGCGGGTGCGCTGATCCTGGAGCCGTGCAGTGGTACAGATTCGAGGACGGCACGATCAAGATCAATGGTCTAAGGCTCGACAGATGTCTGGCGGCTTTCGTGGATGGCTTTCAGTCGGAGATTGGTGAAAGTTTCCAGCCTGGAGAAGTAGCCTTGAAGTTTTGTGACAGGCTCCAGTACGACGTGCGATGGACCCATACGCCCGAGGGGCAGTTGAAGATTTACTCCAACTATTGTTTGACGCGGCCGGACGGCCCGCTTGCGCGAACACCACGTATCGAGCCTTGCCAGCTTCCAGTTCCCGAGACCCAAATCTGGAGCGCCAATTTCTGACCAGGGCCAAATCGGACAGTTTCCACCGCCGCATCCTCCGCGCCGGCATGTCATCCCGCAAACGTCAGGTCCTGTGTCATGCCAGCAAACCGGCGATCCAGGTCCGGATCATCGAAAGAACCGTTGCAATTGCCGGGACACAGGATGATCTCGTTTAGTTCCAGTTCGCCGTTCTGCAACAAGGAGAGATCGACCCGGGCGTATTTGATCTTGCATTCCATCCAAATTGGCTCGTATCAAATCTGACAAGGTCCAATTTGGTACAATCACTTCTTTTGTTTTGGATCGAACCGCGTTCAGGCCGTTGGAACCGTCACCGTCAATCGCCAACCACCGCGGCATTGTAGGTTTCCGGAGTCAGACCCGATATCTCAAGAACCAGTTTGCGCCGTACCGTTTCTGCAAAACTTGCCCTGCCCTCCGCCGTCACCATGAACGCACCGGGACCACCAATAATGCGGGAGGCGTATTCCTGTTCAAGATTGGCCCCCGCCCGCCTGCCATCTTCGGGGCGCAGAATGGGAAGCGCATTGATCGTGATACCTGCCGCCAGAACCTCCTGGCGCGCAGAGGCTATCGAGGGACCGGTGAAATTACGGATACTATCGCCGGAAAAGTCTATCACGGCACGTGGCGCGCGAATGTCGTTTACCTCGATCAGCCTTTTGGCATCCAGCAAGGCACCGCCGATGGCGTTGCTCCCAAAGGCCTGACGCGGCGGGCCGGTCAGGGCTTCAGCAAAGGCCTGCGCGGTTTCCGGGCCGTCAATGATCATCCAGTCCACCACCACGGCAGTGTTGCTCGCCCATTCGACATAGGTCACCGCAATTGTCCCATAAACCGAACTTTCAATTGCTGCCACAACCTGTGGATCAGTCATGGCCAAAGCGTAACCCTGTCGCTGAAAGGCAAGTTCTTCAGTATCAATGGAACCAGAAGCATCGGCGAGCAGCACCAGTTCCAGTCCTGCTTCGCGCCGGTCCTGCGCCGCGGCTTCTCCAGTGAGGAGAAGCACGAGAAAAACTCCGAGAAACATAACCACGCTTGCGCCAAGCTCTTTCTGTCCTATGGCAATCTGATACATAACGTCACTCCGGCGGTCAGTCTCCCGAGTCCATAATACCCAATCAACACTGCGGCAATTCAGCAAGAAAAAGCGGCAAGAGTCTATGCGGCTTTTCTGCGCGCCGTTGGAATGATTTCACGTTCTATCAATTGCAACAGGTCGCCGAAATATCCGGCACTTCGGGCCGGGCGTGTGGGGTCAGAGGTAATCGCAACAGTCAGTTCAAGGCCCGGCACGACGCAGATGATCTGACCACCGTAGCCTCGCGCCAGCGCGTAGGCGTCGTCTCCCGTGCGCCCCAGGAACCAACCGTAACCGTAACTCAGCCCGGAAAATGGCGAACGTGTCCTTGGCTGAAATGAGCGTTTCACCCAGTCTCCGCTGAGCACCTGAACGCCATCCCAGCGGCCCCCCTGCCGATACAATTCACCGAAACGCACCATGTCACGCAAGCTGAGCGCCATTTCATTGCCGCCCAGATAACGGCCTTGCGGATCACGCGTCCAGGCCGGGATGCCCATGCCAAGCGGCCTGCCCAACCGGCTGCGTGCGAGGGTCAACAGGCTTTTGCCCGAGACCTCGGACAGCACCGCACCCAGCACATGGAATGAGCCAGTGGAATATAGCATCCGGCTGCCGGGCTTCGCCAAAAAGGGCCGCATCAATGCGTTGGCGACCCAGTTGCCGCTGCTGATCCAACTCCCATAATTGGCACCCGAAGTGCGCTCCAACCCGGCCTGCATGGTCACCAGATGCTCCACCGTGATGGCACTCACCCTTGGGTCTGCACCCTGCGGGATCAGTTGGGGAGCCACGTCTGCCAGCGTCGCATCGAGCGATGGGATCTCACCTCGATCAAGCGCGGCACCCGTCAGGGCGGCAATGATGGTCTTGGAAACGGATTTGACCGGCACCGCACGGCTGATACCGGGGCCACGAAAAACCTCGGACAGAACCTCTATGCCACCGAGTTGAACCACAAGCGCATGGCACTGGTCGAGTGCGCGGGCTTGCGATGCAACCGCAAGCCAGGAACCGGATCCTGCCGCGGCCGGCAAGGCAGTCAGCGCGGTGGCTCCAGCAATAAAATGACGGCGGCACAGAACCGGCATCGAGTTTCCTTCAGATCATTGACCTAAACATAAGACAGGCGGTCGCTGCAGTCACTCAGAACTCTGTGAACAACGGCCTGTTGCCGCCTCCATCTTGCTCTTGCATGCAACGATGCGGTGCCTTCACCGTGACCCTAATCCAGATAGTAGACCAGTATGTAAAGTGTCAGCAGCACCATGGCGTAAAGCGCGGCAAGACCTGTTGCCGACGTCGCACGCAGGATCAGTCCGTCACGTTCGGACAGGTCGTCGAGCCTCTCCTGGCCGGTTTTAAGGAATGACAGCAGGGTTTTCTCCGCCGCCGTTCTGACAGTGGCGCACACATCATAAACCAGGTTACCGGCCCTGAGGATCGCCACGCGCCAGATCCAGTCGAGGTCCAGCGTAATGGTCAATGTCCGTTTCATGTAATTGAGCAACAGGAAGAATGCGAGACCTGAGAACAACAGCAATTGCAGGTAGAACACCACCTTTTCGGGCTTGTAGACCGGTACAATGGCAGCATTGGGCAACATGGCGTAAAGCGGATCGGGGTAAATGCCCAGGGCGACACACAGGAAGGCGAAGAAGATCATCGCTGCCGCCATGTTCCAGGGCGCATCCTTGGGCCGCAGGCCGGAGTCTTTCTGGAAGAAAACAAACCACGGGAACTTGATGCCGGCATGCAGGAACACACCAGCCGATGCCGCTGCCAGCATATACCAGACAAACACGAGATGCTGTTGTTCGGCCGCCACGGAAATCATCGTCTTGGTGGTGTAGCCCGAGGTGAGCGGGAAAGAGGAAATGGCAAGCGCGCCGATGATACCGCAAATACAGGTCACCGGCATGGTGCGGAACAGGCCGCCAAGATCGGTACATTTGCGCATACCGGTGCGGTAAATGACAACACCGGCACTCATCAGCAGCAGGGCCTTGTAGATAATGTGGGCGAATGCATGCAGCGCGGCCCCATTGAGCGCAAGCTCGGTGCCGATACCAATGGCACAGACCATGAATCCGACCTGATTGATAATCGAATAGGCCAGGATTCGCCGCGCATCGTTTTCCAGCAGGGCATAGATAATGCCATAGAACACCATGTAAAGGCCGATCCAGATCAGCACCTGTTCACCGGGGAACAGCAGGATCAAGGCCAGCACGGCCGTCTTGGTGGTGAACGCCGACAGGAAGACGGCGCCGGTCGGACTGGTCTCGGGATAGGCATCCGGCAACCACGCCGAAAACGGCGGGGCGGCAGCATTGATCAGAATGCCGATCAGGATCAGCCAGCGGTCGAAGTCGGTGGCCAGCATGGCCTGGATATCCAGCGACCCTGTATGAACATAGACGCCTTCTATGCCGATCTTCAGCAGAATGCCGGACAGCAAGTGCATCATTGCATAGCGGATACCGGCACGGCGTGCAGATTCGGTGCCGCCGCACCAGACCACAATGGTGGAAAAGATCGCCATGATCTCCCACCAGATGAACAAGGTGATCAGATCGCCTGCAAACGACACGCCAACCGCGCCCGAGGCATAGGCAAAGGCAGCACCCAGTTCAGCGGTCTTGGCAGTTCGGAACGAGAACAGCGCTCCGGTGAACGCCATGATGGTGAACACGGTGGCAAACATCCGCCGTACGGGAGACACCTCGAGTGGTTCGATCGGATAGCCCAGGAACCGGGTGGTGATCAGCACACCGTCCGGCAGCGACCAGATCGCCCACAAGGTGATGAGCGGTGCAGCAAGCAAGATAATGACGCGTGCATTGGGCCGGGATATCACCGCCATGAAGGCGGCAAACAACAAGATCAGTGCGGGCGGGAAGGTTTCAAAGATCATAGTAATCGTCCTTCCGCTTCAGGATCATACCCAACACCTTTGCGACGAACACCATGGCCACACAGGCCAGGAACCCAAATATGGCCGGGAATGCAAACCATTCGTCGACACCGTGAAAATGACCCGCTGTACCGGTGAACAACTCCAGGGCGACGGTGATTGCCAGCACGATGATGGAGCCTATCCAGATCTTGCGGATGTTCTCCGGCCGAACCAGCCAGTGATCGTGGCCGGGAGCAGTTTCGGGCTTTTTCGGGGTGCGGGCCATGATCTATTTCACCAGTATCTGTGCTTCAAGGTCAGCAATCGGCTGATGGAAGAGGAAGAATGCGAAGGTCAAAAGGGCAGTAAATGTCAGTGCTGCCACCATTGGCCACGGCGCCTCGCCATGCGGTTTGACCGGCTTT
>Ga0316189_10006514_pt1 | contig 11106 bp, 8 predicted proteins | sample LowCovwburrow_MG_FD_204930 | JGI IMG/M metagenome (GOLD analysis project Ga0316189, IMG submission 204930) | Coastal sediment microbial communities from Maine, United States - Lowes Cove worm burrow | ecosystem: Environmental > Aquatic > Marine > Coastal > Sediment | place: USA: Maine... | reverse complement strand
TTGGCGAAAATGATCTGCGATCTGATACCCAGTATTGATAAAGTTCGAATGGTTAATTCCGGAACCGAGGCAACTATGAGCGCTCTGCGTTTGGCGCGTGGCTATACTGGTAGAGATAAGATAGTTAAATTTGAAGGTTGTTACCATGGTCATTCTGACAGTTTATTGGTAAAGGCGGGCTCCGGTGCATTAACCTTTGGGGTGCCTACTTCCCCAGGTGTACCAGCATCTGTAGCCGAGAATACTTTGACACTGCCATTCAATGATATTGAACAAGTCGAGCAACTCTTTTCAGAGCTTGGTGAACAGATCGCAGCAATAATTGTGGAGCCTGTTGCTGGCAATATGAACCTTATTGCGCCCAAACCCGGTTTTTTAGAGGCGCTTCGGACCGCATGTGATAACTATGGTGCAGTGTTGATTTTTGATGAAGTAATGACAGGTTTTAGAGTTGGCTTACAAGGTGCACAAGGCCTGTATGGCATTACGCCAGATCTTAGCTGTTTTGGAAAAGTTATTGGCGGTGGCATGCCAGTTGGTGCGTTTGGCGGCAAAGCGGAAATAATGAACCAAATATCTCCTGATGGCCCAGTGTATCAAGCTGGGACACTATCCGGTAACCCCATAGCGATGGCCGCTGGAATAAAGACCTTAGAATTAATTTCTGTACCTAACTTTTTTGAGAACTTAACGGTAAAGGTAAAGAGCATGCTGATTGGTCTTAAAGGTGTCGCTCACAGCGCGGATATACCGATTGCAACTGCAGGAGTGGGGGGTATGTTTGGCCTGTTTTTCACACAAATGGATAAAGTACAGAGTTTTGCTGATTCATCCGCTTGTGATGGCGAACGATTTAATAAGTTCTTTCACGGAATGTTGGATAGGGGCGTTTATCTAGCGCCATCGTGTTTCGAGGCTGGATTTGTGTCGGCGGCGCATTCAGAAAATGATATAGCAGACACCATAGAGCGAGCCGCAGAGGTTTTTAGTACTCTTTAAAAGTCTCGCCTAGCGGTGCTAAAAGCCGACAATTGAACCTAGTAATTATTATTTTCTTGCTTGAAAAATGGGAATATTGGTTGGGTATTTGAAATTACTTCCGCGTCCCGCGTAGAGTATTGCAATGACGGTCACTAATAGATGAAAGCCCAAGATTAAGGGCGTGGTAACAATACCGATGAGGGCAAATACTAAAAATAAGGAGAGCAAGAGATAAAGGTAAATAGTGACTTGAAAATTGACTACTTCTTGGCCCAGTCTATCGAACGCTTCTCCTCGATTTCTATTCTTAACCCATAAGTAATATGCCAGCAAAAAATTAAGCATAGGAACTCCGGTAAATATTAGCAAGCCACAGCCGTGGAAGCGTAGTAAATCGGATTTCTCCAATACCACCGTTTGTTCAGACAAGCTCCAATTGATAAGTGGCTGACGTTTTATCAACAATATCATTGCAGTCAGCCCACACATCAATCCGCCAATTAGCAATATCACGACAGTCCAAAACTGGAGATAAAATTTCTGGTCGATATTAAATGCAACACGCAACATCGGCATCAAAGCCATTGCTATGAGCAGCAACGCAGCGAACAGGAACAACCAGGCGGGTAAGCGATTAACCATATGGGTATTATTAACTGCAGACTAAGCTGCTTAGGCGTGAAAAGTACATTATCAAAAAGGTCGAATAGCTGATTTGACTGTGGTGTATTAAAACATAGTTGGTGGTAAACTCGCCGACTTAATTTGGGGTGAACGAACTGCTAACACTGGTTAGCGCATTTTGTTAGCGCATTTTGCACAAGCTTGTTCACTTTATTTGTTAAACGTTTGCTCTGTTTATAAGGGCAGTAAAAAAGGTAGCTAAAATGCGCGATTATTTATTTACTTCAGAATCTGTTTCTGAGGGTCATCCTGACAAAGTAGCGGATCAAATCTCTGATACCGTATTAGATTATCTCCTCGAAGAAGACCCAAAGTCACGGGTAGCATGCGAAACATTGGTGAATACCGGTTTAGTAGTCTTATCGGGAGAAATTACCAGTAATCGTTCCTTAGATGGGATTACTGAACGAGTTCGAAACACGATTAAGGAAATTGGTTATGACGAATCGGACATGGGTTTCGATTATCGTAGCTGTTCGGTAATGATTGCTCTAGATCGACAATCACAAGACATTGCGGCTGGCGTGAATGAAGGTGAAGGAATCGACTTAAATCAAGGCGCCGGAGACCAAGGTTTAATGTTTGGTTATGCCTGCACCGAAACCGATGTGCTAATGCCCATGCCCATCGAGTATTCTCATCGCTTGGTTAAAAAGCAATCTGAAGTGCGAAAAAGCGGTCAGCTAGATTGGCTACGCCCGGATGCCAAATCTCAGGTGACGGTTCGTTATGAAAACGGCAAGCCCGCATTTGTTGATACGGTTGTTTTATCAACTCAGCATAATGAATCTGTGACTTATCAACAGCTTCAAGAAGCAGTAATCGAAGAAATTATTAAGCCCGTGTTACCGAGTGACATGGTAACTAGCAAGACCAAATTCTTGGTAAACCCAACTGGTCGTTTTGTAATCGGTGGCCCTGTAGGCGATTGTGGCATCACCGGTCGTAAGATAATTGTCGATACCTATGGTGGTGCAGCGCATCACGGTGGTGGCGCATTTTCTGGAAAAGACCCTTCCAAAGTAGATCGTTCGGCTGCTTATGCAGGTCGCTATGTGGCCAAAAATGTGGTTGCTGCGGGATTGGCCGATCGTTGCGAAGTGCAAGTTGCTTATGCAATCGGTGTCGCTGAGCCAGTTAGTTTAATGGTTAACACCTTTGGTACATCAAAAATTGATGAAGCTAAAATTGAAGAGATAGTAAGCCGAGAATTTGACCTTCGACCAAAAGCGATAATCCAAACCTTGGATCTACTAAGACCAATCTATCGCAATAGTGCGGCTTATGGGCATTTTGGTCGTACCGAGCCGGAATTTAGCTGGGAATCGACAGATAAAGCGCAACAGTTGAGAGCGGCGGCTGGCTTGTAGTGGTGTAGGTTTTAAACGTTAGTTTTAATGAAATAGAAAGGCCGCATTTGCGGCCTTTCTTTATTGGCTTTAGAAACTACAACTTTGCAACTATAGTGTGAGAACGCCAATCAATAGCGCCAGCCCGATGCCGCCGCCGAGCATAACCGCATAGGTGAATCCTAATACAAAATACTTAATGCTAGTAACAATTGCTCCCTGGCCAAAGACTACTTTTAGACTTAACCAGAGATACAAGGGTACCCATAAGCCCAATGCCAAACTAAGTGAAGACCATACAGTGGGAAATTGTTTCAGCGCCAAACTTAGCAAGGTATATAACGTCAGCCACAGGAATACGAAACTATGGTTATGCAGGGCTAAAATCAAATGTTCTGCATAGTAAAGTCCGCGGCCAAGGTAGCCAAGTTTTAGCAGTAAGGCAAATAACGGCAGCAAGCAAAAAATTATTGGAGGGGACAGCTCCAGAAGCGCTGGAATAAAAGCGCCAGAATCGGCCTCAACTAGGGCTTTCGCCTTGCTAAGTTGTTTCTTGTAGAGTGTTTTAAGTTTGACTTGTTTTTCCTCAGGCAAAAATGGTAAAGAAAATTCAATATCATCGATGTCAGTAGGCTTTTTAGTCGGCGCAGGCTCGTCAACGATACTGGTCTGTTTTGAGTTCTTTTCAAGTTCACTAATAGAGGTTGCGGAATTGACCGCCGCTGACTGCTCAATGTTAGGTTTTGTGTTCGGTTCATTTGCCGTGGCGAGATCGGTCAAGTCAAAAAAATCAACCAAGGTTAAAACCACAAAAAATAAGACACTGCTAATAAAATATAATCGAATGGGTTGCACGTAGCGCGCGCGGCGACCATTAAAATACTCAAGACTTAGAAATCCGGGTCTCAGTAACAGCGCAGACAAGGTTCGCCAGGCGCGTGAATCCGTGCTAAAGATATCTTCCAAGACCTCATTCACTAACCTTAAAAAGAAACGATTGATGCCAGCTTGTTTTTGACCGCATCTCGAACAATATTGCCCGTTGACAGGCGAGTAGCAATTGGGACAGCTGTTGTTCGAGGTGTTCATCAGAGGCTCCCTAAGAAAGCTCATGAGTTAGAGAGTTGTGACTAATGTAAATGAATCGCTAACAATGTTGAGAATAGAATCTTGTAGTAATAATAGTCCTATTGCGAAAGGATGTAGTATTTTTTTGTTTTGTCCACATACAACTCAAGCTCTGCGGTTATAATTGCGCTTTCCGTAATCAAAACAGCCTAATTTTTGCAATGTCGATTCGTTCATTTATTGCACTACCGATTCCTATTGAAATGGCCAATGCTCTTGGCGATGCGGCTGCGCAGATGACCTATCAAGACAAGAGCAATGCGGTGCGTTGGGTCAACCAGGAAAACTATCATTTAACGCTGGCTTTTTTAGGTGACCTAAGTGAATTAGAACTGGAGGTTTTGGCTGATCAGCTAGACATAAATGTCAGGCAAACTGGTTTTGACCTGTGTTTGAGTCATTTTAGCCCCTTTCCGGAAAGCCGCCCAAAACTATTGGCAGCTATCATTGCAAACAACGAGCATTTAAGTGCATTGCATAAACAAGTTCATTCCGCTCTATCTGCTTGCCAAATAACATTGGATAGGAAAAAATTTTTACCACATATTACTTTGGGCAGGTTCCGGCATAGTAAAAATAGCTTTGCGGGCGCTATCCCAAGAACATTGGATTTATCAGCCCATATAGATGAAGTGACAATTTTTGAAAGCAGGCTGACAACGCATGGCGCAGAGTATGAGCCACTATTTAGATTTCCGCTAGATGAAGATGATACAAGCATTGCTGGTCATGAATATGAGTCTAGTTGGTCTTGAATCGCTGCCCCGTGGCGGAGAGTAAATTGTGAAGTATGATCTACATTGTCATTCACTTTTTTCTGACGGTCAGTTGAGCCCAACAGAATTAGTTGGTTTGGCAGCAGAAAATGACATAAGTCACCTTGCGCTCACCGATCACGATACGCTTGCCGGATTAGAGGAAGCGCAGCTAGCGGCTGCACAACACTCCATCAGTCTGGTTAATGGAATTGAGTTGTCTTGCACATGGAATGGGCAATTACTACATATCGTAGGTCTGGGAGTAGAGCCAGATAATGATAGCTTGAAGTCGGGCGTGCGTGAAAACAAACAACGCAGGCACATTCGAGCTGGAGCTATGATTGAGGACTTTCTTAGCCACGGCATTGATCTTAGCCAAGAGTTAGAGGTCGTATTATCTGGTGCTGTACCGACCAGACCCCATTTTGCTCAGGCGTTAGTAAACCTTGGGTATGCAAAAGACAAGCAGCAGGCGTTCAAACGCTTCTTGGTGCGCGGAAAACCGGGTTTTGTGTCTATGGTCTGGCCCAGTTTGCATGAAATAGGAGATTGGGTATCTGCAGCCAACGGGGTAGCCGTTTTGGCACACCCCTTACGCTATAAGTTTACGAGAACTAAATTAGTGCGCCTGATCGATGAGATGAAGCAGGCAAAAATTGAAGGCATTGAAGTGTCTACCTCAAATACTGATCTTCAACAAGAAGACATGCTGTCAAAACTTGCGGTACAGCACGACCTACTTTCATCAATCGGGTCTGATTTTCACTCTCTTGACCAACCTTGGGCGCGACTTGGAAGCGCTCGACCATTGGCGGAGCATCTGCAGCCGGTTTGGAGCAGGTTATAAAAGGAACAACAAATGTTAGAAAATGATTTATCGCCAACTGTCGGCGACCCTACTATTTATCTTAAAGACTACACCGCTCCTAGGTTTTCCATCAGTAAGATAATGTTAGATTTTCGCTTAGGTCCGTTATCAACGATTGTGTCGGCCAGCTCCGAGATTCAGAGCTTGGATGCGAGCGGTAAACCGTTAATGCTTAATGGTATAAAGTTGAAACTTATTGAGATCAAAATCGATGGGCGCATACTCGATGACAATGAATATTTATTAAGCGATGACAGCTTAATTATAAAGCAACCCCCCGAAACTTTTACACTTGGAATCATTACAGAATTAGAACCCCATCTTAATACAGAGCTATCGGGGCTGTATCAATCAAGCGGTAATTTTTGTACTCAGTGTGAGGCAGAAGGTTTTCGCAGAATTACTTATTACTTAGATCGGCCTGATGTACTTAGCGAATACGAAGTCTCGATAACTGCTGACAAAGCTAAGTATCCGGTGTTGTTATCAAACGGAAACCCAGTGGCGTGTGGCGACAACAGCGATGGCACCCATTGGCATCGTTGGCATGACCCACACCCGAAGCCTTGCTATTTGTTTGCATTGGTCGCGGGTGATTTGAAAAGCATAAGTGATGAATTTACTACGCAATCAGGTAATAGCGTGTTGCTCAACATCTATACTCAGGCGCATAACATAGACAAATGTGATCATGCGATGCAATCGCTTAAAAAATCTATGTTGTGGGACGAGCAAGTGTATGGTCGTGAGTATGATTTAGACGTTTACAATATAGTTGCTGTCGATGATTTTAATATGGGCGCCATGGAAAACAAAGGCCTCAATATATTCAATTCTAAATACGTTTTGGCTGATCAGCAGTCAGCTACAGATGTTGATTATCAAGCGATTGAAAGCGTGATAGCACATGAGTATTTTCACAATTGGTCAGGCAATAGAGTTACTTGTAGAGACTGGTTTCAGCTCAGCCTAAAAGAAGGCTTTACGGTATTTCGCGATCAAGAGTTTAGCGCCGACATGGGGTCAAGATCGGTCAAAAGAGTGCGCGATGTGCAAACCTTACGCAGCTATCAATTCAAAGAAGATGCGGGCCCAATGGCCCACCCAATTCGCCCAGATTCGTATCAGGAGATCAATAATTTTTACACGGTGACAATCTATGAAAAAGGTGCTGAGGTCATTCGCATGTTGCATAGCTTGCTTGGTGGTGAGGGGTTTCGAAAAGGCACAGATTATTACTTTGATCGATTCGATGGTCAGGCCGTCACCACTGAAGATTTTTTACAATCGATGGAAAAGACAAATGACATTGATCTAACACAATTTCGACTGTGGTATACACAGGCCGGAACACCGGAAGTGATTGTTGAGCAAGACTACGACACCGGTCGCGGAACATTAAGCTTAACAATGAGCCAGTTTTGCCCATCAACCCCAGGACAAACAGAAAAGGAGGAATTTCAAATACCTATATCTCTGGCCTTGTTTGATTCTGAGGGTCAAAAAGTTATCAGCAAAACAGTGGTTATGAGCCAGGCTTCTGAAAGTTTCGATTTTGGTGATTTTGCGAGCCAACCGGTGGTCTCGATCTTGCGAGATTTCTCAGCACCGATAAAACTGCATTTTAATCAGAGCGATGAAGAGCTAGCACATTTGGTTAAATATGATGACAATGGCTTTTCTCGTTGTGAAGCCATGCAGCAACTAAGTCTGAACTTGATGTTGCCAGTTTTGAAAGATGAAATTCAAAACTTAGACGAAGCGGCTTATCAGAGACTGTTAAGTGCTCTAGAGATGATGCTGGACAAGCCGCCAGAGGATAAATCTATATTGGCAGAAATGCTAAAACTGCCAAATCTAGCCTATCTCGCAGAGTTATGTAAACCAATAGAACCGCAAAGGTTAGTTGACCTTAGAGAGCAGGTGCTAGCGCGGCTGGCCACGGATTTGGAACATAAAATACGTGTAGTGTATCTAGCAAATAGCACGAGCGATGATTTCTCCATTGAAGGCGAAGCAATTTCTGCGCGAGAGTTAAAAAACACCTGCCTGCAATTTTTGGTTGTGACGCAAAAATCCGAACACTATGAGCTTGCTCGATTACAGTATGCGAACGCACATAATATGACAGACCGTCTCGCAGCGTTTAGTGCATTACTACACAGCCGCTATGAATCCAAACAAGAACTCATTGCCGATTTCTATAGCGCCTGGCAACATGACACACTAGTGTTGGACAAATGGTTTGCCGTACAAGCGACGGCCCCACATGGCGTTGTGCGTGACGAAGATATTCTAAACAGCGTGATGAGCCTTATGAATCACTCGGCATTTTCAATCAATAATCCGAATAAAGTGCGATCATTGATTGGCGCATTCACCGCTAATATGCGTGCATTTCATCGCGCAGATGGAGCCGGATATGCAATGTTGGCGGACATAATAATTAAGCTCAACAAAATTAACCCGCAAATAGGTTCGCGGCTAGCAAGCACTTTCAATAATTGGAGAGCTTATAGCCAGCCCTATTCACAGAACATGCGACAACAATTAGAGAGAATCAAAAGTGAGCCAGATTTGACCACTGACATTTCTGAAATTGTAAGCAAGGCCCTAGGGAGTCTGTCCGAGAATGAATAAGCTATTAGTTTATTAGTACAAAACACATGCCGCTGATCACAAATGCCAATAGCACATTAAGACCAAGGCCCTCGCGCATCATTTGTTTTACAGTAATTTTTTCAGTGGCGTAGGCAATGGCATTGGGCGCGGTTGCAACTGGTAGCATAAAGGCGCAGGAGGCGGATATAGTCGCGGGCACCATCAATAGTTCTGCGGGAATATTTGTAGCCGAAGAGGCCGCTGCAAGAATAGGAATAATCAGGGTTGTGGTAGCGACGTTTGAATTCAATTCTGTCATAAAGGTAATTAGCAGGCAGATCATCAACATCACCAGCAATAGTGGCAAGCCGCCAATGACGCTACTTAAAAACACACCGATCAATTCAGCCAAGCCGCTGGCAAAAAACGCCTTGGCGATCGTAATACCGGCAGCAAACATGAGTAGCACGCCCCATGGAATTTGAACAGCGGTAGCCCAATCCAATAGGCCTCCACCTTTGTCGGATCTAACCAAGAACATCAAGCCTGCGCCGAACATCGCAATGGTAGAATCGCCTACGCCACTAATCCCTAAGAAGTAACTCCATCCACCGAAAGGTTCACTGCGAAACACCCACAAAAACACCACTATTGTGAATACGCTAACCACGCGCTTTTGATCCGCAGTCCAAGCTTGTTTAGGTGGTAAAGTAACTGAGCAGCCACCCGACACGTTGCGGGTTAACCATAGCCATGCTATTGGTAATATTACCACCACGATTGGTAGGCCGATTTTGAGCCACCCTAAAAAGCCAAACTCCTTGCCAAAAGCTTCTTCATAGATGCCAGCGAAAATGACATTAGGAGGAGTACCAATCAAGGTGGCGATACCGCCAATTGAACAGGCATACGCCACCGACAATATTAGCGGGCTTGTCATTTTTTGGTTGTCTATTTGTGCTAGCGACGCCAAGGCGATGGGCATTAACATCAGGCAAGTAGCGGTATTGCTAACCCACATAGATAAGAACGCGGCGGCTATCATAAACGCCAGCACTAGTTGTTTGTTACTTTTGGTGCCAACCAGTCGTAAGATAATCATCGCAAAACGCTGATGCGCCCCGCTACGCTCTAAGGCTTTTGCCATTATGAAGCCACCCATTAAAAGCAAAATAACATGCGAACCAAGACCTGAGGCGGCAACCTTGTGATCGATTACTCCAAACAGCGGTAATAGCGCAAACGGAATCAGAGATGTGGCTGGAATGGGTAGGGCTTCTGTTGCCCACCACCAAGCGGTTAACAGGGTTATGGCTGCTGTTATGGATGGTAGGTAGGCGATCTCATTGCCTGTCATAATAATAAACAGGACAAGTGCGCTTAGAGGACCGACCAATAAATGATTAATTCTCACGTAGTTTCAAAGCTAACTATTGAAAGGAAAGGTATTAGATTATAAACCTTGATAAGCCCTATTAGGTAATTGCTTGTTATTTATTAGGCTTTAAGATCGTTGTAATTTCAGGGAACAAACCCAATTAATTCGCGTTCAATTCAGATTTGTCATAAGCTCTATCGTCTGAGTTATTGAAATTGTATATAGGGTAGGGGGGATTTTCGTCCTTTGTTGGTGATAATAAAGCTTATAGATGGCTTTAATATAACTAATGAATGAGTAAGAATAATATCTCTGGGAGACCTACAACGTGTATATGCAAGCTAGCGCCAAAATATCCTACGCCAATCGTGGGCCTCAATGGGGCAGAACAAATACTTTTTGGATTTCATTCATGCTTATGCGATATCCAAGTTGTTTCATAGTCCCAATAAAATCAAATATTTGACTAGCCATGAGCGCGCATTATTTATGGCGAATAAGACAAATTTTGATAATTTAGAGGCTAACTTTGGCGGGGCTGGCTACAACGGTTTAGATCCAAACGATGCTAGCAATAATGGCAGGCGAGTCCTCAGGAGCACTTCGTTTGGGCGGCAAATCAGAAATATTTATGATGTGATTGCTGCCAATGACTTACTTAATCCCAGAGTACTTTCCACTGGTTATGGAGGCTGGGATAGTCATGGAGCGCAGCGTCAAGTACCTAGTATCTTGGCAAGTGACCCTAACAATCCATTTGAAGGCAGAGGTATTGAGTCTGGTCTAAAAGATATTTTTGGTGGCCAGTTCGGTTCTAGCCCCGCAGACCCATCAGCTCTGCATTCGGGTTTTTCTGCGCTTTGGGAAAGTCTAAGCACGCCAGCAGATCAGGAGAAACTGGTGCTTACAATAGCCGGCGAATTCGGTCGCCAGATTCGTGACAATGGCGATCGTGGAACCGATCATGGCAAGGGTAATTTTATGTTGGTTATCAGTGATGCTGTGCAGGGAGGTGTTTATGGCGAAATGTTTCCTGATGATGAGGTAGACAAATATGATAACCAAAGTCTCAATACACCCGATATAGATCAACGCAGTGAAATAGATTCATTCTTTTCTAAGGTGGCCGACTGGGTTGCTCCAGGCTCTGCCAGCGCTGATTTTCCAAGAACAGATGCTAATTATTCCGGTGAAGCTCCAAGTATCGAATCACTTGGACTATTTGATAATTTAACCTGGATTATGTATTAGAAATCTACTCGGCAACAGCTCCTGCGTTGCCCTACCTCCTGCTCCATGCAGTCGTACGAATGAAAGTAGCTTTGAAAACAATGACTTTCTCGAATTATTTCGCTCACC
>Ga0316189_10006513_pt1 | contig 11106 bp, 10 predicted proteins | sample LowCovwburrow_MG_FD_204930 | JGI IMG/M metagenome (GOLD analysis project Ga0316189, IMG submission 204930) | Coastal sediment microbial communities from Maine, United States - Lowes Cove worm burrow | ecosystem: Environmental > Aquatic > Marine > Coastal > Sediment | place: USA: Maine... | reverse complement strand
AAACGATGAACGTTCAAATCTGGTGGAGGTCATTGTTGCGGGAAGAGATATTCCTTTTGGTAAAGTGATCGAAGCCCATATGTTGACAACAATCGCTTGGCCGCGTTCGGCGGTTCCGAAAGGCGTCTTCACTGACTACACGTTACTTATTCCGGATGCCGGGCAACCGCCTCGCCGCACAAAGCGTGCGCTGTCACAAGGTGAACTGTTGCTTGTGTCGAAGGTTTCTGACTTTGGTGAAAAGGTTACGATTGTTCAAACTCTGGGATCTAACACCCGCGCAATGGCAATCAAGGTCGATGCGGAAACCGCTGTAGGTGGTTTTGTAACACCCGGTGACACTGTTGATGTGGTGATGACACAAGGCAGAGACAGAGATATGCGCGCTGTGACAATCATGCAGAATATTAGAGTTATCGGTGTTGACCAGGACTCTGATGAACAATCCGATACGCCTGAAATTGCAACCACCGTAACGGTTGAAGTGACACCGCAGCAAGGCCAGAAGCTGGCTTTGGCACAAAAAGCCGGCAGCTTAAGCCTGACACTTAGAACACTGGATACACCCGTCGACCAGCCGATGGATTCTATTCGGCTAAGCGACTTGTTACGTGAAAAATCCCCCGTTCCCGTTGCGGAAGAAGCGAAATCTGCAACAGTCAAAGTTCGCCGTGGCACCACAGTTGAGGTTGTTGAAATCAACTGAAATTGATGGCCGATAGCGACCAGTCATGCCAATGCAACATAGGAAATAATAATGCGTACCCTGAATAAAATACGATCACTGTTTAAGTCCGAAGATGGTACGATCCTTGTTTTCTGGGGCGTTTCATTTGCAGTGTTGTTTGGCATTATCGCATTGTCATTTGATATTGGCCGCATTTCCGCTACCCAGTCCGAATTGCAATCCTATGCCGACCACGTTGCACTGGCAGCTGCCGGTGAGCTGGATGGTAATAACGATGCGATCACACGGGCCACGAATGCCGCGAATAGTTTGATTTCGGATAGACAAACTTTCGGATCAGGGGCCAATGTGCTTGCAGGATCCAGCAACTATGGCCTGACGTTTTATGCGGCTCTTCCGGGTAGCGATACTGACGCGATGAACGCGCCAACCGCCGATCCTGCGGATGCGGCTTTTGCGCGTGTTGAAGTGGTGACGCAAACGGTTGACTTGACCTTTGCCGCAGCATTTTCAACACTCACCGGAAACCCACCCCCAAACAATGACGCTACGGCCGTTGCCGTAGCCGGGTTCACACAATTCGCCTGCGATATTACCCCGCTGATGTTTTGCATTCCAAATCCCAGCTTTTCGGCAGAGGCTGCTATCGGGAACATGATCCTTTTAAGATCCGGTGGTGCTGGTGCTGGATGGGGCCCCGGCGATTTTGGATTTCTTGATCCGAGCGGTTTTGCCATTGACGACGAAGGCCCCTGTGGTGGTTTGAACGGTGCCAACCTGACAAAATGTTTGATTGGGGCCGAGGAAAATATCACACGGTGTTTCGCGCAAAAAGGTGTCGAAACCGAACCAGGCCAAAAGGTCGGGATAGAAAACGCAGCTTTTAACGTGCGATTTGATATTTACGCGGCCAGCATGAACAGCAAGAAAAACGACCCCAATTATCGGCCTGCCCCGAATGTGATCAAAGGCATTGTCCCTAATGGCGGGGGCATGTGCATCGGTAATAATGAAGCACCGTCCCCGGATACTGCGGGCCTGCCGCATGATGATTGCTTTGGCGGGGGTTGCACGCGTTATGGTGACGGAAACTGGACTGTGGGCCGTGCGAATTATGTGACGGTTAACTATGGTGGTGTTGATCCCCACCCGGCGGCAACCACGCGGTATGAATACTATCTTGCCGAGATTGCTGCAGCCGGAGGCGGTTCATCATCCACTGGTATTCTTTCCGGATTGGCTGAAACGGGACGCCCGATGTGTTCCAATAACCAATCACCGGACCCGGAACGCCGTGTCGTGATTGCAGCGGGTATTGATTGTGTTGCAAACCCGATAAACGGACACGAAACCGACGTTCCCGTTAAAGAATTTGTCGAACTATTCATCACAGAACCCGTTGGCAGTGATGGTGGCTCTCCGCCCACGTTTGATTTTTGGGTGGAAGTGATTGGCTCGGCTGGCGGTGCCGGTGGTGGCGCCGGTGGTACCGGCGGGACTTTCCGCGATGTTGTGCAGTTGTATCGGTGAATGGATATGTTTAGCAAAATGAAAATAACCGGCCAGGCAAAGTGCTTTTTGAAAGATCAAAGCGGTGCTGCCCTAGTTGAATTTGCAATGTTACTGCCGATGCTGCTGCTGGTTTTTGCGGTGATGATCGAAGGCAGCCGGTTGATGTGGTCTTACCAAAGCACAATTTCAGGTGTGCGCGACGCAACACGATATCTTGCCCGTGTCGCACCTCTTGATATTTGCACAAGCGGTGGGTCTGTCGCCGGATATCAGGCTGATCTGATGGCAATTGTCAGCCAGAATATAAACGGGGTTACTATTTTCCCCGCAGGTATCACAGTAAATTCGGTGACACCAAGCTTGACATGCACACCAGGCGCTTACCGGGTTAGCCCGTCCCCCGTTGTGCAGGTTTCCGCAAATATCACAGTCACATTCGCGTTTAGCGGTTTGTTCTCTTTGGCAGGCAGTTCACTGGCCGACGTAACAACAACCATATCGGATCAATCAAGGGTATTCGGGACATGAGTATTCTACATACATATGCGCAGATAAAGAACGGTTTGCATCTTGCCTACCGCGACGAAAGCGGTGCGACGCTGGTTGAGTTTGGTATTGTGCTTGCCGTTTTCCTATTGCTGTTTTTCGGGCTGATAGATTTTGGCCGACTTGGTTTTCATTACGTCCACACAGAAAAAGCGATGCAAATTGCAGCAAGAGTTTCCGCCGTGCGTCCGCCGGCATGTCCGGGTGTACCGGAAGTCCATGTGCGGGGTACTGTCGCGCCAGGAACCTTGCCGCCAAAATTCGGTACGTCCTGCGGATCTGGTGCGACGGTGTGTACAAATCCCGGTACAATCACGTGCAGTGGGAGTGCCGCAAATCCTACGGCGAATGAAATTTGGACCTTGATTTCGGGTGCTTTGCCTAACGATGCAGGCATAGATAATCTTAGATTCAGCTACAGTTATGACAACAATTTGGGTTTTCTTGGTGGCCCCTATGTTCCTGTCGTCACAGTTGAAGTCCAGAACCTTAATTTTCAGTTCCTGTCCCCGCTCGGTGCTTTGGTCGGGCTTGCGGGTGGTGCTGCAAATCCGGGTTTAGGGGCGGATATACCGTTTCCACCAATGAGTGTTTCCTTGCCTGCAGAAGATCTGGCTATGGGGAACGATGGGTAAAGTGGATAAATGTACGAAGTGCTTATTTTGAAGTTTGGAGTTACGCGATGAAAAATGAAACAAAAAAGGTTCTTGTAATCACACAAGATGCAGGCGTGTCGAAACATGTCGGTGCTGCCTTGTCTTCACAGTCCGACATCAAATTGCAAATTGAAGAACATACGCTGCCTTTTTTAAACGGAAAGGCCATGGAAATGGCCTGCAAGCATGATGTTGTAATGTTCACAACCAATCCCAAAAACGAGAAAGATGTTGATGCCATTCGCACTTTGGCCAATGGCAACACGACAAATACCGTATTTATCGCATTGACGCCTGGGGACATTTCGCTGGCAGAAGCCCGCGAGCTTAATAAAGCCGGGGCAAATGACGTTCTTCCTTACCAGATCTCTGAATCCGATCTGTGCGAACAAGTCCATAACTGGACCGATAAAATACAATCAACCAATAATGCTTTTAACTCTTCCGCGGCATCTTCAGGCAAGATTATCACGGTGGCGCAAGCGCGTGGAGGTATAGGATCTACAACTGTAGCGGTAAATCTGGCCGATCAATTATTGGCTGCCAAAGGTATTCTGAACAAGGAAGCATGTAATAAGGTGGCACTTGTCGATCTGGATTTTCAGTTCGGTACAATCGGCAGTTTTCTGGACATCAAAGAACAGGACGGTTTGTTACAACTTGCTTCGGATGGGACCACGCCTGATAAAACATTTCTAAAACAGGCAATGGTCACGCTACCCAGTGGTTTGGCGGTTCTTACTGCCCCATCTAAATTTGCACCGATCGATGCATTAAAAAGTCATCAGGTTGCTGCTATCCTGGACATACTAAAAGCCGAATACGATTTTGTTATAGTGGATTTACCCCGTGCACTGGTTGAATGGTTAAATCCTATTCTGGATAGAACGGATAAGCTTTTTCTAGTGACAGATACTTTAGTCCCATCCATCCGACAATCGAGGCGATTGATTGATTTTTTTAGTGAATGCAATCTTGCATTATCTATAGAGATGCTGATCAATTTCGAGCATCGCCCTTTATTTCTGGCCCAGCACCACAAGGAAGCTGCGAAAGTGCTAGAGCGTGAATTCAAACATTGGCTTCCCTATGACTTAAAGGCGGCGCAAACCGCAATCGATCACGGGAAACCCATTTCTTACACAAGCCCCAGATCAAAATTGGGTCGGGCATTCAAGACGCTGGCTAAGGAAACAATAAAAGCCTTTCCTGAAACCCATCGTATCAACAAAGTAGCATAAAGAGATCTGAGAAATGTTTAAACAATTCACCGGAAACAAAGTTCCATCTAAAGATAAAGTAATCTCACTTGTAACGAAAACCGCAATTCCAGTCTCGGATCATGACGCCTTGTCTCGAGCGGACAAGACTTTAATCGAACATCTTGAACTTAAAAGTCAATTGCACGATGTATTGCTGGACAGATTGAATTTGGCTGCGATTGACAAGGTGCAACCAGAAGAGCTGAGGCGCGAAGTTGCCAATCTTGTTTCCCAAGCGTTGTCCGAAAAGCGGCAGCCAATGCAATCGGAAGCTTTCAACACGATCGTAAACGAACTTATGGACGAGGTTCTAGGTCTGGGCCCGCTAGAGCCGCTTTTGGCCGATCCAACGGTGAATGATATTCTAGTGAATTCACATGAGAGCGTTTATGTTGAACGTTTCGGTATATTGGAAAAAAGCAAAATCCGGTTTCGGGATGAACGGCATCTATTACGAATTATCGACAAAATAGTATCGCGAATAGGTCGGCGTGTGGACGAGTCCCAGCCTTGGGTTGATGCGCGGTTAGAAGATGGTAGCCGGGTCAATGCGATTATCCGCCCCTGCGCTATTGACGGCCCATCCGTTTCCATCAGGAAGTTTTCCCGCAAGCCCCTTACCATGGGTAAACTGGTTAAAAGTGAAGCACTTACACAATCCGCATCGGACTTGCTGAAGGGTCTTGTCGAGGCCAGATTGAACATACTGATTTCCGGCGGCACGGGATCGGGAAAAACCACAATGCTAAATGCATTATCTTCCTACATCGATCCAAATGCGCGCATTGTAACCATAGAAGACGCCGCAGAGTTGCAATTGCAACAAGAACATGTTGTGCGCCTTGAAACGCGACCGCCAGGCCCTTCTGGTACCGGTGCGGTTTCGCAACGTGATCTTGTGCGCAACGCACTGCGCATGCGTCCCGACCGTATTATCGTAGGCGAGGTTCGCGGGGCCGAAACATTTGACATGCTTCAGGCTATGAACACTGGTCATGATGGTTCGATGACAACAGTTCACGCAAACACATCGCGCGATGCTTTGGGCCGCCTTGAACAAATGATTACCATGATGGGGGTTGATTTCCCAATGGCTTCCATTCGTTCACAAATAGCATCTGGCATCCAAATCGTTGTGCAGTTGGCCCGGCTTAGTGACGGTAAGCGCCGCGTGATGAACGTGTCTGAAATTACAGGTATGGAAGGCGATATTGTCACCATGCAGGATATTTTTCAGTTCCGTAAAAAAGGTAAAGCGGAAGATGGAAGTATTTTGGGTGATTTTGTGGCCACCGGTATGCGCCCCAAATGCGCCGACCAACTGATAGCGGCCGGTGTGGATTTAAGTGCCTCTACCTTTCAAAATGAAAGCCCTATATTATGACCTATCTTGGAAATCAGGACCTTCAGAATATATTATACATCTTGCTTTTTTTGGGTGTCCTTCTGGCCTTTTCTGGATTTGCGCAATTATTGTCGCGTGGCGAAGATATAAAGACTGCCAAAAACCGCCGAATGCGTATGATCGCCAAGGGCGCATCAAAAAGTGAAATTTTAGCTTTGCTTAAAAAACCGGAAAAGCGTGGATTGATTTCATTGCTACCTTTTATCGGGAACTTTCCACTTGTAATACGTCAGGCAGGATTAACAATTAAGCCTGGAACAGTTTTACTACTTTGCGCAGTATGTGCGTCGATAACATTTACTGTGTCCGCTCAATTCGTATGGATATTATATGCTTTGGGTATCTCTGTGGTTTTATGTGTGGTTCTGCCATTAGGGTTAGTATATTCCACACGTAAGAAACGGCTGACGGAACTCGTTAGCCAATTGCCGGACACTTTGGACCTTATGGCCAGAGGGCTGAAAATCGGACACCCATTGAATGCCAGTATCGAAGCCGTGGCACGCGAAATGCCGGATCCAATTGGAACTGAATTCGGGTTGATGTTTGACCAGATCAGCTATGGCGATGAACTGGTTGACGCCTTTTATGATCTGGCTGAACGTGTTGATCTAGAAGATATGCGTTATCTGGCGGTAAGTGTTGGCATTCAGCACGGCACCGGCGGTGATCTGGCCCGGGTTTTATCAGTACTTTCAACCGTTATCCGTGACCGCATTGCGATGCGGCGAAGAATACATGCTATCTCATCCGAGGGACGGCTTTCCGCGAACTTTCTGTCCTGCCTTCCCATAATTATATTCATGTTCACATCCCTAACTGCCCCGTCCTTCTATGCCGGTATCAGCCAGGACCCGCTTTATGTTCCAATGATCACAGCGATCATAATACTCGTAATCGCTAATTACCTGGCATTACGGAAATTGGTCAATTTTCGGATTTAAGAAAGGTAAAAGACAATGTTGCAAATACTAGAAACTCTTGCACTTCAAATCGGCATTTCCTTGCAAACGATGTTGATTATAGGAGTGGGTTGCGGTGCATTGCTGACATTTTTTGGTGTCGCCAGCGCCGTTTCCGGTGGGAATCCGGCGGCCAACAGAATGGCAGCAGTTGCGTTAAATCATAAAACCCACAGGAAAGATAACGATTTACTGCGCATGGCGGATGCTGATCCTACTGGTTTGATGAAAACGATCATGCCCAAGGATTACAAAGAGCGGACGAAAATTCAGCTACAGCTAGCCCAGTCTGGTCTGACAAGCGCGCATGCCGTTCGAAATTTCTACTTGATACGTGCACTGTTAGGGTTTGTTTTACCCGCCATGTTTATAGCTGTAATTCTGGCAAGCAAAAACACCGTGATTAGCTTACCTGATTTTATGCTACAATCTATCGCAAATTTTAGTCAATTACGGATATTTCAAATTCTGTCGATCCTACTGGCTGTTGGTTTTTTTGGCCCAATCATGTGGTTGAACAACCGCGTTAAAGCGCGAAAAAGAAGGATAGAGGAAGGGTTTCCAAATGCACTGGATCTAATTCAAATTTCCACCGAAGCCGGGCTAGGTTTTGATGCGTCAATGACAAGAGTTGGCAATGAGCTTGCTTTGGTTTCTCCTGAAATTTCATATGAATTTTTAACAGCCCAGCGCGAAATTCAGGCTGGACGCAACAGAGATAAGGCACTCACCGATATTGCGACCAGGACAGGTGTTGAAGAAATAACCTCATTTACCAATGTGGTTCTACAATCAATACAGTTTGGCACTCCCATTTCAGCGGCACTTACCGCCTATGCGGATGAAATGAGGAAATACCGGGAATTGCGCGCACAAGAGCAAGCCAATAAACTGCCGGTCAAAATGTCGGCTGTGATGGCAAGCCTGATGTTGCCCGCTCTTTTGATGATAACAATTGGTCCTGTTGTGATTCGATACATCCGATTCTTTTCCGGATAGGAAAAATTCGGCAACCTTTACGAGATGTGAAACAAACCACACGAATAATACTTATTGTCCACAGGAAACGTAGTAATTGGTGTAATTTACACTATTTTTTCGTTGAAATACTCGTCTTTTTGTCAAAATAGTGTAAAGTGAGTTATAAGTAATCAAGTTACCTAAAAGTGCTTACTTAATCTAATGGTAAGCAGAAAAAGTGTTGAGTGCAATATAGCAGATTATTGAGTAACGGCTTTACGGTTCGTAAAATTTCATGGGGGTGCTATGTTGAACGACTTAAATATTGCAAACACAGAATCCACAAATCACCCGCAATATAATGTTGCGGATTTGACTGCTGATTGGTGTGAACCACTTCATGGACGCGCCACGTTCAGCGATAGCCTAAAGCATTTTTTGACGACCATAGGGGCGGAAGCCGGAATGATCGTTAGGGTCATACATAAAAATGACCGAGTCAAAAAATTTTTGGAAGTCGACTTAAGGGAAGCTGCCCCCTATATACCAAAGCTCAAGAGGTCTTACGCACATTGTGTGCTCAGGAAATATTTAACGAAAGCGCAAAGTTCACGGTTATGGCTTTCTTCCCAGATTGATGAAACATTAAGCCGCGACAATGACCCGTCTTTGACTGAATGGCAGTCTGCCAGATCAATGCGTGAATTGGTTGTGATCGTTTTATCAACCGATGCGCACAAAAGCGAGTTTCTGGAATTACACTTCAGGGAACCTATTACCCCCGCTTTATACGGGTCGTTAGAATTTCTATTGCCAACAATGTGCCGCACATGGTCAAATCGGACTGAGGGCATATTCTCGGCTGCGTTACATAATCGGTGCCACCACTTCGGCAGTAAAGAACTAACTCAACCGATACTTAGCTGTAGCAACCCGGCGCAATTAAGCCGTTCAGAATTCAGGGTTTGCATGTTGTTAAGCACAGGTGTGTCAATCACCGCAGTGGCATCAGAACTTTCTATATGTGTTGCAACTGTGCGCTCTCATCTGCGGTCTATCTATTCAAAAACGAACACTTCCAGTCACGCAGAATTAGTCTATCGACTATTATTGAAACAAGACCAGATTGCATCCATTACCACTCTTTCAGCATAACATACGCATTAAACAAACAGGACAAACTATGGGACTTGTACCGCTAATTCTATTTTTCCCTGTATTGTTGGCAGTAGGTTATAGTGATTTACGCAACATGCGCATTCCCAATGTATTAAGTATTTTGGCCGTCATAATATTTGTCGCGACTGCATTTTTGCTTCCGGTTCATGAATTAGGCTTTCGCATTATGGCCAGTTTGGCCACATTGGTGATTGGTTTTATTGCTTTTGTCCTGCGCATATTCGGGGGCGGAGACATTAAAATTCTGGCCGCACTCATGCTGTTTATTCCAAGCCAGACACTTGCACTTTTTGCATTCGTTATGTCAGCATCTATCTTGATTGGAATAGGGCTGGTTATGACCCTTCGCACTTTCCCCGGCGCACAACAAAGCAATTGGGCGTCATTGCAGGCCAAGGCAAAATTTCCGATGGGGATCTCTATCTGCCTGGCGGGGCTTACGCATCCGTTCCTTGTGTCGGCACTGCAGTTCTGAAATTTAACACGAAATTGCACGGTTAAATCAGTTTCGAAAACCACCCCAAATAAATGGTCAGCCTATTCGTTGTTTCAGATCATGACGCTTGAAAGCTGGTCAATGGGGATCGTACGTCCGGTTATGGAAGTGCATACCTATGCATGGGCGTTTTTTATTCCTTTCATTTTGGTTACGACATTTTCGGTGGTTAATCTGCTGGTCGGCTTGATTGTGAATTCAATGCATGACGTTGGCAATAAAGAGGCCGCAGGGGAAACAATACATTACCGCGATGATGTCTTGGCACGTTTGGGAGCGATTGAAAAGCAACTGGATGCGTTGGCCAAAAGAGAATGATTTGGTCTGAGTGTTGGAAATGACCATTCAACAGGCAATAAATTTATTACAGCACGGTCGCACAGCCCTTAAGCCGTTCAAGAACGGCCTCTTCTACTGTTCAAGGGCTTAGGTAATTGATTGTCATATGAACCTCCCTTGCTCGAAGACACAAAACTCGAACTAAAGGTCGAATGGCAGCAAGGGCTACATAGTAGTCCATTCTCAATGCTGAACACGGCATAATTGGTGAATGTCCGCTATGCGAAAGCCGACTTAGTCGCTTAGGAATGGTTTAACCCTATTCCCAAAAATTCAAGAATAACCCCCACCTGTCCAGCCCAAGCCAAACAGGTGGAAATGATAATCGGTTTATTTCATCTGTATAACTGTCAACTTTCCGTTAACACGGTCTGCAATGAACTGGATTTCGTTACCTGCTTTCATTTTTTCAAGCATGTCAGCAGCCTCGGCAACACGAAACACCATCGTCATTGCGGGCATTCCCAGATTGGTCAGCTCTTCATGAATGATTGTTACTTTACCTGACTTTAGGTCGACTTTCTTAATAACGCCTTTAGAATATTCAACATCCGCGATTGCCATTTGGGAAGCGCCCTCAACAACAACATCACCACGCATACCAGATTCGTAGTGACCCGGTATTAAGCACGCGAATTCAAACGAGCCCGTATTAGTAAAAGACCAAATTACTTCACCTTCTTCACCGGGTGCCAGACGTACCGAATTGGGGTCATCATGTTCCATCTCTGGGAATTTATCCATTATCGCTTTATGTTCCATGATAGCCGCTACATCATCGAGCACGAATTCATGATCCAGCTCACCAACGTTTTTGATCACAAAACGGATGGTTTCATCTTTCTGGATGTTAAGCGAAGATGGTTCAAAAACCATGTCACCATCGTCGGTTTCCTTCATCGTAATTTCGACTGTACGGGTTACATTATCCACAATACCTGGCACACCAACTGCTAATTCATCATGCATGTTATCTGCATGACCCTGACCATGAGCATGGCCGCTTGTATGAGTTTCATCGTCCGTATGTGTCACGGTATGGCCGCCTGTATGTGAGCCACCAGCAAAAACCGGACCTGAAATTGCAATCAGAAATGTTGT
>Ga0316189_10006512_pt1 | contig 11109 bp, 8 predicted proteins | sample LowCovwburrow_MG_FD_204930 | JGI IMG/M metagenome (GOLD analysis project Ga0316189, IMG submission 204930) | Coastal sediment microbial communities from Maine, United States - Lowes Cove worm burrow | ecosystem: Environmental > Aquatic > Marine > Coastal > Sediment | place: USA: Maine... | reverse complement strand
ACGACGGTGTCATGTTGCCGGTGGCGGTGGGCAACGGCGCTCTCTTCGTCACCGAGGAACCGCTGGCGGCCGGGAAGTGATCGACCAATGATGGGGAAACTCCACCGACGTCAGAAGGGCTACACGCTCGCCGAGCTGGTGATGGTGGCGGCGATGATCGCGCTGCTGGCGACGATCGTCCTGCCGGTGGCGAAATTCACCGTCAAACGCAATAAAGAAGCCGATCTCAGGCTGGCCTTGAGGAAGATGCGAACCGCCATCGATGAACACAAGAAACTCTCCGACAGCGGGATGATCCCGGTCAAACTGGGCGGGGAGGGCTATCCCGAGAGTCTCGAGGTTCTTGTCGAAGGCATCGATCTGGTGGGTCAGGAACGAAAACAGCGCTTCCTGCGGCGAATTCCCATCGATCCCATGACGGGTGAGGCCGAGTGGGGATTGAGGTCGTACCAGGACGAACCGGACAGCACGAGCCACGGGGGGCAAAACGTCTATGACATCTTCTCCCTGTCCGACGGAACCGGGCTCGACGGCACAGAGTACAAGGATTGGTGAGGCATGAAGAGTCGTAAGAGACCCGAAGCGGGCTTCACGCTTGTCGAGCTGATCATCGTGGTCGCGATCATCGGCATCCTCGCTGCCATTGCGGTACCGTCGATGCAGAACGCACCCATCAAGGCTCGTGAGGCGGTGATTCGCGCCGATCTCTATCAGATGAGATCGTGCATCGATCAGCATCTGGCCGACAAAGGGGTCTACCCGGAGTCGCTTCAAGCCCTGATCGACTCGGGCTACCTGCGGCATTTCCCGGCCGATCCATGGACGCATGAGACCGAGGGGGTTTGGCTGGAGCTGTCGGCTGAACCGACCGACATCGAAGATCTCGAGCCCATCGACGACGACCTCATGCCAGAGGGAGGCTTCGGCATCATTGACGTCAAGTATGCCGACGACACCCGAGTCGCCCTCGATGGTTCGTTGATCTCGGAGTGGTGATGCGAAACGGCGCGGCCATTTCGCAAATGAACAATGAAAAATGAAGAATGAAGAATGAATAATGGTGAATCGCGGGCTCCTCGAAACGTCGGATGGTGAAGGAATGATCCCCTGCACCGGTGCGCCATCGCGTCGTTGTGTCGAGTCGGAACGCTGTCCCGGATTCGGCCACGGTCGCGGTCACGGCCACGGGCACGGGCACGGGAGAGAAGCCGGATACACCCTGGTCATGTTTGTGATGGTCATCGCCGTCATGTCCATCGCCATGGGCGTCGCCGTCCAGACGGTCGCATTCCAGATGCAGCGGGAACGTGAGGCCGAGCTGATTTTCCGCGGCGAGCAGTTCATCGAAGCGATCCGACTCTACAAGATCAAGTACGGTCGATATCCGATGCAACTCAAGGAGATCTACGAGGCGAAACCCAGGGTGATCAGGAAGAAGTGGAAGGATCCCATCACCGACTCGGAGAACTGGGGCATCATCTTCCTCGGTCAAGAGGGTGGGGCGAGGGGCCAGCAGGGGCGCCAGCTGGCGGGTCCCGGGGGGCCTGGAGCCATGCCCGGCGGCGGCGCCCGGCCCATTGGAACCCAAACCCCGTTCGGCGACAGCCGGCAGGATGCCGGCAATAGCGGAGATCAAGGCGGTGCCGGCGGCGGATCGGCGACAAGGCCCGGCCAGGGCGGCGCCGGAACGGGGGGATTCGGGCAGGTTGGAGCCGATCGCAAGATGGGCCCCATCGTCGGCGTCCACTCCACCTCATGTGAGGAGGCAATCAAGGTCTACGAGGGCCACACAACATACTGCGAGTGGCGTTTCATCTTCCGCGAGCCACAGCAGCGCGGTGCCGGCAGAGGTCGACCGGGCCAGCGGCCGGGTCAACCCCCGGTGGGGTGGCACCCCGGAGACGACATCAAACCCGGCGAGGGCGGCGGCGGAACCAGACCCGGACAGCCCGGCGGCGGCCCTAGACCGCCACGCCCGATTCGAACACCACGGCCGTAGTACACTCCGCGTCCATGTCGAGCCTCCGCCCGCCCCATCCTCCGGCGCTGCTGAAGCAGCACCTGCCCGGCCGCGAGACCGTCGCCGCCGGGGTTTGGGTCACGCGGGGCTCGGCGGATGAATCCGACGACCTTGCCGGCGCCACTCATCTTGTCGAACACCTCACCCTGCGGCGCTGCGGCGGCCGCGATCGTCGAGTGATGGCGGCCCTGATCGATCGGCTCGGGGGCGATGTCGATGCATGGACCGGAGCCGAGATGATGGGGGTGAGTCTGAGCACAACGGCGGACTCCCTGGGCGACGGCCTCGAGCTCCTGGTGGATGCCATCACGGCCCCGAGCTTCGAGGTGGAGGATGTCGAGCTCGAGCGCCGGGTGATCCTGGCCGAACTCGAGCTGATCCATGATGACCCCGCCGAGCTGGTGGAAGAGGCCCTGCTGCGCGCCGCCTGGGGCAAGCACCCGCTGGCGAGACCGGTGATCGGCAGCGCCGAAAGCGTTGCGGCAATGGATATCGCAACCCTGCGACGGCACCATGCCGAGCTGATCCAGCCGGGTCGGCTGGTGGTCGCGTTGGCCGGCGACATCGACGGCAATGGTGCCCTGTCCTGTCTCGAACGGCTCGATCTAGGTTCCGTTCCGGCCCGGCCTCGACTGGCGGCGCTGGAGTGGTCGACCGGACGGGAGACGGTTACCAGGACGTGGGCCGACCAGGTCCACACCCGTATCGCCTTCGAGGCCATGCCGTCGAGCGACCCCCGACTGGCGGCGCTTTCGGTGCTCAACCGGGTCCTGGGCAACGGTTCATCAAGCCGGCTCTTCCAGCGTCTGCGCGAGGGCGAGGGGCTGACCTACGACATCTGGTCGGGTCTGGCTCTACGGCGGCCGGGCGGCCTTCTGGAGATCGGTTGGGCGTGTGCACCCGAGGTGAACCACGAGGTGTGGAAGCATGTTCTCGCCGAGGTCGAGCGTCTGCCCCGGGATCTCGCGGACAACGAGTTGGAGGTCGCGCAGGAGGGCCTGTTGCGCGGCCTGCGGATGGACAGCGATTCGCCCATGGCGCGGTGTGCCATGGATGTGACCGAGGTGCTGGATCACGGTCGCAGGTTCGACCTCGGCGCAGTGCGGGCGGAGCTCGAGACCGTGACCATCGATGACGTCCGCGGGCTCGCCGAGAGCATCCTGCGCCTCGACCGCATGGCCGCCGCGTTGTGCGGACCCAATGGCGCCGAGCTGCCGGGCTGACCGAGCGTCGGCGGCCCGCTTCGCCGCCGGGACAGTCGCACCGGAACGGTCTGGTAAGCGGTGTTTCCCGCGTGGTCGGTTGCGGTTGCGGACGCGGCTTCCCGGGGCTCCGGCCTTCTGGACCGCCTCCGGCGTCCCAGCGTCGCACCATCGGCGCGGTCGCGCGGGGGTGATGGAACCCAAGAAGAGCGATTCTCACCGGCGATCTGGGACAATCTCTTGCGCTCTGGGCACTTGCGAAGATGCTCCGAATACCAACGGGTATGCTTCCGCTCTTCGCAAGCGCCAGAGCATCAAGATCTTGCCCCATCTCATCCGGCAGAATCGCTCATCATGGGTTTAAGGACTGCGACCACGCCGATGGCACGCCGGCGGCCTGCTTCGCTACGTGGACAGCCGCGCCGGAACGCTCTGCCGCGAGGGTTGCCCGGTATGACATTGTGCGGTGCGCGCGAGCCGCCGGGGGGGTGGTGGCGGCACAATGTCAAACCCGGCACGCCCCGGTGGGGCGCCATATGCCCGCGCTCTCAGGGGCGACCCCGCACTCCCCGGTGGGACGCGCTTTCCTGGTGTCCGGTGCGACCATAGGGAGCGCCGTCGCAATTCGTCCGACGAATTGCCCGTGTATGATCCCCGCATGAACGACACGCCGACGATCCGGGTTCAGAGGCTGCCCCACGCCGCGGGGCTGGAGCTGCCGTCGTACGCCTCCGCCGGAGCGGCGGGGGCCGATCTCCGCGCGGCGGTGGAATCCGATGTGGTGCTCGCCCCGGGCGAACGGGCCGCGGTGCCCACCGGGCTGATCCTGGAGATCCCTCCGGGTTGGGAGGGCCAGGTTCGACCGCGCTCCGGCCTCGCCATCAGGCACGGTCTGACGGTCGTCAACGCTCCAGGCACCATCGACAGCGACTATCGCGGTGAGGTCAAGATACTGTTGGTCAATCTCGGCGGTGAAGCCGTCACCATCCGCCGTGGCGATCGTGTGGCTCAGCTGGTCCTGGCCCCGGTGGTCCAGGTCGGCTTTGTCGAGGCCGAGAGCCTCCAAACCACCGATCGCGGCGCCGGTGGCTTTGGATCGACGGGGCAGTAGGTCCGTGGAAATCGACGTCCTCGCCTCGGGCTCGTCGGGCAACTCGGTCCTGGTGCGCTCGGGTGGCACCGCGGTGCTGGTTGACATCGGTGTGTCGGCGTTGCAGATGAAGAAGCGTCTCGAGTGCTTTGGTTGCGGACCCGAGGATATCGACGCCATCTTTCTCACCCACGAGCACTCGGATCACATCCGCGGGCTCGAGGTCTTTCTCCGCAGACACCACCAGGCGCCGGTGTGGACCACTCGCGGCACCTGGTCGCGGGTGCCGGTCAAGACCCGGACCGGAGGTGAAATCGAATCGGGCCGCGACTATCCCGTAGGCAGCCTCCGCGTGCGACCCGTCGCCACCAGTCACGACGCTGCCGAACCTGTGGCCTACGTCTTCGAGGATGGAATGCAGCGCGTTGCCGTGTGCACTGACACGGGCATCTTCACCAACCTGCTCGAACAGCGTCTCGCGGGCTGCGATCTCTTGCTCATCGAGACCAACCACGACGCCGACATGCTCCGGCACGGGCCCTACCCGTGGCAGCTCAAACAGCGGATCGCTTCGCGGCTCGGCCACCTCGGCAACCACCAGACCGAGGAGGCCCTCGACCGGATCAAGTGCTCCGAGCTCAAGGGTGTGGTCGGGTTGCATCTTTCGGCCGAGAACAACTCCACCCGGCTGGCCAATGAGTCTCTCCACCGAGCGATGAACGGGTGCATCCCGGTGACCGTTGTCCCGCGCACCGAGATGCTCCGCGTCACCGTTGGTCAGACCGCGATCTTCGAAACGGTCGCATTACCCCCCAAGGGCGCGTGATCGGAATATCACCGCAAGAACGCGAAGAACGCCAAGCATCGCAGAAGCTGTCAGCCATCAGCTTTTAGCTATCAGATTGGCAACACCGCTTTCGTCGCAACATCACACCGCCACACCTGTGGACCCGATGACATCCGCGCACGAGGTTGAAACACAAAGAACACGAAGATCCACAAAGACACCACAAAGGCCCGTTCTTGACTCATCGCAAGGCCTGATGAGAGGGAGTCCGGGTCAATAAATGCGATGCTCCGTGGTTCCTTCGTGGTTCTTAGCGTCCTTTGTGTTTCAAAACCCGACCGCTACGGCTGACGCTTCGCCACCGCAGGCTGCGATTTGTACAGGGTTCGGTTGGGTTGCGGGCGAAGCCTGCGATGTGAACTTTGTGCCTTCGCGGTCTTATTTTTCTTCGCACCAGATCCGGGCGTTTTGGAAGAGCCTGAGCCACGGTGAAGTCTTCAGGTCCCGGCGCCACTGCGATGGCATCCACCCCCACTGCCACTTCAGGAAGCAGCGCTCGGGATGGGGCATGATCGCCAGGTGGCGGCCGTCCGAGGAGCACAGGGCGGCGATGCCCTCGGGCGACCCGTTGGGATTGAAGGGGTAGCTTTCGGTGATCCGACCCTCATCGTCGGCAAAACGCACGGGGGCCAGTCCGTCGGCGAGTACGCGATCGAGCACCGCACGGTCGGGGAAGAGCGCCCGCCCCTCGCCGTGCTGGACCCAGATCCCCAGGGTCGAGCCCGCCATACCGTCGAGCAGCACCGCAGGCGACGGCTCGATCTTGACGGTCACGAAGCGGGACTCGAACCGGCCCGATGCGTTGCGTACGAAACGCGGTTGGATGGGGTCGGCGAGGCCGCGCCACGGCACGAGGCCGAGCAGGGCGAGGAGCTGGCAGCCGTTGCAGACGCCGAGGCTGAAGGTGTCCGGCCGAGCGGCGAAACCCTCGAACTGGCGGCGAAGGCCGTCATTGAAGCGGATGGTCCCGGCCCAGCCCTTGGCCGAGTCGAGGACATCGGCATAGCTGAAGCCTCCCACCGCTGCGAGGCCGCGGAAGCGATCGAGGTCGATCCGCCCGGCCAACAGATCCGACATGGTGACATCCCAAGGTTCAAAACCGGCGGCGTGAAAGGCGGCGGCCATCTCCCGGTCACCGTTGGAGCCCTCCTCTCGGAGGATGGCCACCGGGATCATTTCGGCGCGGCACATAACTTCGGCGGGAGTCGGTTCGGGATCGAAGCCGAGGCCCCAGGACGGGGCCCGCCGATGGGCGAGCCCGCTCTGCTCCTCGGCGACACAGCCGGGATCGGCCTGACGCCGGTCGAGCTGGAACGAGGTCCATTCCCAGAGATCGCGCAGGGCGCGCATGTCCTCGTCGAGGACAGCTCCGCCGCCGACACCGATCCAGACCCGCGGTTCGGCGAGGGTGCGGCCGATGGCGATGCACGGCACATCGTTGCCGAGGAAGAGCGCCAGGGCGTCGTCGAGATCGTCCTCATCGACCTCGAGAACGAGGCCGAGCTCCTCGGCGAAAAGCGCCGCCAGCGGGTCATCGGATGCCGGGAGCTCGACATCAAAGCCGCAGTTGCCGGCAAAGGCCATCTCGAGCAGGGTGGTCACGAGGCCGCCATCGGAGCGGTCGTGGCCCGCGGCGATCATTCCCTCGGCGATCAGGGTCTGCACCGCGTCGAAGGCGCGACCGACCAGCTCGACGTCATCGACATCGGGGCAATCGTCACCGATCTGGCCCCAGACGTGGGCCAGGGCGGAACCGCCGAGTCGGTTGCGGCCGACACCGAAATCGACATAGAGCAGCCGGCCGCGGTCTGGAAGTTCGAGGTCGGGGGTGACGGTCCGGGTGATGTCGGGGCATGTGCAGTAGGCCGAAATAACCAGCGTGCCGGGGGTCTTGACCGTCTCGCCGTCGGGGGCCAGCGCCGCCATGGAGATGGAGTCCTTGCCGCCGTCCACCGCGATCCCGAGGGTCGTCATCATGTCGCACATGGCCTCGGCGGCGTCGTGCAGGGCGGCGCCTTCGCCGGGGAGCTTGGCCGCCCACATCCAGTTGGCCGAGCAGCGGATGTCTTCGAGGGCCGTGACCGGCGCCCAGACCAGATTCGTGAGCGCCTCGCCGACCGAGAGCCGAGCCATGGCCGTGGGATCGAGCAGACCCTTGATGGGCTGCTCACCGATGGCGGTGGCGCCGCCGGTGGTGCCCAGATGGCTGCCGGCGACCACCGCTACGTCGGCCACCGTGAGCTGGAGCGGGCCGGCGCAGGGCTGGCGGGCAACGAGACCGGTGACGGCGCGATCGACCTTCGTGGTGAGGAATCGCTTGGAGCCCACCGAGAGCAGGCGCAGGACCCGGTCGAGGGCATCTCGGACGGTCAGCCCTTCGGGTAGGGTGACGGGCTCGAGCACGGGTGTCGTGCGGTCGAAGGTAAAGCTCTTCTGCGGCATGTCGCCGAGGACATGGGCGAGGTCGAGATCGACGGGGGTCGAGTCGTCCCGCTCGTCGTGCACGACGACGCGGCCGTCACCGGTGACCCGACCGACAAAGGCCGCAGGGACCTTCTCGCGTTGGCACAGCGCTTCGAAGAGTCCGCGGTCCTCGTGCCGAATCAACAGGGCGTCGTTCTCCTGGTATTCGGCGCCCCAGATCTCGAGCACCGACAGGGTTTCGTCACCGACGGGAAAATCACGAGCTTCGATCCGCGCCCCGGCCGGTTCGACGATCTCCTTGAGCACATTGCAGTTGCCGCCCGCACCTTGATCGTGGATCGAGACGATGGGGTTGTCCGGTCCGAGCTCGCAACAGGCCCGGATCACCCGGTTGACCTTCTGCTCCATCTCGGCGTCGCCGCGCTGAACGGCGTTGAAGTCGAGCTCGGCCACGTTCTCGCCCTGAACCATCGATGAGGCGGCGCCGCCGCCCATGCCGATGCGGTAGGCCGGACCGCCGAGCTTGACCACCCACATCCCGACCTCGGGTGAGCCCTTGCTGATGTGTTGGTGATCCATCTTGCCGATGCCGCCCGAGAACATGATGGGCTTGATCCACTCGCGGCGTTCTCCCGAGGGCAGCCGCAGACCGAAGGACCGAGTGAAGCCCTGGACCACCGGCTCGCCGAACTTGTTGCCGTAGTCCGAGGCGCCGTTGGAGGCCTCGATCTCGATTTCCAGCGGGCTTGCCAGATTTTCCGGATAGGTGAAGCTCGGATCCTCCCACGGCATCGGATCGCCGGGGATCTGGAGATTGCCGACGCAGTAGGCGGCGGTGCCGGCGGTGTAGTCCGAGCCGCGGCCGGTGGCGTGGACGTCGCGGATGCGTCCGCCGGTGCCGGTCTCCGCGCCGGGAAAGGGCGCGACGCCCGACGGAAAATTGTGAGTTTCGGCGGTGAAGATCAGATCCTGATCGACCTCGGACTCCGCCAGCGGCGAAGGAAGTCCGGGGTCGGTCGGCAGAACCGTGGTGGTGGCGGCGCCGCGAATCGAACTCGAGTTGTCGGTGAAGGCGATGACGCTGTTGTTGGGGTTGGCCTCGAGGGGGCCCTGGATCATGGCGATGAGGTGGTCGGGCGTTTCCTCGCCATCGAGGACGAGCTTGCCCTTGAAGAACCAGTGGCGCGAGTGTTCCGAGTTTGACTGGGCGATGTCGAAGCACTCGACATCGGTTGGGTTGCGGCCGATCCGGTCGCGGAAGAGCCCGGTGTAGTAGTCGAGATCCCAGTCGTCGAAGGCGAGGCCGAGCTCCGAGTTGATCTTTTCGAGCGCAGCCCGACCCTCTTCGAGGACGGGGATCTCGGTCACCGGGCGCGGTTCGACCCCGACTGAGAAGCTGGTGAGGGGCTCGGGGTAGGGGCACTCGGTCATTCGGTCGTGAATCGCAGCGAAGAACGCGCCGCGCTGATCATCGGTGATGGGCTGTGATGCCCGCAGTTCGAATCGCCTCGATCGTTCGATGCGTCGGATGCTCCGGAGACCACAAGCGTGACAGACGGCCACCGCGTTGGTGGACCAGGCGGTGGAGAAGCTCATCCGCGGTCCGACCTCGAAGATCTCGCCGTGACCGGTCTCCATGAAGCTGGTGTCGCCGAAGCCCTCGGGCTCGAAGGTCTCCGCCAACAGCCAGCGCAAGACCTCGAGTTGGCGGTCGTCGAGTTCGCCGTCACTGGCGATGTAGAAGCAGTGCTCGGTGTCGATGGCGTCGATCTCGATGCCGAGGTCTCGGGCCGCGGCGACGGCCTTGGCGCGTTCGACGGTTGAGAGCCCGGGTGTCCGATACCGGCGTGTGATCGTCATGGGGTGTTTGTATCACGATTACCGCGTCCGCGTCCGTGTCCGATCCTCTCCTTCTCCCTTTCCCTGTCCCTTGTGTAGGCGTGAATCAGGGAGAAGGAGAAGGAGAGGGAGAAGGAGAGGAACTGACTTGTCAGGGTTCGCTGCATTGGATAGGGTGGCGGAAACATCCCGGTGCGTTCTCGTCGGGAGCGGGAGCGGTAGCGGGAGCGGGAGCGGATTGAGCCATGGCCACCTACAAAGACGCAGGTGTCGACATCGATGCGCAGGACAAAGCCCTCGAGCAGGTCAAGAAGATGGTGCGCAATACTTACACCGATGGGGTTCTCTCCGATCAGGGCGCCTTCGGTGGGCTCTTCCGCGTGCCAAGGGGCTTCTCCGAGCCGGTGTTGGTGGCCTCGGCCGACGGTGTCGGGACCAAGCTCAAGGTGGCCATTGCCACCGGTCGCAACGGCACCGTCGGTCAGGACCTGGTCAACCACTGCATCAACGACATTCTGGTCCAGGGGGCGCGGCCGCTTTTCTTCCTCGACTACTGCGCCACGGGCCGGCTCGAACCCGATGTGGTGGCCGATGTCATCGGCGGTGTGGCGACGGCCTGTTCCGAAGCCGGGGTTGCCCTGCTTGGAGGTGAGACCGCCGAAATGCCGGGATTCTACGGCGACGGCGACTACGATCTGGCGGGCTTCATCGTCGGCGTGGTCGATCGTAAGTCGATCCTCGATGGTTCGAAGATCAAGAAGGGCGACGTGCTGGTCGGCCTCCCGAGCACGGGACTCCACACCAACGGCTACTCGCTGGCCCGCAAGGTGCTTCTCGACGATCCCGGTTTCGGACCCGATGATGTGATTCCCGAGCTCGGCTGCTCGGTGGGGGAGGAGCTGCTCAAGATCCACCGCTGCTATGTCAACGAGGTCTGGCCGCTTCTGGCGAAGGGCTATATCCACGCCATGGCTCACATTACCGGGGGTGGACTGACCGACAACCTCCCCAGGGTGTTGCCCAAGGGCTTGCAGGCCACCATCAAGGTGGGCGCCTGGGAGATCCCGCCGGTCTTCAAGGTCGTGGCCGAGAGGGGACAGGTGCCTGAGGATGATCTCTGGCGGACCTTCAACATGGGCGTCGGGATGGTCCTCATCGTCCGACCGAAGCGCTTGAAGAAGGTGCTCGAACACCTCAAAGACGTGGGATGTCAGGGCTTTCCCATGGGCAATATCGTCAAGGGGAAGGAAGGCGTCGAATACGATCACCCACCGGAGGGGTTTCCGAGCGGGTTGCGGTAGCCGGCTGGCGAGTCCTGATCGGTGTAGTACCGACGAGGTCCTGTGATCGCGGTTGCCCGCGAGTTCCCCCTCAAACGATGTTTGGGCCCGAAAAGTTCGACGTTCCGGTGCACATGGGCACCCACGGCTACTGATCGCGTTTTCCTCTCCCCTCCCTCTCCCGATGCGAATTCGTTCATTGGGAGAGGGAGAGGGAGAGGGTAGAATCTCGCAACCCCTTGCGTTTCGGCGGGAAATGCGTACAATGTCGGTCCCGGTTCGTCCGCGCGCCGGAGATTACAACTCCTTGCTCCGGACCGCAGTTTCGGAGCCCAAGGCCATGAGGAGAACACATGCCTTTGTATGAGCTGGGGCTCATCGTCGACCCCGAGGTTGCCCCCGAAGAA
>Ga0316189_10006511_pt1 | contig 11110 bp, 8 predicted proteins | sample LowCovwburrow_MG_FD_204930 | JGI IMG/M metagenome (GOLD analysis project Ga0316189, IMG submission 204930) | Coastal sediment microbial communities from Maine, United States - Lowes Cove worm burrow | ecosystem: Environmental > Aquatic > Marine > Coastal > Sediment | place: USA: Maine... | reverse complement strand
GGTAAAGAAAGTCGGCGGCAAGTCGGGTGAATGGACCAGGTAATAAACTTCAGGAACAGATTTCAGGAACAGGGTGAACGATGAACGTTTTAATTCGATCAATAAAATATTTATTCATATTTCTAGTACTGGTATTCATCGCTTTGCTGGCATTCGCCGCAACATTCGATGCAAACAATTACAAGCCACAGATCATCGAGCAGGTGGAAAAAGCAACCGGCCGTACGTTCAATATCGATGGTGATATCAACCTGTCAGTTTTTCCCTGGGTTGGTCTTAAGGTTGAGAGTGTTTCATTAGGTAACGAAAAAGGGTTCAAAGCAGAGCAGTTTGCTGCCATCAGACAACTGGATGTCAAAGTCAATGTGTTACCTCTGCTTAAAAAAGAAGTGGAGATAAATACTATACGTTTACATGGTTTAAATGTTTCTCTCGAAGTTGCTAAAAATAGCGCCAATAACTGGAGCAGCCTGGCGCAGACAGAAGCTGCCACGGAAAGTGCCATGGAAAGAGAAGCAGCAGCCGCTGAAAAAGTACAACAGCCTGCAGAAGAAAAAGAAGGTGCTCTACCGTTGCAGTCTCTTCGGGTTGAAGGATTCGAGTTCGTTGATGCCATGATCAGGTACGATGATCGCAGCAGCAATACCAGCGCAACGGTTTCAGAGCTGAACCTGACTACCAGTGCTATTGCTTTCGATGAGCCTATAGATGTCACGTTTGGTGCCCGTATCGAAAACAGTCAGCCTGCCATCGATACACGATTAGAGATGAGCACACAGTTAACTTTTGATAAAGAGTTAACAACGTATACGCTACGCGATCTCGTATTCACCATCATTGCGAATGCCAATGAATTTATTCCGCAGCAGGAAAAGATAGAAGTCAGGTCATCTATCGATGTATCGATGGATGAGCAGCGTGTTGTGTTGAAGCAGTTACAACTATCGGCACTGGGTACCACGACGCTGGCCGATATCACGGTCACTCAGTTTATGCAGGATCCCGTTATTCTGGGTGACGTCGAAGTTCAGTCATTCAATGCGCGTGAGGTCGCAAAACGTGTTGCCGTTGAATTGCCCGTGATGGCAAAAGCGAATGCATTGCATCATGTCGCGATTAAAACAAAGATAAAACTACATGGCCAAAAATTGCAGGCGAATGACTTTAACCTGGCTCTCGACGACAGTACATTGAGTGGTTGGCTGCATGTGATCGATATAGGCAAACAGCAGCTGCGTTACGACCTGTCGTTTGATCAGCTGAATATCAATGACTATATGCCACCAGTGGTTGAGACGGCTGAAAAACCTGGCGTTGTCGCAGGCGCTGGTGCTGGCCCTGGCCCTGCATCAGCTGTAGAAGGCGCCACAACCGGTGATGAAAAGATCGAATTGCCCGTCGAGATGATGCGTAATCTTGATGTCCAGGGTGATTTCAGGATCGCTTCGTTAACCGTAAAAGAATATCAGATCAAACAGTTCCTGATGACAACGAAAGCACATGACGGGATCATCGATATCAAACCGCTCACCATGCAGGTATTACAGGGGCAGGTGAATAGCGCGGTTAATGTGAATGTGCAGAAAGAAAAGCCCGCATATGCGATCGACCTCAGCATTAACCAGGTGCAGGCCGGACCTGTCGTTGATCCGTTCCTCGTCGGCATCATGGGTGATAAGCCTATGACGATGGAGGGTGCGGTTAACATGACGATGGATGTGAAGACAACTGGCGAGACGGTCAATCAACTGAAACAGGCCAGTAAAGGACAGATCGTACTCGATATGAAGGAGACCGCAGTGAATGGTTTTGATCCGGAATTCTATATGCGTTCGTCTGTTGCAGATTATGTCGATAGCAAGGGCTTTGGCATGTCGAAGACGATCATGGGGAATTACCGCCCGCGTGAAGTGACCGTGTTCGACAAGATTCACAGCACCGTTAAACTCGGCGATGGTAAAGCGCGAACCGATGACTTCTTGATGTCGGCCGAACGGGTGCAGGTCACTGCGAAGGGTTATGTTGATATCATGCGGGATACTGTCGACGTCGTATCGTCAGTGGCGCTGCCACGCGGAAAGACGGCGGTTGAGAAGATCCTGGATAAACCGATATTTGTCAGGGTTCATGGCCCCTTCGATGCACTGCAATATGATCTGGATACAGATCGTCTGAAGAAGTCGACTACGGATGTATTAGAGAGCCAGGCAAAGGCGAAGATCGATGCTGAAAAGCAGCGCCTGAAAGACAAAGCCGAGGCAGAGAAACAACGCTTAAAGGACAAAGCGGATGCGGAAAAACGTCGTGCGGAAGAAAAGGCCAAGGAAGAGCTGAAAAAACAGACAGACAAATATGAAGATAAGTTAAAGGACAAGCTTAAAGGGTTATTCTAGTGTCTGCTTTTGCCGATCGTCTGCTCGACTGGTACCGGCGATACGGCCGTCATGATCTGCCCTGGCAGGTCGAACCATCGTTATACCGTACCTGGGTGTCAGAGGTTATGTTACAGCAGACCCAGGTTGTGACGGTAATCCCTTACTTCGAAAAATTCATGCAGCGCTTTCCGGGTATTTCGACATTGGCGGAGACCCCGCAGGATGAGGTGATGCGGTACTGGGCTGGGCTAGGCTACTACAGCCGTGCCAGGAACTTGCATAGTGCAGCGGGCATCATTGCCGAGCAGCATGGTGGTGAATTTCCCCAATCATATGAAGACGTGCTGGCATTGCCCGGTATCGGTCCTTCCACGGCCGGTGCAATCCTGGCGCAGGCCCTGGGGCAGCGACATGCGATCCTTGATGGGAATGTTAAGCGGGTACTGGCTCGCTACCGGGCGATAGAGGGCTGGCCGGGACAATCAACGGTAGAGAAACAGCTTTGGTCATGGGCAGAAAAGTACACCCCGGAGCAGGATGTCGCTGAATATACGCAGGCGGTCATGGATCTCGGGGCGATGGTGTGTACCCGCGCTTCAGCAAAATGCGATATATGCCCGTTGATGGCCGATTGTATGGCCCATCAGGCAGGGCGTGTGGCTGAGCTGCCAGGCAGAAAACCGAAAAAAGTCCTGCCGGTGAAAGCAAAACGGTTCCTCATCATTCGAAATAATCACGGGCATTATTTATTGGAAAAACGCCCTCCAACAGGCATCTGGGGTGGGTTGTGGAGCTTGCCCGAGCTGGCAATGGAACAGTCCGTCGGTCAAGCAGTGCAGCAAAACTGGAAACTGATAGTTAATGATTACAATGACTTATCCACGTTCCGCCATACCTTTAGTCACTTCCACCTGGATATCACTCCCTGTGAAGTAAGTGTCGCACAAGTTACAAGTGCCGTCGCTGATCCGCAACAGTACCAGTGGTGTAGTGATATCAGTGAACTCGCTCTGGCGGCGCCGGTGGCTGTCATCCTGCAATCGTAAAATAATCGATTGAAATCTGGTCAAGAAACTTGACTCAACGGCGTCGAGCAGATTAAATACGCATCCTTTGAGCCGCACCGCTAAGGCGCAGTCCTGATTAGCACTGGTTCAAATGATTGTCATATCAAAAATGGCCGAATAGCTCAGTTGGTAGAGCAGCGGATTGAAAATCCGCGTGTCCCTGGTTCAATTCCAGGTTCGGCCACCATTTTTTTATTCTCAAATAAAAGTTCTTTGCCTAATAGTGCAGTGTTTTTCTGTGTCGAATTGAACCAGGCTGGTTAAATTATTCGGCTCATCCCTGTGCCTCACCCTTCGGGCCACACAGAAAACGTGTGTTCATGTTTGCTCCGGGCAAACATAGTCCAGGTTCGGCCACCATTTTTTTATTCTCAAATAAAAGTTCTTTGCCTAATAGTGCAGTGTTTTTCTGTGTCGAATTGAACCAGCTGGTTAAATTACTCCGCACGTCCCTGTGCTACGCCCTGCGGGTTCGCCCTAAAATACAGGGCTCATGAAAAATTGTTCCAGACAATTTATTATTCGGCTCATCCCTGAGCCTCACCCTTCGGGCCACACAGAAAACGTGTGTTCATGTTTGCTCCGGGCAAACATAGTCCAGGTTCGGCCACCATTTTTTTATTCTCAAATAAAAGTTCTTTGCCTAATAGTGCAGTGTTTTTCTGTGTCGAATTGAACCAGGCTGGTTAAATTACTCCGCACATCCTTGTGCTGCGCCCTTCGGGTTCGCCCTGAAAGACAGGACTCATGAAAAATTGCTCCAGGCAATTTATTATTCGGCTCATCCCTGTGCCTCACCCTTCGGGCCACACAGAAAACGTGTGTTCATGTTTGCTCCGGGCAAACATAGTCCAGGTTCGGCCACCACTTTCTATAGATCTGATGTCATTGCGAGCTTTAGCGTGGCAATCTTCTTCATCTGCGCTCAAGGCACATATGAGAATATAAAGTAATAACTGCTATTTCTATTAGGAATCAATTGTCATTGATGATCCCTTATTTTCTTGACCTTTATTTACTTGCTATTTGCCTGTAATATCAGAGTCTTATGCACACCAGTACACAGAAAATCCAGACCGTCTCGGTACAGTCCGGGCGGCCTTCGAGCAGGATTTCGATCAGCGAAGAGGCGCAGCAGGATGTGCGCAAGGCTTACCTGGTGTCGCAGCGCCAGCGATTTAAAACCGAGATCAATCGCCTGACTTCAGGTGATATGTTGCGAATGCTCGATGAAAAGACGTCAGCCGGCGAAGATGCCGGAAGACTGAGTTTTTTGATGAGTTATGTTTTTGCCTGGAACTGGTTGCAGCAGAATATCAATGCTCAATACCAGGCGGAAGTACTGAGCAGTTTCTGTAAGGGTCCGCAGGCATTCTTGATGGAGATGCTGCTGCAGAGTAACAGTACTGCCGAGTTCATCCAGGCTTATATCGAGTACTGGCAGCAATACCGTGGTGAGGCACAGTTACAACAGCAGAACCTGTTGCAGCTGCTGCAGCAAAAGCAGACCCCGGGTAACCTGGCTGATTATATCGAGTCGGTGTGGGCGTCTCTGCAGCTCTTCGATAAGAGTTTTGATATTGGTTACAAAGAGTTGGCAAAGCAGGAGAAAGACCGTTATGCCGACATGCTGGCTGAGGAAGATAAGGAGCGACTGGCGCTTGTCGATCAGCTGCCTGACACCGAACCCCTGGCAGCATTCAGCAAGCTTGGTATTATTCCCGCCATGGGCTGTCCGCAGACCTGCCGGCATTGCATGTTTATCTTTCGTCCACTGATGAAGAATACCGATGACCCGGCACAGCTGTTTCGAATGATCGATGAGTTAACGACTTCGGTATTATTTACCGGTGGCGACCTGACGAAGCACCTCGATCATTTTTATAATGCGATAGCATCGATGCAACATGTCACCACCTTCGCCATCCTGTTGAATGGTGACTTTGCCGATAGTCGTGAGGTCACAAAGCAGGTAATGGGTAAGATGGCTGCCGCTATCCGTCGTCGCTCTGTCACCTGGCCGAAAGCAAAAGTGATGCTGCAGGTCAGCTTTGATGAGTTCCACCAGGAAGTGGTGGTCAACCGTCAGGGCGAATTAAACGAGCGTATCCCTGTTACCAAGATAGCTAATATCGTCGAAGCAGCGCCAAAGTATAAAGATGAGATTCAGCTCTGCCTGTTGCATAAGCAGGGGCATCTTAATTTTTCCATGGAGCTGTTTCAAAAAGGTGTGTTCGCGCGCCTGGTCAATGAACTGGGGAGGCGGGGGCAGCAGGTGCAGGTATTATCTTCAGCGCCATCCTCGCGTTTGAAGCGTAACCCGTTAAACCCGGAGCAGCCGGCGCCATTGATCAAAGATGCTACCTTCGTGTTAACGAAATACCCGGATGCGCACATGTTGCTGACCAGTACCACCATCGATGCGTATGGCCGTGCCAATATGATGGAGCTGCATGAAGCGGTGAATGAGCGTGACCTGTTAAAACAGATGCTGGCTGGTGGCGGCACTGGTGGTGAGACCTTTGATAAAGACCTGATGTTCTGGTTCAACGGCTGGGCAACATTATTCTCCGCGGTACATATGTGCCTGGGTAACGTGATCGAGGATGGTATGGAAACGATCCGGAAACGACAGCTCAAGGATCCTCTGAGCAATGCTTTAAACCGGTTTGATCTTCGATTACTGGATTATTATCGAGAGTTACGTGATGATCTCGATTCCATCATCGAAAGATCTACCAGTCCGCACCACCTGTTCCATACCATAACCGAAGATGGTGCCATGCGCCTGCATATGACCCGGCGATTAATAACTGACAGCGCTTAAGCTTTCTATGTCATCCTGAACGAAGTGAAGGCTCCTGCTTTTTGCACTCTGACATAATCGTATAAGATACTTCGGCTTCGCTCAGGATCGCCGTCATCGATGATTAGAAGTGATACTGCAGATATAGAGAGGGGTAATTACTGCCACCCTTGATGCGTCCGAAAGCTGACGAAGTTTCAAAGATCGAGGAACGGTGGTGCACACCGATACCAAAGTACATGTCATCGATCGAATGTGCGCCAAAGGTATCGCCCAGGCTGAAGTCGGCGGTGAAGTCGAGGTAGTTCATCAGGTTGCTGGAACGATACCCTTTCCTGTCCATCTCGCGTTGCTCCAAGTTGGAGACCGTCTCGATGTAGGATATACCTTCAGCGAAGCCGAGTCGCCAGTGTACCGGCCAATTGATGTTGTAATAGGCCTTTATTCCCAGGACATACTCATTGGTGGGCTGCAGGTCATAAGTGATGGTGCACGGATTGATGCCATCACAGGTATTATCGCCGAGGCCGGCAAGCTCCGTGGTATTGATCCCCTGACCCGGTTCGAGAGTCTGGCTATAAGGGTCGGAGCTGTGATGATAGACATAACCCAGGGTCATATAGATATCGAGTGCCTCGACACCAAACAGGCTGTCGGCAACCGGGTGGCCATAAAAAATCGAGGTCAACTGGTTGTTCTGTTCATCATCCATCGAGTCTAAGGCAAAAATGTCACCGATGTTTGATGGCGTCGCCCAGCCATGTGCTACCCGGACATAAGGCTTTGCCTTGAGTGTTCTCACTTTTGCCCTGGTCTTGTCATTAAAGAAGGCCACGCCCAGATAGATCTCGCCATAGGTGCCATTTTCGATGGTCGATGAATCACGTGTATTACGATCAAGGGTAGTCAATTGTGCACGACCTAACAGGTACAGATTACTGATCACATGGTATCGGACCTCACTGCCCACGGTTAAATCCAGGCCGCTGCCGATCTTGTTATCAAAAGTCTCTGAAGGGTTCGCAGGGTTGGTTGCACCATCCAGGCCGAAATAGTAATCGTTAAAATCAGCGCTTTTTAAGCGTAACCTGGCATAGGGAAACAGTTCCCATGAACCGGATTCCCAGTGGTAACGAGTATCCAGGGTGGAAAAAAAACGACCATGAGTATCGCTCATGATCTGGAAGTTGGTTTCCAGGTTCTTATTGATTCGGTATTTTGCTTCACCACCGATATCGAGCGCATTACCGCGTATCAGGTTCTGATATTCTGCCGGGATATCGAAATAACGGTACTGGCCTATAAGGCTGAACTGCCATTCTTCGCTGTTATACAGCTTTGCACCACCGGTCAGACCGCGGATAAAGAAGGTGTCGCCATCATAGAACATCAGCGGGATAAAATCTGAGACCTGTTGCTCATCAGTCGGATACGGGATCTTTGCTATACGAAAACCCGCAGCGATGCCCCAGTCTCTTTCAGCGACTTCATATGCCTGTACGGACATAGAGAGAGCAAAAATAATAATGGCGGTAACTAGTTTTTTCATGAGCTATTGTCCGGATAAGAAATCTGTTTCCCACTGCCAGGCCGTTTTTACGATGTCCTGGAGTTCGGCATGTCTAGGATGCCAGCTCAGTTCTTTCCTGGCAAGTGTCGAATCTGCAACTAATACCGCCGGGTCACCAGCGCGCCGTGGCTCTATGCTGACTTTGAAGTCGTTGCCTGAGACTTTTTTGGCGACATCGATCACCTGCTTGACGGAGAAGCCCGTGCCATTGCCGAGGTTGTAGCGTGCACTCTTATCGGTCTCGATCATCCTGTGCAGGGCTAACGAGTGGGCTTCGCAGAGATCATTGATATGTATGTAGTCTCGCACACAGGTACCGTCATCGGTGGCATAGTCATCACCGAATACCTTGATGTCTTGGCGGCGTCCGGAGGCTGCCTGCAGGATGAGCGGGATAAGGTGTGTCTCCGGCACGTGGCGTTCACCGAGCTCACCGTCCGGGTCCGCCCCGGCAGCATTGAAGTAACGCAGGCAGGTCGAACGCAGTCCATAGGCCTTATCGTAATCTTCCAGTACCTGTTCGATCATTAATTTCGAATGGCCGTATGGATTGATCGGCTGTTTGTTGTGTTTTTCATCGATCGGTGTGTAGTCCGGCTCGCCGAAGATGGCGGCGGTCGATGAGAAGATGAAGTTTTTTACCTCGTGACGCAGCATGGCATCGAGCAGGGCAAAGGTGTTGACCACATTGTTGTGGTAATACATCGACGGTTTTATGACGGATTCACCGACCTGGATAAAGCCGGCAAAATGCATCACTGCATCGATGTCGCCAGCAGCGAAGATAGCATCCAGTACCGAGTCGTCACCCAGATCGCCTTCTACGAATTCGCCGTACTTAACTGCGTCACGGTATCCATAACTCAGGTTATCCAGTGTGATCACGTCGTTGCCGGCCTGCGCCAGCTGTTTCACCATGTGCGAGCCAATATAACCGGCGCCACCAACTACAAGTATCTTCATGATCTAATTATCGAAAATTCGTAAGCTGCTTATTCTACTTCGATTACGCTGTTTCCGCCTGCAATTTGTCTGCTAAGGGTGCTCTTCATGCTCTCGGCAGTACAAATACTCCTGTTAATGAGCACTGCTTCCTGAAATATTCTATCGAGTACCTGCAGCGATACATACTACGGCTGCTCATCCAGGTATTGTGACCAGTCGCGGCTGTTATCACCGAATACAAAAAAGAACGGGTTTAGCAGGCTGTCCTTGGTGTTGTATTCAAGCGGACTCATATCGGTTTTGGTGATGTAACCGCCTGCCTGTACTACGATACAGTGTGCGGCCGCAGTATCCCACTCAGAGGTCAGGCCGAGACGGGGATACAGATCGGCACGTCCTTCCGCGACCAGGCAGAATTTTAATGAGCTACCCATGCTGAGGGTCTCGACATCGCCGAGTTTTTCCATGTAGCTTTGCATCATCTCGGAGCCGTGGGAGCGGCTGCCGGCAACTGACAGTTTTGAACCATCTAACTTTTTCACGGTGATACGTTTGGCCTCACCCTTATTCTCAACCTTGTAGCAACCCCCGTTCTCCCAGGCGTAATAATCGACATCCAGTACCGGTACATTGATGACACCGATGATGCTTCGGTGTTGATGGATCAGGGCGATGTTGACGGTGAACTCACCGTTACGTTTGACGAACTCACGGGTACCATCCAGTGGGTCGACCAGCCAGTAAGTCTCCCAGCTCGCACGTTCTTCGAAGGGCAGCCTGGCAGACTCTTCCGATAATATCGGGATATCCGGAGTCAGCTCGGCCAGGCGTTGCATGATCAGGTTATGCGATGCCATGTCAGCATCGGTCAGCGGAGACTTGTCTTCCTTTTCCTCAACGTTAAAGCCGGCATCGTATATGGTTAGAATGGCTTCGCCGGCATCACGGGCGATGTTGACGCATTCCAGGCATAATTTTTCCAGGTCCAGTGTGTGACTCATAATAATTTTCTTTGTTGGTTATTCATTAATGCAGGCATTGTATAATATATAGCTTATGACTATAGACGCTGATGACAAAAAATTCCCGGATAAGTCTTTGCCCTGGGAGAAAATCGAAACCGTTCTGCTGGATATGGACGGTACTCTACTGGACCTGCATTTCGACAACCATTTCTGGTTGACCCACGTGCCAGAGCGCTATGCCGAGAAACATGAGCTGTCGCATGATGAGGCGCACAGGCACCTGATGTGCCGCTATACCGAGGTACGCGGCAGGCTTGACTGGTACTGTGTCGATTTCTGGACAAAAGAACTGTCGCTGGATATAGAACAGCTCAAACATGATCTCGCAGACAAGATATCGATACGTCCCGATGTGGTCGAGTTTCTCTCCTGGTTAAATAACAATGATAAACGGGTCGTACTGGTCACCAATGCGCACCCGGCAAGCCTTAACCTTAAGATGGACAGGACCAGTCTGCACGTGCACTTCGACAAGATCGTCAATGCGCATGATATCGGCCTGGCGAAAGAAAACGAGGGTTTCTGGGGGAAACTCCAGCATGTCGAGCCATATAATAAAGCGCATACGATGCTGATCGATGACAACCTGGAAGTACTCGAAACCGCCCATGAATACGGTATAGCGTACTGTTTAGGTATCCGGCAGCCGGACAGTCAGGGTGATGAAGTCAGTAGTGAAAAATTTGCTGTCATCGATGCATTTAAAGAAATATTGCCTTGAGTGCTGATAAATATTGTCCATTTCGGTTTACTATCATCATTGCAAGGTGGTGTATCAATAGCTATGCTTGGTAATATGAAAAACAACATATTGAACAGTCTGCTGATATTTTCCTTAATCGCTTCGCAAGCTGCTAGCGCCGCCTTGTATAAAGGGCTGGATGCTGAAGGTAAAGTGGTTTATTCAGATACACCATTTGAGGCGGCGGAAAAGTTTACGCCGCCACCATTATCGGTCATGGATAAACCCAAGGTTTCGCCAGAGAGTAAGGCGGATGTTGAAGAAAAGCCTGCCGAGTTTAAATACCTTAGCTTTGATATCGTCTCCCCGACAAATAAACAGACCATACGAAATGAACCGGATGTGACGGTGACTCTCAACTTAAAACCCGGGCTGAATTCTGAACAGGGCCATAGTATATGGATGCTGGTCGATGGCAATCCAGTCATTAAAGAATCACAGGACCTGATATTGAAACTTGGTCGCCTGGAGCGAGGTGCACATATGCTTCAAGCACAGATCAGGGATCAACAGGGGAAGATAGTCGCTCGCACGAGAGCATCGGGAGTCTTTATACACCAGTCATCAGCACCTTGATGAG
>Ga0316189_10006507_pt1 | contig 11114 bp, 13 predicted proteins | sample LowCovwburrow_MG_FD_204930 | JGI IMG/M metagenome (GOLD analysis project Ga0316189, IMG submission 204930) | Coastal sediment microbial communities from Maine, United States - Lowes Cove worm burrow | ecosystem: Environmental > Aquatic > Marine > Coastal > Sediment | place: USA: Maine... | reverse complement strand
GATCAAGGAAATGATCGTGCCTTCGCTGCTGCCAGTACTGTCTCCGATCGTGTGCTTCTACTTCGTGTATGCGATCACCGGTGACAAGAGTCAGGGCTTTGCCGCACTCGGTGCCATGCTGCTTGGTGTGATTGTCAACGGCCTGTTCGTTGCCGTTTCCATGACTGCCGGCGGTGGCGCATGGGACAATGCCAAGAAAGCCTTCGAAGACGGTTTCGTCGACAAGGATGGCGTCAAGCATGAAAAGGGTTCAGAAGCCCATAAGGCATCTGTAACCGGTGATACGGTTGGCGATCCTTACAAGGATACAGCAGGTCCTGCTGTCAATCCGATGATCAAGATCACCAACATTGTGGCCCTGCTGCTGCTGGCGGTCCTGGCGCACTAAAAAGCCAATCAGACAAAACAATCCCCCGTGCAGCCTTGAAACTGCACGGGGGTTTTTTTGTTTCAGATTGTTTTGTCGCACTGACAGGCCAAACGCGATCGGGATAATGACTTTGGCTTATTCAACCAAAACCATCCTGATCTATTAGCCGCCGGGGCTGATAGATTCTGATTGTGCTTTCGGTGGACCGCTGTCGTTAGGCGTGAAGTTGCCAAGATTGCCGAACATCTGCTGCAGGATCGTCAGCTCACGACCGCGCGATGGCGTCTCACGCGAATTCATGTCAATGACGTTTCCATCCTGAAGGGTATATTGCCCGAAACTTTGTACCTGGTCGAACTGGCTGAAGCGCACGGCCAGGATTTGCCGGTCGAGCTCTTCATTGTCCAGAAAGGCGCTGGTTTTCACCCGCGACGAAATATAATAGAAGCTGTCGCCCTGGTGCTGGACAGTGGCGGTTGTTGATGGTGAGCCCAGTGCACTGCGAACTTCCTGCTTGGTCATGCCAGTACGCAGCTTCTGCAGGTCCTGCGCACGCGCCTGGTAGCCGCGGTGTTCAATGTCACGCGAGCAGCCTGACAAAACGGTGGCAGCGGCCAGAACCAGGCCGGAGCACAGCAACGCTTTGCGGAGACGATTTGATGCAGGGGTAAGAATGGGCTTGAAGGTTCGCACTTAACGTATCACTTCTGTTACGGCCAACCTGAAGCCGGCTGGCCAGTTGCAGCAACACCTGCTGCTGGTTATCGTTCAGCCACATCACTTGTGGCTGCAAATTCTAAATTCTGTTTAGCTGGTCCTGCATGATACTGAAAAGCATTCTTTCCCGCACGCAAAAACTTAACCCTGTCAGAACCGTCTACGAGGCGATTGTGGCACAGGCACGGCGATCGGAATTGTACTCCGAGCTTGGCGTACCTGATACGCTCGATGGCCGCTTCGACATGATCATACTGCACAATGACGCCGTGATGTGCCATATGCAGGCCGGTGAGCAAGCAGATAAGCTGTTTGCCCAGGCGCTGATTGACGAGTTGTTTCGCGATATGGACCGGTCCTTGCGCGAAATGGGCGTCGGAGATATGGGGGTCGGCAAGCGGGTCAAGAAGATGGCCACGGTGTATTATGGCCGGGCCAACGCTTACGGAAATGCCCGTGCTGCAGGTGATGGGTCGCTGGTGGCGGCTCTGGTGAGAAATGTTTTCGAAGGTGATGAAAGCAGAACACACGCAGCCGAGCTGCTTGCCAAGTACGCCGGAGTGATGCATGACGCCGTTGGTTTGATGGACCGGGCTGACATTCGGGACGGCAAACTGAACCTGGACGGCCTTGAGCCCGTGACACGCATCAATTGAAACCGATAGAAGTACATGACTGAAGATCTGGAATTTTCCCGCCCGTTTGATATCAGCAGAATCGCCCCTGAAGGTGCCTCTGAGACCATTACTGCGACTGCTGAAGAGTGTCAGGCAATCGCGGCGCGATTCGGGGTTGAGGCTGTGCACTCGGTATCCGCGACGATTCATATTCAACCCTGGAAACGCGGTGGATTCCGTGCGCGCGGCGAAGCGACCGCAAACATCACCCAAACCTGCGTGGTGACGCTGGACCCCTTCGACAGCGTTGTTCACGCGCAACTGGATCAGATATTCATCGCAAAAACCGGCAGGCTCGCGGCTGACGATGTTGAGATCGTAGTGTCGCATGACGAAGACGACATCGGCTATATCAACGACGATGAAATGGAACTTGGCGAATTCGCCGTGGAGGCCTTGTGCCTGGAGCTTGATCCTTATCCGCGAAAGGAAGGTGCCGAACTGCCGGTATCGTCAACCGAGACCCTGGCGGGTGAGCCGAAAGCCAATCCGTTTGCCGTATTGAAGCAGTTGAAACTCAAGGATACCGACTAGGCCGGCAGTGGTACAATCAACACTCATACTAAAGGAAAGTAATTACTTCCTTTGGTATTATCTGTTGTGTCCATGTCGCAAACCACTATCCTGCAACGCTCGACAAAGAGGGGCATGCGGATTGAAAAGCGATTCCGGAGACATAATTATTGCGCTTGATGTGATGGGCGGCGATCACGGAGCGCCGGTTGTCCTGCAAGGGGCCGCCGAGGCGCTTGCCGCACGACCGGAGCTCAGCTTTGTTCTTTTTGGTGACGAGGCTGTGATTATGGCCGAACTCAATGGCCTGAAGGCGCTCAGAGCCCGTTCGGTCGTGCATCACACCGATGTGGCGATCGCGATGGACGATAAGCCTTCTCAGGCGATCCGGCGCGGCCGCAAGACATCAAGCATGTGGCAGGCGATTGATTCGGTGAAGCAGGGCGAGGCTCATGCAGCCGTTTCCGCCGGTAACACCGGTGCCCTGATGGCCATGGCCAAAGTATTGCTCAAGACCACCGAAGGCGTCTCCAGGCCCGCCATTGCCGGGATCTGGCCGACTTTGAAAGGTCGCAGCATTGTACTTGATATGGGCGCTACTGTCGGTGCGGATGCCGATCAACTGGTGTCAAATGCCATCATGGGCGCGGCAATGGCACGGTGTTTGTTCGGCATCAAGAAGCCGATGGTCGGGCTGTTGAATATCGGTGTCGAAGAGGTCAAGGGGGTCGAAGCTGTTCGTGAGGCCGGTGCGTTGCTGCGTGAAGCCGATCTGCCGCTGCAATATGCAGGATTTGTCGAGGGAACCGACATCGGTACCGGCAAGGTCGATGTGATTGTCACGGAAGGGTTCAGTGGCAATATTGCCCTGAAAACCGCAGAAGGCACTGCGCAACAGATTGTTGCCGTTTTGCGCGAGGAAATGAGCCGCACCATTGTGAGTAAAATCGCGGCATTGTTTGCAAAGGGTGCGTTTTCTCGGTTAAAGAAGCGACTGGATCCACGCACTTACAATGGCGGTGTGTTTTTGGGTCTGAACGGCGTGGTGGTAAAAAGCCATGGCGGTACGGATTCATTCGGATTTTCATCTGCCATTCATGTTGCTGCTGACATGGTGGCCAATGATCTCGTGGACAGAATTGACAGAGGCATGGAACTTGCGCCGCACGAGCATCACGATCACCCAGACGAACAGGCCCAAGCGGCCAGCGCCAGTTGAGCAGGATTAAATAATCTAGATGATACGTTCCGTAATCCGTTCAGTCGGATCCTACTTGCCGCAGCGGGTGATGACCAACGCCGAACTGGCCGAAATGGTTGATACATCCGATGAGTGGATTGTCAATCGAACCGGCATCCGCCAGCGCCACATTGCAGCAGAAGGTGAGTTCACCTCCCATCTGGCAATCAAGGCGGCTCAGGCAGCGCTTTCCAGATCAGGCATTGCAGCCTCCGACATCGACCTGGTTATCGTGGCGACGTCGACACCGGACCAGACCTTTCCGGCAACCGCAGCAACCGTTCAGGGCGAACTTGGCATTTTGCAAGGCGCTGCCTTTGATATTCAGGCGGTTTGTTCAGGCTTCGTATATGCCCTGACTACAGCAGACAATTTTATACGTGCAGGCTCCGCGCGCAACATCCTTGTTATCGGGGCGGAGACATTCTCGCGTATTCTGGACTGGACTGATCGCGGCACCTGCGTGCTGTTCGGCGATGGCGCCGGTGCGGTTGTGGTCACCGCTGCCGGTAAGGACGATGATCCCGGCAAGGGAATCCTGGCAACACGCCTGCGCTCCGACGGTCGCTATCGTGACAAGCTCTATGTGGATGGCGGGCCCTCGAGCACCCAGACCGTCGGTCATTTGCGGATGGAAGGCCGGGAGGTTTTCAAACACGCCGTCACCAATATCGCCGATGTCATGGGAGAGACGCTTGAAGAGGCAGGTATAGATCCTGACAAGATTGATCTGTTCGTACCGCACCACGCCAACAAGCGTATTCTGGACGGAACGGCCCGCCGCTTCGGGCTGACCACCGAGAAGGTGGTGATCACGGTCGGCCATCACGGCAATACATCGGCTGCGTCAATTCCGCTGGCGCTTGATGTGGCCCGCGAAGACGGTCGTCTGCAACCTGACAAACTGGTGCTCATGGAGGCCATGGGCGGTGGCTTTACCTGGGGCGCGGTGCTGGCTCGCTGGTGACGTTGCGTTAGATCTGGAGCGATTGCTGCAACGGGGTGGATTTTTCCCAAAGCAAGTGCTTGATCTAAATACAAACTTGGAATTGACTCTACCCGGCAATTGGGTGTTAGGATAACACACCATCGAGGGGGTGGAGTAATGACAAAGACACTCACGCGTGCAGATTTGAGTGAAGCGGTCCATCGTAAGGTAGGACTTTCACGAACGGAGTCTGCGGATTTGGTTAAAACAGTTCTTGATCTGATGTCGGACGCCCTGGTGGACGGCCAGCAGGTCAAGTTGTCGTCGTTCGGAACATTCGATGTGCGCGACAAGCGCCAGCGCATTGGCCGAAACCCGAAGACCGGGGAAGAGGTGCCGATTACGCCGCGCCGCGTGCTGGTGTTCCGGCCCAGCCAGATCATGAAGGCGATTGTAAACGGGGAAGCACCGTCCGGCGGGAGCGACTGATGTTCAGTAGCGTAACGAGTGAGTAGGTGTGCGGGGGGGCCTCGACACTTGATCTGGACCATGGAACGCAAAAGAGGCTGAGATTTGACCGACAAGGCGCCGGAAGCATTCAGAACCATATCCGAAGTAGCTGAACAACTGGACGTGCCGCAGCACGTGCTGAGGTTCTGGGAAACCAGGTTTTCACAGATCAGGCCGATGAAGCGTGGTGGCGGCAGACGGTATTACCGTCCCGCCGACGTTGATCTGCTAAAGGGCATCCGGACACTGCTGTACGGTGAAGGCTACACCATCCGGGGCGCCCAGAAGATCCTCAAGGACAATGGCATTGCCCACGTCATCGGCATCGGCAGGGGCGAAGTAGAGGTTGATCCGGCGGAAGAAACCGTCAAGGCGGCCCGCAAAACTGTGTCCAAGCCGGCGGAGGCGAAGGCCGACACCGCTCCGGCTCAGGCGCCTACCAAGCCCGGTGAAACCAGGATCGTGCATGAACTCACCCCGGCGCAGATTGATGAATTGCGGCTGGCGTTGACCGATCTCGCCGCTGCCCGGCGCCTGCTGGTGCCCGACCAGCCCAAGTGACCTGGACCACGGTTACGAATAATCGGACCGCAATTGAACTTGCGGGCGTTTGTTTTGGGCCGCGTGAATGCTGCACCCCGCTCCAGTCGGAGCGTAGCGCAGCCCGGTAGCGCACTTGTCTGGGGACCGCCACACCGATATCTCCAACACACAACAGCTTTTCAAGCGTTTACATCCGGCTCCGACGATAAGTCGCCGATGATCCAATGTTCAGCTGTTGCCCGGAAACAACGCGTTCGACAGGACGTTCTCCGTACTTGATCGCAGAATCGTCAAGGTCCCGCGTTGAGCGGCGACATTAATCGGATTGCAATGGCTATTGCGTCGGTGTCGCTGTCTTCACCAATGGCGTTATGCAGCGAACGGTCACCCGGCGATTTGCCGGCTCTCGTTGCTCGGTTGTGATCTTGAGGTGCTTCTCACCAAATCCCGCAGCCATAATATTCTTCTCGGGTATCCCAAAAACATTGATCAGCGCATTCTTGACGTGTGACGCCCGCCGCTTTGACAGCTTCAAGTTATAGTCGTATGTCCCCGGCGCATCCGCATGGCCTTCGACGAAGAACACCTCATCCGGTTTATCTTCCAAGATCTTAAGAATGGCGGCAGCGACATTGCCCAAATACCCGGCCTCCATTCCTTTCACATCGGCTTTATCGAAGTCGAAGCCGACACTCTTGACCTCCACTGCCTGAAGCAGACTCCGCACCTCGAAGTCCTTTTCGATTTCGTCGAGGGAGTAGATTTTGCCCGCGGACTGTTTCGGTGGTGTCTTCAGTGCCGCCATAATCTCTTCAACCGACATGGTGCTTTCGACTTCCGGAATTGCTATGGCGCATGGGTTTTTGACCGAACAAGGGTTGCTCGCGGCCTTGGTGGCAGCGCACGGATTGCAGGATGCCTTGGCGGCAGCGCAAGGATTGCAGGAAGCTTTGGTGGCAGCGCAAGGATTGCTGGATGCCTTGGCGGCAGCGCATGGATTGCAGGATGCCTTGGCGGCAGCGCATGGATTGCAGGCCGCCTCGGCTGTCCCAACCGCCATAATGACACTGCTGCTTTCCCAGATCATGGCGACAGACGTCAGGCCGACGGTCAATGGAAGGGCTGCCGCAGTCGCAAGCAGCTTTTGCTTCACAGAGTTCATAGGACACACTCCAATTGCTACGAAGCCCCTCAGCCCTATAAACAAATTCGCGTGATCTGCCAGAAATGATATCTTATATGTGGCGTTTTTGTAGAAAATCAGAGTGCGTACTGATGAGTTGGTCTGTTCCGGCAGTCGCTGCGGGATCCGGACCCGACGCATCGAAGATGCTTGACGCGCGGGCAAAACGGCATGTCACACATGACTTTTTACCGGACTAATGAGTTGCCCCAGTGCGGTGGGCGCAAAATTCAAAACATATTGTCACCGAGCAAAACCGGACCCGGTTGTTGACCGCCATGCGGCATAATTGGTACGATCTGGTGAGACTTTCGGAGGGACTTTTGGTGCAAATGGTGGTAACTACTGGCGCTTGGGTTGCTAAATGCTCTCACATCGAAAATTTTTCTTGTAGTTTTTTGAGAACAAATCTATTTAAAACAGCAGGTTACATAGAGTCGGAGCGTAGCGCAGCCCGGTAGCGCACTTGTCTGGGGGACAAGGGGTCGTGGGTTCGAATCCCGCCGCTCCGACCATTTTTCTCAAAGTCCAGGCTGAATATGTGGGTGACGCTGTTAAGCTAGTCGTCATCCGTTTCAGGCGTACCAAACGGGGCGATCTTCGGATCGGAGTAGGGGCCGGAAACCTCTTCCGACTGCGGCATGTCTTTGGGGAGCTCGTCCTTGTCGACGCGCACCGTGTAGATGTGGCGCTCAAGATCGACCAGGATAATACCGAACCTGGTATCGATCGCGGAAGCGGTTACGTTGAGTTTTTCTGCAACAACATCGATGGACGGCTCGTCGTCCAGACACTGCACGTTCATCATCACCATTTCACCCATGGTATCCACTCTCTGCTTGCCTGTATCCGGCACCCGGCAAGGTTACCGGAAACCACCCTGGTCTTCCATGTATTACACAATCGGGTTCACCTGATTGGCCAGGTCTGTGGGGCTGATGATGCCGAAGCCGATCTCGTTGTCCCAGCCGCTGGGACCTGAGGGTTTCACCGCACTGTCCCTGACGACCTGGGCAAGCTCAGCCGGCGACATCATGCTTGGCGGCAGACTGGTCCGTACAGCCGCTATACACCCGGCCGCGACCGGGCACGCTGTGGACGTACCGCCGTCGGCACTGCCGACGCCAAAGGCATTTGATCCGTTAAAGTGGGTATAGGCGGCAATGTCGGGCTTTTCCGCCGCCAGAGGCGCTTGTCCCGGACCCTTCGATGAATAGCCGACCCGATCCCGGTTAACGTCCACACCTGCCACGGACAAAACATTCGGATGCGAGTTGGCGCCGGTGATGACATCCGTCGTGACACCCTGGCAGCGGCCGTCCGGGCAATCGGTTCCGCAATTGCCGGCGGCAAACAGGATATCGGCGCCCGACTGTGCCAGGCTGCCGACAATCAGGTTGAACGGATGGTTCGGATTGTCCGCATACCGTCCAGGATGCCCGGCAGGAAAGTCCCAGCTGTGGTGGAACATTCCCCAGCTGTTGTTGACCACCAGCGAATGGTAGGGGCGTTCTTCTTCCGGTTTTCGCATCATGGTCAGCATGACGTTGTAGACCTGAACCGCGTCACTCAGGAACCCGTCCATTACCGAGCCGCCGCTGGTCGTCGACCCCAGCAGGGGAAAGTCCAGCAATGTGCATTCCGGTGCTGCAATCGAAACGCAGTAAGCGCACATGGTGCCATGGTCCACCGGGTATTCACCCGGTTTTATGTTGGGGGTCGGGGTCCAGAAAATATGCGGGTCGAGCCGGGCCGACAACCCGCGCTGGCGCAAATGGGCAAGGTTTATGCCGGTATCGACAATGGCAACAGCGACGCCGTCGCCGCTCAGGTGCCGCCGTGACAGTTGGCTGACGCCGAGCAATCCGCGCACGTCCGCCGCATTGCCCCGGGCCGGGTCTCCCGGGCAAATCGGCATCGATCCCACCTGCGCATCGACAAACACGCGCGGTCCGTCTGGGCTGGTGCTGGTCAGCGAGGAGATCTGTTCGGAATCCACCATGCCGCGGACGACGTACTGCTTGTCTTTGCTGGTTGCGGTCATTTTGAGACTCTTTGCGGTCGGCTTGGCCATCCCCAAGGGCACCGCTGCAAAATTCGTGTCGAGTACACAACCATCGGGCAGGTCGCGTTCCGCGGACTTGTCTATGCCCGTAACGGCTCGAGATCCGGATGCAAATGACTCAGCTGATACGCGTGCCGATTCACGGGTCGTATCGGTGGCGGGGATAACGATCAGAACAGGAATGGCGACCATGGTTCAAACCTCCGAATTTGATATGTGGCATTTCCCCGCTGCATCGGTCATTGTTGCCGAAGCGTTTTTTTAACGGATATGACTATTGCAGTCCGGTCAGTCTGGCCGGGGCGGACGATCGCTGGCCACTTGGCGATCCATTAAGACGATTGTTAAATACGGTCAGTTCTGAGGTCTGTGGCAAACCACACACCTTGCCTGATGGCAGTTGAAACAAAAATCACATCAAGGGTTGGGCGGAAACGCGAAATTGATCAGGCACAAAAATTCCTCGCGAATCCAGCGCGTCCTCGTCAGGTCTGACGCTTCTGCAGGCCGTGATATGAACACTACTGCTTGTCGGCTTTCGCCATCCACGAGATGATCGCCATGGCGCCCGGCAGCCAGGCCAGCCCGGCAACGGCATAAAACAGGAACTGCCAGATGCCGTGAACGGTCGACAGATAGCGGGCGCCAATAGCCATTGCGATCAGCGAATAGACAATCAGGAATGCCAAAAAGACGAAAGTCCCGATCAGTTTTCGGGTGCGGGCGGGGATCATGATCTCATCAGACCGGCACAGTCATGGTTTTGCTGCGGCGCTCATAGGGTATGAACCCCATTTTCTGATAAAGTCCCAGGGCGTGTGGGGAATCCAGGGTGCATGTTTCCACGTGCAGGCTTTTCGGTTTGTCAGCCCAGGCTGTGCGCACCGCTTCCGATAACAGCCATTTGCCGATGCCGAGTGCGTGAAACTCCGGCAACAGCCCGAAATAGGCCAGCCAGCATTTTTCCGTGTCACGGGCGTCGATTTCGAAATACCCGGCCGGATTGCCGGCGCAATAGGCAACATAGATATCCACGCCATCTGCATTGATGGCCGCCGCCAGCTGGTCATCGCTCAACAGTTTGCGATCAATCCAGTGATGATCGGCACCGACCGCATCGTACAGATACCGGTAGTAACTGATTGTCGGGTCCTGCACGTGCATCAGCGCCAGCTTGAGATTGGCAGGTGGCATAACCCTGAGAGACGGCGGATGATCCATGGACAGGTAGGTGACCGTCGTTTCGATATCCTGGGTCTCCTGTTTCACACTTGCCGGTTTTTTTGCATTGCCAAACCCTGAAGAGGGAATCTTGCGCTTCATGTGGTGGCCGCTTTCTGTGTCATCAGTCTGTTTCGATGGGGGTGTCGGGATCACTTCCCCATTCAGCCCATGAACCGTCGTAAAGGGAATTTGCTTTGTGTCCGACGAGCGTCAGACCAAGTGTGAGGATTGCAGCGGTTACACCTGATCCGCAAGAGGTAATGACGGGTTTGGACACGTCAATTCCGGCATCGTCGAAAACCTTTGCAAGGGCCTCGGTGGATTTCACGGTGCCGTCTTCATTGAGCAGTGTCTTGTAGTGCACATTGCGCGCACCGGGCATATGGCCACCGCGCATGCCGGCACGCGGTTCAGGTTCGCGCGCTGAAAACCGGCCAGGGGATCTGGCATCTGCGATCTGCTGTGAACCGGAATTGATCGCATTGAGCACGTCCTTCTTGTCTCGCACGCTGGATGCCGAATAGCGCGCGCTCATATGCCGGGGCTGGCGTTGCATTGCAGGGCCGTCTTCAACGGGCCGGTCTTCGGCAAGCCACTTCGGAAAGCCGCCATCGAGAATGGCAACATCTGTGTGGCCGAAAGTCCGGAACATCCACCACACCCGCGCTGCGGAAAACAAGCCGGCGCCGTCATAAACCACCACACGCATGCCGTCGCCAATGCCCATTTTCCGCATGCGCGACGAGAACTTTTCCGGCGGCGGCATGGTGTGCGGCAGCGAACTGGCCTCGTCCGAAATGTCGTCAATGTCGAAGAACACAGCGCCGGGGATACGCTGCTCCTCATACTCTTCGCGGCCATTGCGGCCGGCGTCGGGCAAATAATAGGACGCATCCACGATGACTACGTCCGGTGCCTCGAGCCGCTGCTCAAGCCACTGTGTTGAGACCAGGTTTTCGCGCTCGTCCAGGAGTGTCGGCATGTATCTACTTTCGTCTCAAACTGTCAGGTCTGTTGTTGATCCATCAGGGCAAGCCTGAACCGGCGATTGTTCTTGCCCTTCTTCTCGATCTTGGTAATGGCAATGTTGCCAATCTCGGCAGTAGAAGCAACATGCGTTCCGCCGCATGGCTGCAGGTCGACC
>Ga0316189_10006504_pt1 | contig 11115 bp, 9 predicted proteins | sample LowCovwburrow_MG_FD_204930 | JGI IMG/M metagenome (GOLD analysis project Ga0316189, IMG submission 204930) | Coastal sediment microbial communities from Maine, United States - Lowes Cove worm burrow | ecosystem: Environmental > Aquatic > Marine > Coastal > Sediment | place: USA: Maine... | reverse complement strand
GTGACAGCGGCGCCCTTGATGGCGAAGCCGCCGACGATGGTGGCGGAGGGGAAGCCAGTGATGATGTGGCTGAAGGGGTCGCCCCCGATTCGAGTGATGCTGACGCTGGGGCTGATGCTGATGCTGGGGCTGCAACCGATGACCGGGAGGGTGAAGCGCCTGGGGACGACGCAGAAAATCAAACAGATGATGGAGCCGATAGCAGCCACGGCGCTGATGGCGGAGCTGCCGGTGACGGAGCTGCCGGTGACGGAGCTGCCAGTGACGGAGCTGCCAGTGATAAGGATGACACGGTTCCCTTGGCGGGGGTGGTGCAAGCTCGATCTGCTCAAAACGCGGCGGTGAGTTTGAATGCTCCAGCGGAAAGTGACCAGAGACGTTGGTTTATCGCGACTGCGGTGGTGGTGCTCGCCGTGCTGGCTTTGGGGTGGCTTGTCTCCCAGGTCGGTCGGGGGGAATCTGATGGTACCGACCAGATCGCTGATGGTGGGCCTACGACTTTTGAAGATGCCACCGATTCTGATGCCCCCGCCGAAGAAGTCGCTGGGCCAACGGTGGCTGAAGACAGCGCCGAAAGTTCAGCGGTGACAAGCGATGATGGTGAAGCCTCCGACGTTGCGGAGGCCGAAGACGCCGGTGTCGACGATGCCGAGGACACCGAAGCCCCCGACACTGCCGAGGCCACTGACGCTGCCGAGGCCACTGACGCTGCCGAGGCCACTGACGCTGCCGAGGGTAGCGGTACCGCCGACACCTCCGAGGCCGAGAGCGAGGGCGAAGCGGGGGATAGCGGGGCGGCTGATGGTGGGGTGTCAGGCGAAAAAACGGAGGGCAATGACTCATCGAACAACGGCGCCACCACCAACCTTGGGGTTGAGCTCGGTCTGCCTGCTCTCGAGTTTCCCTATCGGTCAACCGAGATAACTCCCGCAGTAGCAGCTGCGTTGGAGCAGGTGGTGGCGTATATGGCCGAGAACCCAGACGCTGAAATCGAGGTACAAGGGCACACTGACAACGATGGAACTGACGAGGAGAACATCGCCCTCAGTCAGCGCCGGGCGGACGCAATCCTTGTGGAACTGTTGGCGATCGGGGCCGACGAGGAACGTCTCAGCGCGGTGGGATACGGCGAATCCCGTCCGCTGGTGCCCAACGATTCACTCTGGGCGAAGGCCGAAAACCGGCGAATTGAGCTGCATCGCAAGAACTAGCTGCATCGCAAGAACTAGCTGCATCTCAAAAACTAAGGTGAGCATGCCCTGATTTGGCCCAATAGTGTCACACCAGCGTTCTATGGTGCACTACATGGACAGTCTGGACGGTTCTGTGGTTCTGGCGTTGCTGGTGCTGCTCTTTGCCCTGGTCATTCTTATCGTCGCCGCTTCGATGCTCACCCAACCGGGGAGATGGTCGCGTCGTTCTGCTCCTGCCGATGGAGGTGGCGGCCCGTGGGCGTCTCCGTCGGTCGATCAAGACATGTTGCTCGCCATCGACCGGTTGGCTGATGTCCTTCGCCATGAGCGCAGTGAAGCGATTAATGCCGCCATGGATTCGATGCTCTCGGTAGCCTCGTCAAAACTGGGCGACCAGTTGGAGACCGGGCGACAGGTGATCGGCCGAGAAGCCGAATCGGTTACGGTCCAGGTGCAGAACGTTAGCAATGAGCTCCATCGTATGACTGGGCTGGTGGCCGAGTTGCAAAAGGAACGGGCCCAGCAGGCTGGGGTCTTCGCCAGTGGGCTGCAGCAGGCCGCCCGGGTCACCGAGGCCCTCAACCAGACCACCCAATCGCTCCGTCAGGCTTTGGCCTCGCCTCAGGCTCGGGGCCAATGGGGCGAGCGGCTGGCTGAAGACGTGTTGCGAGCCGCGGGCTTTGTGGAGGGCATCAACTATCAACGCCAGCAGAAACTACCTGGTGGGGGAGTACCCGACTACACCTTTTCGTTGCCAAAGGGGCATGGCGTGCATATGGACGTGAAGTTCCCCCTCGACAACTATCTGCGGTGGCTCGAAGCTGATGATGAGGCAACTCGAGCGTTGCGAGCCAAAGATTTCCAACGTGATGTTCGCCAACGGATCAAAGAGCTTGGCGCCAGGGCCTATATCGACCCTGCGACTACCGTCGACTATCTCATCCTTTTTGTGCCCAACGAGAGCGTCTACGGATTCGTTCACGAACACGACCCCGAGGTACTCGACTTTGCCCTCGGCCAGAAGGTGGTGTTGTGTTCGCCGACCACCCTTTTTGCGGTGTTGGCCGTGATCCGCCAGGCCGTCGACAACTTCCTTGTTGAGCGGCGCAGCGACGACATTCTGGCCGCCATGGGAGGACTTCGCGAACAATGGGACCTCCTGTTTGACCAGTTCGACAAGATGCAGCGGGCGTTGACCACAGCCCAAAAGGCGTTCGACGAAGTGGCTGGCAAGCGGGGAAGGCAGTTCGCTCGGCAGCTAGAAAAGCTCGAAGAAGTTCGAGATACCCGACAGGGAGATTTGGCCGCTCCCATAGACCGGGAACAAGCTCCCGCCGACCCTCAGCCGTTGCCGATATTCGGCATGGTGCGAGGACAAAGCTAGGTAGGCTCTAGCCATGGGCCGCTTCTACGTCACCACACCAATTTATTACGTCAATGACGTTCCCCACATTGGTCATGCCTACACCACCGTTACCGCTGATGCGGTCGCCCGGTGGCACCGGCTGCTTGGCGACGAAACCATGTTTCTCACCGGTACCGATGAACATGGCCTTAAGATCCAGCGGACGGCTGAAGCCAACGGGGTGACACCACAGGAGCAGGCCGATAAGACCAGTGCCCGGTTCCGGGAGGTCTGGGGTGAGATCGATATCGCCTACGACCAGTTTATTCGTACCACTGAGCCCCGCCATCACCGTGCTGTTCAAGCCCTCCTCACCAAGATCTACGAAAACGGCTACATCTACAAAGACACCTACGCTGGCCACTATTGTGTGGGCTGCGAGGCGTACTACAACCAGGACGATCTGCTCGACGGCAAAAACTGCCCTACCCACGAACGTCCGGTGGAGTGGTTGGAAGAAGACAACTACTTTTTCAAGCTCTCGGCCTTCGCTGATCGCCTGGAGGAGTGGTACGCCAGTGGGGCGGTTGTGCCCGATGGTAAACGCAACGAGGCCCTCGGTATTGTACGGCAGGGGCTAGAGGACGTGTCTATCTCTCGCACCTCGATCGAGTGGGGCATTCCCGTACCCTGGGACGACAATCATGTGTTCTATGTGTGGTACGACGCCCTCACGAACTACGCCACCGCCGTCGGATACGGAAACGACGAAGATCAATTTGCCACCTGGTGGCCTCACGTTCACCATGTGCTGGGCAAAGACATTTTACGCTTCCATTGTGTGTACTGGCCCGCCATGCTGATGGCGGCCGGTGTTGAACCCCCCAGCCAGGTGCAGGTGCATGGTTACTTGCTGCTGGGAGGCAAAAAACTCTCGAAGACGGGCCTCACCCAGATTGCCCCCGCCGACCTGGTGGCAGATTTTGGCGTGGATGGGTTCCGCTATCACCTTCTGCGCGATGTGTCGTTTGGCTCCGACAGCGACTTCAGTTATGAAGGAATGGTCACTCGTTACAACTCCGACCTCGCCAACAATCTTGGCAATCTGCTTTCCCGGGTGGTGACCGTCATCGGCCGCAAATGTGGGGGAGTGGCGCCTGCGCCTCGTGCCGATAGCCCCTTGGCTGCTGAGGCTCAGAAATCCTATGAAGATACCGCCGCAGCCTGGGACGCGTTCCAGCCGTCGGTAGCGCTCGACGCCACATGGCGGCTCATCCGCGAGACCAACGGCTATCTCGAACAGAACGAACCCTGGAAGATGGAAGAAGGCAGCGACGAGGTAAAGGCGGTGCTGGGCGACGCTCTCGAGGTGTTGCGCATCGCCACCATCTTGTCATCCCCGGCCCTCACCCGAGCCTCGGAAAAGATCTGGGCGGCAATCGGTTTAGACGGGTCACCCATCGATCAGCGACTCCCCGAAGCGGCAGCCTGGGGTCAGTACCCCGGAGGGGCCGCCCTAGAGCGGGGTAAACCCCTGTTCCCTCGTCTGGCGGTCGGTGAGTAGTGGTCGGCTCGGAGATTCAAGATTTGGAGACTAGTGGCGGGTCAGGCCCCCGGTGGTTTGACAACCACTGTCATCTCACCAGCATCGCGGCCTTGGGGGCCAAGTCGGGCGCTGACGCCCCTCTGGACGCTGTCGACGTGGTGGCGGCCGCGGCCTCGGTCGGGGTCGACTATCTGCTGACCGTGGGCTGCACGGTGCCTGATTCAGTCGCTGCGGCTGAGGTGGCCAGCCAATTTGGGAACGTCTGGTCGACGGCCGGAGTGCACCCCCACGACGCCGAAGGCGGCACCGCGGGCCTCGCCGAACTGATGACGGGCGAAACCGTCCGAGCGGTGGGTGAATGTGGGTTGGATTATTACTACGACAACTCGCCTCGTGATGCGCAACGCTCCGTGTTTGTGGAACACATCGAGTTGGCTCACGAACACCACTTGCCGCTGGTAATCCATAGTCGCGACGCCTGGGACGATACGTTCGAGATCTTGGCGGCCGAGGGCACTCCCGAACGTCTCGTCTTCCATTGTTTCACCGGGGGGCCAAAGGAACTCGAACGAGGCCTCGAAATCGGGGCCATGTTTTCTTTCAGCGGTATCCTCACCTACCCGTCGGCCAAAGACCTCCAGGCGGCGGCCAAACTCGCTCCCCTGGAACGGGTAATGGTGGAGACCGACTCTCCATACCTGGCGCCTGTTCCCGTGCGCGGCAAGGCAACCAGCAACCGCCCAGCCAATGTGCGATATGTGGGCGAATTTCTCGCTAACCTCACCGGGCGCTCGGTCGAAGATGTGGCTGAGGCTACGACCGCCAACGCGCTCTCGTTCTACGACATCAAAAGGTCTTGACTTCCACCCCCAATCCGTATCTGACCCGGCCCAAAATCAGGGCACTGTTAGCTGATCATGGGTTAGAGCCAAGCCGGGCTCTGGGGCAGAACTTTTTGTGTGAGCCAGGTCTGGTCGACAAAATCGTGCGCTTGGGCGATGTCGGCCATGGGGATCGGGTGATTGAAATCGGAGCTGGCTTAGGGTCGCTCACAGTTGGCCTGGTCGTGGCCGGCGCGGAAGTGATGGTGGTGGAACTCGACCGCCACATAATCCCAGCGCTCGAAGAAACGGTGGCCGCTTTGGCTGCCGCAGGATATGAGGGGGCCAGCCGGGTGGAGATCCACCAAGGTGACGCCCTGGAGTTTCCGTGGAACGAGCACCTGGATGGCCCGGCCAAGGTGGTCGCCAACCTGCCGTACAATATCGCGACACCCCTGATCCTCGACCTGTTGGCCAGCCAACCGTTTCTGGACACCTGGCTGGTGATGGTGCAGCGAGAAGCAGGAGAACGGTTGGTTGCCGCTCCCGGCTCGCGCATTTACGGGATCCCTTCCGTGCTCGTGGCGTATTGGGCGGATGCCAGCATCGTGGCCACCGTACCCGCCGATGTTTTCCTCCCGCGGCCGAAAGTGGCGTCAGTCCTGGTGCGACTTCGTCGGCATCAGCGGCAACCGACTGGATGCAGCTTTGAATCATTGGCGGCGGTTGTCCGCTCCGGGTTTGGGCAAAGGCGCAAGATGCTCCGGCGATCCTTGGCCGGGCTGCTCACCGCCGAGCAGATCGAACAGGCGGGTATCGCGCCCACGGCTCGCGCCGAGGAGTTGGGGGTAGACGAGTGGGCGAAGCTCGCTCAGGCGGCCAGTAGTGGTGATAACTCGGGGCGGTAGCTTCACCGTCGACTATCGGCGCCCTTCGGCTACAGTCAGCCCATGGACGAATCACATGGTCGTTTGATAGCGGAGCTGGAGGCGCCGGCCAAGCTAACGGTGGATCTGCGCATCACGGGTGTGCGGCCCGATGGGTATCACACGTTAGAAGCCGAGATGGTATCTCTCGATCTGTGCGACACGGTCTACCTCTACGAATCAGACCGAGTTGAAGTGGTGGTCGTCGATGGCGCCACCGATGTGCCTCTGGGCGATGACAATCTGGTCGCTCGGGCATTACGGCTTGCTGGCCGCACCGCTCGGGCCGTGATTATCAAACGAATCCCGTCGCAAGCAGGGTTGGGAGGAGGGTCAGCTGATGCTGGTGCGGTCCTCCGGTGGGCGGGATTCAGCGATCTGGAAGCCGCGGCCGCGATCGGCGCCGATGTGCCGTTCTGTCTGGTTGGCGGGCGCGCCCAAGTAGGTGGCATCGGCGAAATGGTACGACCGTTGCCGTTCGCGCCCATAACCTTCACGCTCCTCACCCCACCAATCGGGTGCCCCACCCCTGCGGTTTATCGCCGGTGGGATGAACTCGGTGGACCATCAGGCAAAAACGGCAATGACCTTGAGCCAGCGGCTCTTGATCTGATTCCCGAGCTTGCCCGCTGGCGCGACCAATTAGGTGCCGCGGCCAGCCAAACTCCCCGGCTTGCGGGGAGCGGTTCAACCTGGTTTGTGGTCGGTGCTTTCCCTGGTGAAGGCCGAGTGGTGGCCAGCACAATTGATGCCCCCCGTGTTTGCTGCGACACCGAACCGGGATCGTAGCGAAACTATGGGGGACCGTCACCGACTGCCGAGGCAGCGCGTTGTTTTCAGTTTTATTTGTTGCGTCTTTGGACACGCGTGCGCTTCAGAAGCTTCTTGTGCTTCTTCTTCCGCATGCGTTTCCGACGTTTCTTAATTAGCGATCCCATGTCGGACGCGAGACTAGCCGCCATCCGCGAGATAACCACCAATCTCGCACCGAAAACCAGACCGAGTCAGAAAATAGTTTGCTACGGTGTAGTTGCTACCGCTCGCGGGTAGTTCAATTGGCAGAACACCAGACTTTGAATCTGGGGGTTGCAGGTTCGATCCCTGCCCCGCGAACAAATTTCACCTCGGATGGGTATGGCGGGCCATCAGAGGTGCCCTGGGGGTTAAGACACCCGGTCCAATATTTTTCTTTCGTTGCGAATTGGCGTCGGTTCCACCCCGTGGACTAAGGTATCAGACTACAAAGCAACGAAGATTGTGTCGGAAGAAGGGCTTGTAGCGGAGTTCTGACGCTGATGGATCCGAGGGCTTTGGTTTCTCCCTTTAATGGTTTGGTATCTCCCCAAAGAGTGGTCGGAGTTCGACGAAGTCGGGCTCCGATTACTCGATTTTGGCCGCAACTTTTTCTTTTCGGCCACTTCCCGTTCGACCATCATGGTTTGCGCTAAACCGTCTAGGCTTGGCCCACACAGCACTCCCCGCAAACCACAGAGGTCACCATGAGCATCCGTTCAATTTCGGCTTTGGTTGTCGCTACCGGTTCGGGCGCCCTGATGCGCTCATCTCGGCCCAAGTCCATCCACCTGCTGTGCGGCAGGTCCATGGCCTCCTACGTGCTCGACACGATGGCCGAAACCGGTGTGCGCCAGGCGGTTTTAGTCACCGGGGGTGAAAGTGGCCGGGTGAAGAAGCGACTGCTGGAAGATTCACCACCTTTTCCCGTGCAGTTTATGGAACACCGGCCCGATGAGGCTGGGGCACAGACGTTGCTGGTGGGATTGAGCGGATTCGACGATTTCAACGATGAAGAAGATGTGCTGATCGTGCCCGCCGATCTTCCTCTTTTGCGGGCGGAAACACTGTTTGAGCTGCTGGAGCACCATCGAACGAGTGGCGCAGCCTGCACGGTCCTTACCGTTATGGCCGATGATGGCGATCCTTTGAATACCCCTGGCGGTACCGGAATCATCGACCGGGACCGACACGGGCGGGTGTGTGGGGTGACACCTCGGTCGCAAGCCGATCGGCCGAAGTCACTGGCTCCGTTCCGGCCGGGTGCGAGCGAAGCCGGTATCACGATCGATGATCTTGAACCCGTCAACCCCGAACCGCTCGAAGCCGCTACCGGGATCTATTGTGTGCGTCGTGGACTGCTGGCCCCGTCATTGCGCCGCTGTGTGGAAGAGTCCATCACTGGCAACGCCCGCATTTCCGATCTGGTTGGGGTGTTGGCCGAGACCGGCCACCGTTGTGAGTCGATTGTGGTGTCTTCCGGCAGCGACCTGGTGCCCGTGGACAACCGGAGCGAATTGGCCGAGGCCGAAGCGGAACTTCGGTGGCGTACCAACCAGCGCTGGTTGGCTCGTGGGGTTACCATGGTGGACCCAGCACGAACCTACATTGACGCCACTGTGAAATTGGGCACCGATATCACCATTTTCCCTGGCACGATCCTGCAGGGGAGCACCGTCATCAACGACGGCTGCGAGATCGGGCCTGAGGTGCAACTCGACCGCTGCACGGTGGGCCCCAACACCCGAATTGACCGGGCCACGGCCAAACACGCTACGATCGGCGCCGATTGTATTGTTGGTCCGTTTGCGGCGCTCGTGCCCGGCACCGATCTGCCCGCGAGAACGGTTACTGGGCCGTTCTACTACTCGAACGCGTCCTAGTGGGCTGAGAATGTCTAGACTTCTTTCCGGCTGGCGCTAGCCTTGACCCAAGGTTCGGTTGGGTCCGACGCTGGCCGAACCATTTCATAGCGCCTCTGGGAGCCCCGCATGCATGAGCAAATCTCGACCAAAAAGCTACATCTTTTTGCTGGTCAGCACACCGAGGACCTAGCGGCACGGGTCGCGGATGAGCTGAACACAAAGTTGACACCCGCCAATGTGAGCCAATTCGCGAGCGGGGAAACCCACTGCAAGTTTGGCGAGTCGGTCCGCGGTTCGGATGTGTTTATCATCGAATCTCACGCCGAATTTGACGGGAAATCGGTGAACGATGCCCTGATGGGACAGCTCATCATGGTCGACGCCGCCCGGCGAGCATCAGCCAAACGTATCACGGCGGTGATTCCCTACTACGGCTACGCCCGGCAGGACCGCAAAGCCGAAGGCCGCGAGCCAATCACGGCTCGGCTCGTGGCCGACATGTTTGCCGCCGCCGGCGCCGACCGGCTGGTGTCTATCGACCTCCACAGTGGGCAGATCCAAGGGTTTTTCAACGGCCCCGTTGATTCGCTCACTGCGATGCCGGTGCTGGTCTCGCACCTGAAAGACCTTGGTGACAATGTGGCCGTGGTATCGCCCGACACCGGACGGGTGAAGGTGGCCGAACGTTACGCACAAGAAATTGGGGCCGACATTGCCTTTGTGCACAAACGCCGGATTCACGGAGTGAAGAACGAGATCGAAGCCAAAGAGGTGGTCGGCGACATCGAAGGCAAAGATTGTGTGCTTATCGACGACATGATCGACACCGCCGGCACGATTTGCCAGGCCGCTCAGTTGCTCGACGACCGGGGGGCCAAAAGCGTGATCGCGGCGGCTACCCACGGGGTGTTCTCGGGGCCCGCTATTGATCGTCTGAAGAGCTCGGTTCTGAGTCGGGTTGTGGTCACCGACACTGTGCCGATGCCGCCCGAGAAAGAGTTCGACAAACTGGAAGTGTTGTCGGTGTCAAAGATCTTGGCCGACGCGATCGAGGCCGTATTCGTGGATTCCTCGGTTAGTCGGATATTCGGAGGAAAGAACCACAGCTAATTTCTGGTGAAAGCCGCTAGAATAACGTGCTGGCCTAAGTCGTGCGCTGCCCAGACTTTGGCTAACCGACGCTTATCTCGATAACGCGTGCTCTTGTCGCCGCGTTTCGCAAGGACAAACAATGGAACAGACCGTAGTGAAAGCCAACCCCAACCGTGAGAAAGGCTCTCGGCCTTCGCGTCGCCTGCGGGCGGATGGGCAACTCCCCGGGGTTGTGTATGGGCAGGGGAAAGACCCGATTTCTGTCTCGGTGGAATATCGTGCGTTGCGCGATGCACTCAAGACCGACAAAGGGCTCAACACCGTAATCCAGCTCGATCTTGGTGATGCCACCGAAACGGTATTGGTGCGAGACGTCCAGCGCGACCCGATCAAGCGTCTGGTCATCCACGCCGATTTCATGCGGGTGCATCCTGATTCGCCCGTACGGGTCGAGGTGCCAATCCGCGCCGTCGGTGATGCGTCCTCGGTTACCAGCGAAGGGGCCAACGTTGAACAGAAGATGTTCTCCATTGCCGTTGAGGCTCGTCCCGATGCCATTCCTGACGCTATCGAAGCCGACCTCGGCATGCTTGAGCTCGACCGCCGCATCGCCGTGGGCGACCTGTTCTTCCCCGAAGGTGTCACAACCCGAGTTCCTTTGAACATCTCAGTTGTGGTGCCTGTTGTTTCACGTGCGGCCAAGGTTGCGCTTCGCGAAGGTGAAGAAGCCGAGGGCGAAGCGGTAGATGAGGCCGAAAATCAAGAGTAAGCAACAAACAAGTAACTGGTCGGAGGGCTGAAGGCCATGTCGCAGTTTGCTCGACGTCTGGGCATTGCTGGTCGGAGCGGCACGCCCGCCGACATGCTTGTAGTGGGGTTGGGAAACCCCGGCGATCAGTTCGAGGGCACCCGCCACAATGTGGGTGCTGATGTGGTGCGCCTATTGGCTGAACGGCATGGGCAGCAGCTCAAACGGACGAAGTCGCGGGCGTTGGCCGCAGGTCTGATTCTGGATGGGAAACGCGTCGTCGTTGCCTTTCCTCAGACGTTCATGAACAACTCAGGCGAAGCGGTTCGAAACCTGGTCCGAACCTTTGGGGTTCAAGAGCCAGACCACATCTTGGTAGTCCACGACGAACTAGACCTAGACGCGGGCCGTTTGCGGTTGAAGGCGGGCGGGGGACTCGCCGGACACAACGGACTCCGGTCGATCACCAGTCATCTAGGCACCACCGAATACTTGCGGTTACGTCTTGGGGTGGGCAAGCCCCCATCCACCCACAAAGGGTCCGAATGGGTGCTTCGCCGCCCCAGCAAAGCCGACCAGCAAATCCTTGACGACGCCATTGAACGAGCAGCCGATGCGGTCGAGATGGTGATCGACCAGGGGGTGGAGGCCGCCATGGCCGTAGTCAATCGGAGGGCCTCCTAGCCCCATGAGTTTCACCCGCCTGGCTACGAAAGTGGCCGACGATCCAGCTATCGAGCGGCTGGTAGGTCGGGCCACCTCCATTCTTGCCCTGCCCGAACCCGCT
>Ga0316189_10006503_pt1 | contig 11116 bp, 11 predicted proteins | sample LowCovwburrow_MG_FD_204930 | JGI IMG/M metagenome (GOLD analysis project Ga0316189, IMG submission 204930) | Coastal sediment microbial communities from Maine, United States - Lowes Cove worm burrow | ecosystem: Environmental > Aquatic > Marine > Coastal > Sediment | place: USA: Maine... | reverse complement strand
GTCAGCTTGCTTTTTGATATTCACCGGGGCTAACGCCGGTCCACCGTTTGAACGCCCGGGCGAAATTACTTTGATCGGCGAAGCCTATCATGAAGGCGATTTGTGCCTGAGAGTGGTCGCCCTCTATGAGGTAGCGGGTCGCGAGCGCCTGCCGCGTCGACTCCAGAATGTCTCTGTAGCTGGTGCCCTCCGCGCTAAGTTGGCGCTGTAAAGTGCTTCTGCTGCGATGCAGTCTCGAAGCTACGGTATCCTGATCTGACCTGCCGGACGGCAGGGTCTGGACCAGCATTCGGCTAACCGCAGTGGCAACCGCGCTGCTATCCAGAGACGCGATGTAATTTTCGGCGATTCTGTCTGTTGCCTCAGCGACTTCGGGAATAGAGCCAGACAGTGGTCGCTCGAGGTCGCTCGCATCAAAGCGCCATATCTCCTGCTCACAACCGTAGGTTACGGGGCATCGAAACAGTTCCTCGTAACGGCTCGATTCGTGCTCTGCAGCGATCGTCATCGATACGCTTGTTGGGCGGACAATGTCCTGCGTCACGATATCGCAAAGTTTAAGTAACGCGACAAAACCTGCGTCTTTTGCAGCCTCCTGAGGTCTCGCGGCACCTTCAGGATAGGACTCAACCAATGTGTAGCTATCGTCATGCTTCTCGAGCACCAGATCGCTGCTTTTCGTGATAATTACATGGCTGTAGCGACACAGGCGGCCGAGAGCCCCGCCCAACGTAGCGCTCGCCATCCAGGCGTGGCCAAGTACAAAAAAATCACCGGCCCTCGCCCTCTCACCCACCGAAAAGCCGAACCAGGGGTCATTTGTAGCGGCGATCGCTCTCCCCCAAAGCTCGTCCATCTTGGTAAAGGGAGCACGTGCGCCGGGCCTCAGGAACTTGCCCGTATCGATATTCAGGTCGGCGAACAATGGTGCAGGATCGATCCCGTAGTCTCCCTCAAGAGACTCGCCGATCAATCGTGCAACACTCGCCAGTGTCGTGGGTTCATAAAGCATATCGAATCCAATTGAACCCGATCCCCGCGGCCAGAACAAGCCGCTTCGAGTTGAGGCAGATTGCATAATCGATGGGGCGTTCGGACCAGACCGCATGCCGCCTATTTCCTAAAGTGAATACCGTCACTTGGAGGAGATAATCATGAGACATGCAAATCGCAAGGAAACCAGGAGCTACACTCTGCCGGAGGCAATTCAGGCTACGATAGCAGAGCACTTGTATGAGGCTTACAAAAAGTCTGCCGGCCTCATTGGCAACCTTGATCGGTGGACACAACAGCGAATCACCGACGAGAATTTCGCAAAGGTAGCGCTCGTGCTCAACTCTGACGATCCTGCCGAGGCTTGCTACAGAGACCTGATACGGGAGATTGATACCGAGGCTGAATCCGGTATCTTTCTGGCGCAGCAAAGCTCGAAACCGGAACACCTGCAAAACGTGATCGGTGAGCCGGGTGTATCGGGTCAGCTGTATCGGGAAATGCCGACTATCGCACTTACTCTGTTCTCCGAAGAGGCTGCCCGCTCTCTGGATGATCTCGACCTGGTCTGGGTGAGTCTTCAGGCACGCCATGACCGGGCTCACCTCGATGCGAGCGTATCCGAAATCATTATGGGCTTCCTGATGGACGACGCAGAGGCCGTGCACGATATGACCAACGTAATGCGCGCCTTGACCTATACGTACCACGAAGACGTCGTAAGGCGACGCTGCGACCTGCCGGTGCTGCTGGAAGACATGGAGATACGAGACCTGCGAATCATGGTGACTGAGCTTGAGAAACGCAGCGGCAGCTATGAAGACCGAGCGAGCGAGATTCGCCGCAAGGCCGACACGCGTTACAGACCCCCCCTAAGCTGATTTTTTAGTCAGCCGGTTGGCGGGCCTTAAAGGCCCGCCTTTTTTTTGGCGCCCACGTATGGACATGGATCTCGGCGCAATGTTTGTTCCGAGTAGCACGCTTGTGTTTTTCAGGGGTGGTCTCTAAGGTTCACCCATGAAATACCGATTTGCACTACCCTTCGCGGTTGCATTGCTTGCAAATGTTTCGGCAATAGCCGAAATCGACGATACCGCGAAAGCTGAACGGGATTTTGACCTGCCCGGGTCAGAGGCCAGCCTGCTGGAAAACAGCCTTACTCTGGATGATGTCGACTTTCTCGGCAGCCCAATGAAGAGGTTCGCCGAGAAATGGCCCGAGGACCTGGTTATCGCGCCGATCCCGGGGTACTCGCCGCAGATTGGATGGAACCTGACACTCGGCGGCGGTTACTTTCTGCAATCAGGCGATAAGGACTCAGAAACCCCACCCTCAGTGATCGGGGGCTTCGTCATGGGTGCGGAGAATGGAAGCTATGCTTATGGCGCTGGTGCAAATCTGCATCTGCTGGACGACAGATTGCGGCTGAAATTCGGTGCTGCCTATATGGATGTTCGGTATCAATTCTACGGAATAGGCAATGATCAAAACGATCTGGGTATCCGCGTAGACCTGTTGCAGAACGGCCCGTTGTATTTCGCAACCGGAAGCTGGCGTGTGTGGAAGAAGCTTTACGTCGGCCTGGGCTATATGAGCGGCGAAGTCGACACGCGGTTGCGTCTCGATGCTCCCTTGCCGCCGTCTTTTGATCCGGTCTTAAAACTGGATACTGGCGCGATCAACATCCCCATAGAGATCGACAGTCGAGATCATGAACAATTCCCTCGTGACGGCTGGTTGGTGAAGGCCCGGGGGATGTTTTATCGAGAATCGGTAGGCAGTGATTTCGAGTCTGAGACCTTCAAGCTCATTGTGAATCGTTATTTACCGATGCGCGATCAGGACGTGCTCGCCCTGCGCCTGTTCATCAAAGGCACCAGCGAAGACACGCCGTTCTTTCTATTGAGCACATTTGGCGGCAGCACTGATCTTCGCGGTTACCCTTCCGGTCGATACCGCGACCGAATGATGTATGCCATGCAAAGCGAGTACCGCTGGCAGTATAACGACCGCTGGATTTTCACGGGCTTCGCAGGCTTCGGTGAAGTCGCTGATAGTTTTTCAAAATTCGGCAAGAATTTTCTACCTGCGGGCGGCATCGGTGCACGCTTCGTTCTGTCCGCAAAACACCGGGTTAGCTTGTCAGCTGATGTGGCGGTCGGTGACGACGGTACGGAGTTCTATTTTGGTGTAGGTGAGTCTTTTTGATGAGTTGATCGCATCCGCGGTCATCTCCGGAATCAGTCGGTCGTGTTATATTGATACCCCCTTATTGCACAAAAGGTTGCTTCAAATGACCTTGTTTTATCGACGCGGCGTTCTTGTCTCTTTGACGTTCCTCCTCCTGACTTTCGGCGTCACAGACGGCTTTGCTGATGAATTCGATGCAGAAGCGCTTGCTGAAGCCAGGGAGCTGTTGAAATCAGGGCGCAAAGACCTGGTGCGCGTGGAGTTGCATCTGACAGAGAGCGAAGCGGCAGCCTTCTGGCCAATCTATGAGCAGTACCGGGATGATATTGAGAGTGTCCGCGATCGTCAGGCAAAGATGATCTCTACCTACATGGAAGCTTACTGGAAACAGGAATTAAACGAGGAACTGGCGAAGCATGTTCTGGACGAACACTTTGCGGTCAATAGCGCGTTGTTCAAGGTGGAGAAGAAATATCTGCGTCGATTTCAAAAAGTGTTGCCCGCATCAAAAGTGGTTCGTTTTTATCAGCTGAATAGCAAGCTGGATGCAGAAATCGACGTCGCCCTCGCCGGCCTGATTCCGCTATTCGACGCATCCTGAATATGTCAGTCGTGCAGCTTCAGTGAGCCAGTGATTCACGCGAAATATCATTTAGAATCGAAATACGACGCCCGCTTTTACTTCCCACTGCGTCAATAGCGTGCCATCGATTTGAATTAGACAACCGCCAACCTCGCCGTCACTACCACAAAATATTCGACTGTTGTCATCGACTAAAGATGTGTAAACGCGTCCTTCAAGACGCACTCCGAATCTACCGCCAGGATTAAGTTGCACCCCGCCGCCGAATGAGGCGGAGAAAAAATTCTCTGTGCTGAATTCGGCAGGCTGTGGATCAAACCGTGACATGCCAATCGTCAATGCAATAAATGGTCGCGCAACATCACCGTCAAAAAGATACGTGCCGCCAAACTGATAATACTCAACGTCGAGGTCAAATTGCGGGTCGCTCACAAATAAACCCGCCGAATCGATCTCCGTACTCTGCTGAGCATAAAGGAACTCGTACTGGCCATTGGGATTGGCCGCCACGTTAAAGAGGAAGCCCAGAGACTCGGAATCGGTCAATGTGAACTCAGCATCGCCATCCGTTTCTTCAAACAGGCCACCCATTCGATAGCCAATGAAAGGCGTGATCTCGAATTTGTAGGCTGTAGTCTGCGGGTTGCCAGCCGCCGCTTGCGCGAATGAAACGGCAGAAAAGAACAGAGCGATAATGGTGACTGCTAGCTTAAGCATGTTTCGTCCCGATGATGTGGTTGCTGGATTCTGCATGATTTTGTGATTGTGTGGAAATGCTATTCAGGGATAGCAGCCCCATTGTTGCTACTCGGGAATAGTGTTTTGAGTTATGCTGAAAAACAGAAAATTGCAGCGATGACTCGAGCAAATTAATGAGTAACAGGAGACCGGACGAGGGTGGCAAGCATTTTAGTCGGCTGACAATAGTGCTGGTCGCAAACTTTCCGAGATGAGGTCCGTCGTTAAGCATGTAGCAGTATGTTGGCTTGGTGTATCAATCTTGTTGATGGCGAACAACATCGCTGCTCAGGAAGTTGCGGAAATACCATTCTTCAGTGCTTCGCCAGGTGCGGCAGCCCTTGGCGGCGGGCTTAGGGTCGGCCAGAGCCCCTATTTTGCGAGTGATAGCGACGATGAACGGCGCGTCGACCTCGTCCCGTTGTATCTGTATGAGGGCAAGTACCTGTTCGCGAGGGGATCTTCGGGTGGCATACATGTCCTGAAAAGCGAGGGCCTGGAATTGAATCTGTATACCCGCTACCGATTCCAGAAACTCGATCCCGACAGCAATGTGTTTTATGAAGGCCTGGATGAGCGCGAGCAAACACTCGATGCCGGAGTCGAACTTGGTATCAGGCAAAGATGGGGTGAGATCAAACTGGACTGGGTTGCGGACACGCTGAATCGCCACAATGGACAGGAAGTGCGGTTCGCCTACCGGTATCGTTTCGCAACCGGTCCGTGGTCGCTTTCACCGTTCATAAGCTGGACCTGGCAGGACGATGATCTGAGTGACTACTATTTCGGCGTTAGTGCGGCCGAGGCGCGACCTGATCGTCCGGCATACTCACCCGGAGACTCGCAGTGGGTTTCGTTCGGCCTCAACACGGCCTGGCAGGTTTCGGATCGCATCGTGTTTTTCGGCAACTTCGTTTTCGGCGGCGCCGATTCGGGAATCACTAACAGTCCGCTCGTCGAGGAGGATGGTTTCTCTACCGCATTCATCGGCGGGACGTACCTGTTCGGCGACGTTCATAAGCCCAGTTACATCATGGACGAGGAACGCCATGGCGAGTGGTCCTGGCGCGTCAACTATGGCTACCAGGCGGAAGGCAACATCGTCAGTGAAATCGACCAGGGAGAATTCAGCAAGAGTGAGCTTGCCGACACTAACATCGGGGGCCTGACGCTTAGTAAGTTGCTGTCCGAGGGCAACCGCGTTGACTTCCTCGGTCGGTTGGCGCTGTTTCGCCATTTCGAGGAAGACGAAGGCAACGGTACTTTTTCTAGCTATGCTGCGTATATATCGGCCATGGGCAAAGGCTATTCGCCCTGGAGTAAAGAAGAGGTGTTCCGCTGGAGTTTCGGCTTTGGTGTGTCGTATGCCGAGAAGGTGCCCATTGCCGAGCAGCGCAAACAAGCTGCGAAGGGCGACAATACCTCGCATTTCCTGAATTATCTCGAGATGACCGTCGACTTCCCGTTGCGCAAGGTATCCCGGCGTTCCTGGATCAAGGACTGTTACGCGGGACTGTCTATCGTGCACCGGTCGGGAATATTCGGTACGTCGGATTTCCTGGGTGATGTATCGGGAGGCGCGGACTGGATAACAGCCCACCTGGAGTGCACGCGATGAAGAATTTTCGCGTGATCGGATTGCTTGTTACCGCATTGCTGATCGGCAACTCAGCCGACGCCGCCTGGGAAGCCGATGCGGATAGCAAGACCCAGGTGAAAGCGGCTCAAGCCATTACAAAAATCCGCGCACAAGTCCCACGTACTGAACAGTATTTCGAGCAAGCCTATGGCTATGCCATTTATCCATCGGTGACGCGAGTTGGATTCGGTTTTGGCGGTGCTTTCGGCAAAGGCACAGTGATTGAAGGTGACAGCGCCATCGGCACGACAAAGTTTATGCAATTTACATCCGGGATTCAGGCGGGCGCGAAAAACTTCAGCATGATCGTATTCTTCAAGGACAAAGAAGCACTCGATGGCTTTAAGACCGGCAATCTGCAGTTCATGGGACAGGCGGGACTGGCTTTTGCAACGGTTGGTGTGGCCGGCACACCCGCTTACAATGATGGTGTCGCAATAGTGACGATGACCCGGTTTGGTTTGATGGGCGAATTCACAATATCGGGTGCGAAATTCTCATACAAGCAGATTGCCGCAGAGTAATCGGGTGCGATCGCTAGGGTGCTGGCTGCTGTTTCTGGTCGCCTTCACGCCCTCGACAGGATGGGCCGGCGAGATTCCCGGCCTGCCAGCACAATTGCCGCCCTTTCGGGAACCGCTCCTGGATGTTGCCTTCAGCAATGATTTTCTCGGCCGCGGTGGCGCGGTGGATGATTTTCGTACCCAGCAGATGATCCTTACCGCCAGCATATCCGACCGGTGGGTCGGACTGCTTGACCATAGCATCCTGACGTTCGGCGATCCGCCAGCGCCCGGTCGCATCGACCAACTCTCGGCCTCGCTGGGTTACAGGGTGGTCGACGCCGTCGACGAAAATCTTGTTAACAAAGTTGTCGTTGGTATGGGTATTCGCCAGGTTGGCCGGTTCGGCGGCGAACGAATGCAAAATGGCTTTCATCGTCTCGTGGGCAGCAAGATCGAAAACCTTGCCTATACCGGCGCTGACAACATCGATTTAACGGGCTGGTTCGATGCACAGCATTACCGCAATCTATACGCCGCAGGTACCGGCGGCGTCCTGGGTAGCTGGCACCGGGGCTACTGGCTTCGAGCGAGTTCGCTGGCGACCAGTGATGGACAATGGGATAGCTCAGCAGGCCTGTTCGCGCTCGCGAGCAAGGGGGCCGTCGATATCTGGCTCGGGCTGCGTCGCGACTGGCGATCGGGTTACAAAGATGACGTGCTGCGGCAAACGGCAGATGCTGAAGACGACGTGGCCATCGTCATTGGCGCCCGCTTCGGCGCTCTCGTGCTTGAAACCGTGCAACAGCTGAACAACGATGGGTCCTACGGGCAGCTGCGATTAGTCTCCTCCGGCAAGCGCGGAGCCATGCCGCGAACCCGTAACCAACGTTTCGGTGTGGAAGCAGCGATCCTGATGCCGAACATCCACCTGCGCTTTGCGGGTCGATGGCGAACCCGGATTTTCACGAATGCTGGTTCGGAGTGGCGCGAGTCGACTATCGTCGCCGCGAGCTATGGTGAACCTCAGTACAAGAACAATACGAGCATTTTCGTTGACAGCCTGCAACTTGAATTTGGAACGGACCTGGAGCACGCGCTTTCTGTGCGAGGCAGCTGGCTTAGTGCGTACGTTACAAGCGGCGTCGGTTGGCGAAGTGAGGAACTGATCAATATAAATTCTGGTGATGACCGAAGCTCCGGATCTGTTAGCCGCGCGGTCCTGTCGGTTGGTGCGGGTCTGCGGATTGCCGCCGCCGACCTGGGAGAGCGCGGCAGTTACCGGATTCAGTTGGGACTGACCGGCCGCGTGCCCATCCGTGACGCTACTCTGATAATCGATGAAGTAGCTTTGCGAGTTCAAAAGCCGGCGCTGGAAATCCAGCTTGGCATGACCTTTGATTTCAGGTGAATCACGGCAGATGCGCCGCCTGGAAGCTGATGTTCACCGCGAAGGCAAAGCGCCCGTCGCTTCAATAGATTCGCCCACCCACCGTCATGCGGGTGCCATAACCACCGCCGTGGTAACCATTGTAGCCACCGTAAGAGCTGTAGCCCACACTGCCGTATACGCGTACGTCATCACAGCCAGCCACTACCAGGCATGCGGTCAAAACCGCCATTAGCTTCACGAGCTTGATCGTCTTTTTCATCGCCGGCACTCCTTAGTTAGTGCGATCGAGTGGCCAGGTCTGCAGTGCAATACCGGCACCGGAAGGACCTGCAATGAAAGCTACTTCACCACCGAGCGGACGCGGCTGGGCTTCGACGATGACCCGCCCACCGAATTCCGCCACTCTTGATGCAATTGATGCCGGGCTATTTACCCGAATATAACTGACCCAGACCGGCCCCAGGTCATTCAGCGGGTTGGGCATGATGCCAACTCTCGCCGCTTCGCCGGCTTGCAGAAGTCTGTAGGTTGCCCCTGATTCCTGGTTCTCGTCGACGTCCCACGTCGCCATCTCCAGGCCCGTAAGATTCTCATAGAATGTCGTCGCGCCATCCACGTTCGTGGTCCACAGCTCATCCCAGAGAAAATCGCCCAATTCAGGCTGTCGATCAGCCGGATCACCGGCTACGGTTTGCAGCAACGCCAGCAATGCGCCTTCTTTATCTCTGACAACAGCGACTCTTCCGCGGCGCTGCAGATCTGTCGGCGGCGCAATGACGTTACCGCCACCTGCGGCGAACGCAGCTACTGCAGCGTCGATATCGCTGACGGACATCGATATAACCCATTGTGAGATGTCTGCGCGATTATTCAGCGCCAAAGTATCGATCATGCCACCAATCAGCCTGCCTTCGTGTCGAATCAGCGTGTACGCCGAATCCTTGCTCAGGCCCGCGGCACTGCCAATGTTGTCAAACTCCCAGCCGAAAAGCGCACCATAAAACTTCTGCGATGCTGCTGGATCGTTGGTGAGCAGGTCACGCCAAATGATTTTACCTGGCAGCCTTTCGCCACCCGGCGATTCTGTCACTGCTGGCAGGTCGATATTGACTGTCGCACAACTGGCGAACAGCGCGACGAAGAGTGCTGCAAAGACGATGCGCAGTTGGGTAGCCGACACTAGCTATTCTCAGTTTTATTCACACTTCATGGTACACAGAACGCCGATCGAAATCACCGACGACGACGGCAAACAGTTGGACCGTCTTTAATTCTCTGTGCGGGCTACTCCGGCAGTGGACGGGTAGAGCGAAAAGTACTTTGGAACAGCTGTTTTCACGACCTCTTCCAGGTTCTCAAGTTTCTTTTCGGTAACCCGCCCGACGCCGACGGCCTCCCAAATCAGTCGGTGCGTCTTGTTATCGACGATGTCGATATTGAAGGTGCCTTCCGTATATTGCGATACATGTGTTTCCGTTCCATAGCCATAGCCACCCCATGCACCGTAATAACCGCCTCGGTAGCCGTAGTAGCCGCCGTACATCGGAGGAGGCGCCGACGACGTCGTCACCTTGGTCTTGTCCTGCAATCTTGCGTTGAAGTTGACCAACAGATCAGGATCATCCGACTTCGTATAACCACGACTTTCCATTTCGACTGTGATGGCCTCGATCACGTACTTTGTAAAGAAGCTTTGATACTCGCCCTGGTCCGGGCCGGCGCCCTCCATAATGTTATAGGTCGAGTAGGATTCGAAAGGGGCACTGTGATCGTAATCTGAAAGGATGTTGGGGCTCGATGCGCAGCCGCCCATTGCAGACCCAAAGAAAAGGAGAATAATTAGTTTTGCAGTTCTTGCTGGTTGTTGAAATTGCATCGCGTTGCCCCGTTTAAGTTGTTAGCAAATACTGCCGTGGCGGTAATTTAAAGCCCGCCCATAGTACTATCAAGCAGGGCCTAGTCCAATAGCGGCCACCTGGCCTCTGGGACGAGCAATTTATGAAAATCAAAAAAATCGCGATCTGGTCCTCCGTGGTGTTTGTCGCGCTTCTGGCAATTGCCCTGACCTGGCTGTGGACAGCAGATTTGGGCGTGTTCAAGCCGCAACTTGAACGCTGGATTAGCGAAGAAACCGGTCGCGAATTTGTAATTGACGGGGCGTTCCACGTCGATCTCGCCCGGCACGCCGTGGTCATTGCGGAAGACGTTCGTTTTCAAAACGCCGACTGGGATGATGAACCGTACATGGTTGAAGTCGGTCGTGTCGAAATACGCGTCGATCTTCGGTCGATATTTAACGGGCCATTTCTCGTTGAGCTGATCGATATTGACGACACGGAAATCCGCCTGGTTCAGGCTGAAGACGGCGAGCCGAACTGGAAATTGCCCCTGGCGAGAAGATCGGAGGCTACTGCAGAAGAAGATTCTTCGACCGGGTTTGACGTGTTGTTCCAAATAATCGACATCGACAGGCTGCACCTCGTCGTTGAAGCCCTGGAACTCCAGGAGCCGCTCGACCTTCGTGTTGAGAATTTCGATCAGCGACATCGGGACGACAATTTTCTCGCGCTCGATCTACAGGCAAAGCTCGGTAATCGTGAGGTTAGCGTTGAAGGTGAGTTAGGTACCTGGGCTGCCCTGCTGGCGGGCCAGGACATTCACTTTAATCTGCAGGGTCGGCTCGGCACATTCAAGATCGAGGCCAGCGGCCTGATTGATGATGTCGCCCGGCCGCACCGCCCATCATTTCAGTTCTCCACGAGCAGCCCGGATATTGGTGACCTCACACGCATGTTAGGTCTTGGTGATGAGGCAACGGGAGATATCGATCTTTCCGGGTCCCTGGTGCCGCAGGTTGATGGACCGCTTGTCCTGAATGTCGAAGGCAATATTGGTGCGACGGAAATCGAAGCGGCAGGTGAATTTTCCGATCTGCAGGATTTCGAGCAGATGGATTTTGATTTGCTCGCCTCGGGTCCTGACCTTGGGCGAGTACTGCGCCTTGCCGGAATCGATCAGGTTCGGAAAGCGCCGTTCATGATTGATATCGATGCAACGCGGCAGGGTCCAATGCTCAT
>Ga0316189_10006502_pt1 | contig 11116 bp, 22 predicted proteins | sample LowCovwburrow_MG_FD_204930 | JGI IMG/M metagenome (GOLD analysis project Ga0316189, IMG submission 204930) | Coastal sediment microbial communities from Maine, United States - Lowes Cove worm burrow | ecosystem: Environmental > Aquatic > Marine > Coastal > Sediment | place: USA: Maine... | reverse complement strand
AAATGCAATAAATTTATACAACGAAATAAGATTACACTTATCTTTAGATTATAAAACACCTAATATGGTATATCAATTATCAGCTTAATTCAATTTTAACCTGTAGCCATATTTCAGGACAAGACAGTTGAAAAGCTGTACTTTCCTGAAATAGGTTGACTAAAAATTAAACCTTTTAGCAACATACCTAATGAAAGACAAAAAACAACACTGCCGAAAAACTTCCTACAAAAAAGTAGGTTTCGATTTAAAACTTTTAATCATAGATCAGATCCAAAATGGACAGATATCTGTAAACCATGCTTCAGAAAAATATCAAATCTCTAGATCTTCTATTGATTACTGGTTGAAAAAATACAGTACCTTAGAACAAAAGAAACTTGGTATGAGCAAGAAAGACGAAATTAAAAGACTTAAAGAAAAAATTGAAGAACTAGAGTTCGTAAAAGACTTCCAACAAGACATCATTGCTAATATGGAACTCATTACAGGTGTCGATATGTCAAAAAAGTCGTTGCCCAAAACATTAGCAAAAGAGATAGAATTAAAGAAGAAAAACCGTTTAAAAGAAAGTGGTTCTATCAGTGCTTTGGGATATCTAAACAAGCCTTCTACAAACGACTCAAAACCCAACAAAAACAACAAGTAGACCATCAAAAACTTATTAAAATGGTTAAAGACTACCGTAAAAAAGTAGGCTCGGAAACTGGTGGAATAAAACTTCACACCGAACTTAAACAACAGTGTATTAACGCTGATATTAAAATTGGTAGAGACAAGTTCTATCGCTTCTTAAGACTTAATAAGCTACTTGTTCCTAAAACCAAGAACTATATTACAACTACCAACTCTAAACATATGTACAAAAAATATAAAGACCTTGTGAAAGACTAGGTTCCTAATCGGCCAGAACAACTCTGGGTAAGCGATATCACTTATATTAAAACTCAAAACGGTCATAACTTACCTAGCACTAGTCACAGACGCCTATTCTAAGCAAATTATGGGTTATAAACTCGATAATCACATGAGAACATCGCTTTGCTCTGATGCGCTCGCTATGGCTATTAAAAATAGGAAATATCCTAAACAAAAACTCATACATCATTCTGACAGAGGTTTTCAATACTGCAACCCAAAGTACACAGCCTTTGCAGAAAGCAACGGCATTACAATGAGCATGAACGAACAATACGATCCTTATGAAAAAGCCGTAGCCGAACGCATTAACAGAACCCTTAAATACGAGTATGGCTTAAAACAAACCATTAAGAACACTGATCTGGCACAAAAAATGACTGAGCAAGCTGTGTATATTTATAACAATTTAAGAACCCATTTTAGCCTGGATCTAAGAAAACCAGCCAAAGTACACCTCAATCCAAATATCAAATACAAATCGTATCGAAAAAGTAAAGTAAATTTACCGGAACTAACCATTTAAGAACTGACCTAGTTCAAACTATTTTTTTGCCTTCTAAACGGCTGAAAAAAAAATTTTGAACGTGGAAATAATAACAAAAAAAGGTCAACCTATTTCAGTATAATACAGTGCGGTAATTCCTGTTTTTGGCTTTAAAGAATGGCAATACACCAATTTAAGTGGAATCCTCTTATATCCAGATAATTTTAATGAGGATATGGGATTTAGTAGTAAAGATAACTCACGTAATATTGGTGGAATAGTCGGGAATGGACGTTTTGAGAAACAAATGATTTTATCTAAAAAAGCATTATATCATGGTTTTAATAATACTAGTGATAAAAGTAATACGGGTATACACGAATTTGTACATCTTATAGATAAGCTAGATGATAGAACAGATGGTGTGCCAGGGCGACTATTAGAGCATCAATATGCGATACCTTGGTTAAATTTAATCCATAAAGAAATGGAAGCGATAAATGATAACCATTCTGATATTCGGAAATATGGTGGCACAAACCAAGCTGAATTTTTTGCAGTAGCTTCAGAATATTTTTTTGAGCGTCCAGACTTCTTTAAAAAGAAACATCCTGAACTTTATAAAATGATGGAAGCGTGTTTTAAACAGAACCCAATAAGATAATCTGAACACAGTCGTTTTTAAAAGCAGTATCTCATAAACTCTGTAAGTTTTGGTAATACGAGAGTATGTAATTTAAAATAATGATTGAAACTACTAAACAAAAGGATTAACCTCTGGTCTAGTTCCACTTGGATAACCCCAAGCTACATATTGAGATTTTAAGCTGTCTATATCAAGGTGGATAAAGGTCTTCCCTACTCCAATACGCTTAAAGCCAACATCACGCGCTACAGAAACCAAATGATTACGAATAAACTTAGTTGAAGTTTTAATATCAACAGCTTTACAGGTTGGCATTTTATGGGAAGAATTTGAAACGCCACCAACCTTTTTATTGTGAGATGGGCTGCGAGCACCAGAATTGATCCAACTGAAAATAGGATAACCCGTTCTAGCTTCTAATTGCTGAAGCATAAAAATTAATTGCCTATCTATACAATTACCAGAACCAGGCATATCTGGACTATCAAAAACTGATAAGTCAACGGGTTGTTGGTTAATAATTTGAACTTGTCTCTTATTAGACCTTTTCGTTTTGTAAACAATAAAAGCACCAAGCAGTAAAACTGACAAAGTGCCTAACCCAAAATAGATATGTTGGTTATCACTTTTTACCACAGCCACAACCTTTAACAGGTTCTTTACTTTTCTTGTATCTCAAAAATAAATCAGAGCCTATTTTTACGGCACTTAATAATATAAATGCCCCGAAAATATAGTTCAACGTGTTATTTCCTTTATCTACGTTCATCCTTTTTCTGTTTATTAAACAATTGTATTTCGGCTTCTAATTGATCTACATACTTTTCTAATTCAGTAATACGATCACGTTGTTTGGTAATGGTTTTATTCATTAATGCATTCTTGCTTTCTAATTGCTTTAAACGCTTTTCCATATTCTCAGACCATAGCTTATAATTTTCAACAACAAGGCTGTTGGCTTGAATATTCAAGTTACGTATTTCGGCATTTTTTAGCTTTTTCTGCATTCCTAATTGAAGTAAAACCTCAATGAGTTTCCAAAACCCTGTTGCTCCAAGAACTATTGCTACTATTTTCAACACATCCATTATCTATCTATTTTTTGGCGCTTTTGGACCTGGAAATGGGATAAATCGAAGAGGCAATTCGGCTAAATACGGATTTATATTTAAAATGACTTCATCATCGATTTCTTCAAATTTACCTTGCAGGAAAACCTTACCTTCATTATCAATGGCATAGAAAAATGGAATTCCTTTTACGCTCAAAAGTGTTCCTGTATGCTCCCCTCTTAAATCTTGATCTAAAGGCGCAGGCAAACTTATCTGCCAACCCATAATTTCTTGCTTAATATCCTTAGCACGCAATCTTACATCCTTGCCTACAATAAGGTTTCCGTTAATTACAACATATATATTCCTAAATGGTGAATGCTCCAAATTAGGGTTGATATGATTAATTGGTATATTTAATAATTGTTGTCTATTCTCTATCACGCCATTTCCTTTTGGCGCATCACTTTGATATCCAGTTATATTCATTATTTCGCTATTATTATTCCGGTTAATACAAGTAAGCCTCCGCCAAAAAACCAACGTTCAAACTTGTTTCTTTTTATTCGTCTATTTTGTTTTTTGATAGTTAGATTAAGTTCTTTAATCTGCTCTTCATCATTTTGATGAACAAGAGATAGGTTTTCAACTTTATCCTCTAATTTGAAAATGATTGTGTCCTTTTTTTGAGTTAATAGTTGCCATCTAAAACTTCTTAATTTCATCACATCAATAATGCTATCCTGAAACAGACCGCTTTCTAATTGCTTAGCGATGAAACGAGACTGTTTAATGGTAAAACAGAAATACTTTTGATCGTCAATATTTTGTACTAATGGTTTTAAATCTTGCGAAATAGCCATACAGCTCCATATCAGACATAGTATTAATAATATTGATTTTCTCATTTAATCTATTTTGTAGGTTAAGTATCGTTTGATTATTCTGAATGATAAAATCATTCAAGCTATCTGCCTGTTGTTTTAGTTTTACTATTTCAGAATCAAGGCTTATATTTTTAACTTCTAAAACTTCATTTGCTTTTTCTAATTTTTCAATAGTATCATTTTGTAAAGTTTCCTCTTGAGGACTAATATAAAACACTAATACTACTACAAGAACAACAAGCCAAAGTATGGACAGAATAGGTTTCCAAATCTTCATTATCCTCTAGGTTTAGTTTGAAATAATCGCATTAAAAAATTTTCTAAAAGTAGTTTATGAAATACCAATGCAAATACAAATGATTGTAGTAGGCATTCAATCATTCTCAGCTGGTAATCTCTTATAAAATATAATGCGACACCATACACAAAACCGATGATGAGTACACGGTATCTTGTGGCTATTTTTAGTTTAAAAACTTTATAAAAAAAGCTGGTTGCTTCATAGTGATTTAAACCATAAGTAATCACAATAAATGTGAAAATATATGACCAATCTAGACCATTGACGTACTTAATAATCTGTGCTAAAATTTCTGTCATTATAATTGTTTTTTTAGTATTGATTTGATTGTTGATATATCTGCTTGCAATGTTGATAATTGATGGTTAGGAAACATATTTTTTGTAATGTGTGCTACAATAACTATGGTTGCTCCAGAGGCTAATAATGCCAAGATAATTTTAGTTAGCGTCTGATTTGTTAAGGTTACTGTAACTTCAGTCCTTAAACCATCTTTATCTACAAGTCCATCGATTAGGTCTTTAATACTTCTTTTTTCTGCCATTAGTTTTCTTTTTTTTAAGATTGGCCATATTACGCTCAATAAAAAGCGCTTGTGAAACTTCCTTCACTTTTAAGAATCTTAAAACACGTTCTTGAGTAACCGCTTCAAAAACATCATTTACAAGACCTGCCGTTCCGTGATTTTTGAGCAGATACACTTGAAGTTGTCTTACGCGCGCTCCTTGACTTCCTAATTTTAATGGGAAGTCGTCATTTGGTTCTGGTACCACTTCTGGTTTTACAACGACTATTTTTTCCTTTACTTTTATAGGTTCTTTTTGCTTTACTTCAACTATTGGTTCCGATTTCTTTTCATAAACCGGTGGTTTCGATTTCGGACGTTGAGGCTCATTAACTATTATAAATTCTGCGTCTTCAGTTGTTTCTTTCTTTTCTCTAAAAAGAACATAACCCAATAAACCCAGTCCGAGTAAACCTCCAGCGATTATAAGTCCTCTATTTACGGTTTGTTCACTTATCATTTCCCTAGACTTAAAAGCGCCTTACGCATACCTGCCATATCAGCTTGTGTGAAGACCGTTTTACCTAATCTCTTTTGTGATGCTTTGGCTGTTTTTGGTCCAAAAACGCCATCTACACCATCACGTTTTGGCCCTGTACGCCCCAAATCTTCTTTGTAGATTTTTAAGTAGCGTTGCAACACTTTCACATCTGGATGGCGACTCCCCAATTTCATTAAGTTACCAGATTTAGTTATTGATAGCTTCTTAGTCGATGAAGGCACAAAAGGTGGTGTTTGAATAACTGAAGACGTTGTTTTGCTATCTACTAAATCATTAGTGTCTAACAAATTTTCTTTCTTCTGTTTTTTCTTTGATACGTAGTAATACGTAATCGCGGTACCAGCAAGTACAACTATTACACCTCCAACAATTAAAATATCTTTGTTTTTAGCCATAAAAGATGGTGTAGATTTATATTGTGTTTGTTTCATTTGTTCGTTTTATGATGATTGATAATTTGGTAATCGTTTGATGTGTTTTGAGACATATTCCTTCATTTCGCTCTGACTCAAAAAGCTATTCAGAAATTGCCACATATCTTTTTTATAGATTTGATAAAATACCTTTGAAAGGCTCGCTATTTGTGTTTTATCTCCCAATTTCTTTCCGAAGACATCTTTAACTGCATCTTCATCATCATTGAAAGTTCCTTTAGCTTCTTTAATAATTTTCGCATATTCTTTAGCTTTAATATCATCCAGCACTTGAATGCTTTTTGGTGCCACCCATTTTTGAACATCAGTCAAATAATTCATATCAAACGGACTATTCCAATTGGGTTCTTGTTTGATGGTGCCAACATTACCTGTGGTAACTTGTACTCCACTTCCAACAGAAGTAGATTTTGTAGCACTTGATACTGTTTTCTTTTTATTCTTTCGTGAAAGCACAACGAACGTACCAATGCCGAGAACTCCTAATCCCGCACCTCCAATCATCCACCAACTTGTTTTTGTAATTTCCATTTTATGTGGTTCTATAGTTCGGTAGTGCTTTAATGATATTAAGCACTATGGTTATCTCTTTTTTATCAAAGCGGTCTTTAAGTGTATCAATCAGGTTTTTTGAATAGGTATCTTGATACGCTTTTGCAACTTGTGATACCTGAACCTTATCCTTCATCTTTCTAAACACGCCATATACTTTTTCTTCATCATCTCCACCTTGATACCAACTTCCCCAAGCTTTATGAATTTGGTCTGCATATTTTGATGCTGTGCTTGTTTTTAAAACCAAAACTTCTTTATTTACCGCTTGTAATACCTTGTTTAAATAATGAATATCAAATGCATTTTCTGCTATTAAACCATTTATAATGGGTTGAATTTGAGCCTTGATTGCAGATAACAACTTACCTGTTCGCTCGTCTCGATTACGTTTACGAATGGTTAATGCTGTACTACCAATTAATAGCGTCCCGACACTTACACCTAATATTTTATAGGCTACGCTCATTTATTTAATAGTTTTAAGCCACGACCTACTGGTGTTAGCATTGCAAGATCTGTGACATCCGCATTCTTTGCTGAATTGCGCAGTAAAACAATGATTCCGATTAAAACAACTCCTAAAATCACCGGCACACCAATAGATAATATCTTTGTTAGATTTTTTCCTAAACCAAATATATTTCCACCAATTTCAGATAAATCTGCAATGGTTCTAGTTGCCATATTCGATACATCTAGATCATTTTTCTGCAACCATTTATTAAAATTTGGACTTGTTGTACAAGTAGCAGATCCATTGGTTTTCCAAGTAATTAACCATATCATTTTTGCATTCTCCTTACCCAACTCACTTCTGAGTTTAGCAAAGTAACTTGTCCAGAAATCGCAAGGATCACCTGCTTCTGGGATTAAGAATGTGCGGTTATCTAAATTTACTTGAATAGCCATTTATTAGTTTCCTATAATCTGGTTGGAATGCTTTTTACTTTCGGTTTTAGAAAAATCATTTTCTTCTAAAAAAGACATTAATCGTTGTTTTAATTGTGCTTCTTTTTTAAGTGCTGAGCGTTTGTCATAGTTGACATAAATCTGCCTACCAAGCCAAAAGCCTATACCTAAAGTGAGTATCGTTTTCATCTGTTATCTTTTGAAAATATTATGCTCAGGAATCTCTAATTCCCTTAACCACTCTACTACTTCAAATCCTGGATTATCTTCATCTGCTTTGGCTGGGATTTCATTAAAACCAGCAATGACGACATCTGGAAAGCGAAGTATATAGAACTTTACGATCGCTTCAAGTGCTTCTTTTTGTTCATCGGTACGCGTGTCTTTATCCCAAGCTTCTTTGAGGGTTCTACCTCCTACATAAGCAATGTGTTTCGCTAGACCAGTGATTGCATTTTTACCTTGTGAAATTCCCCAAAGATCAATGGTCGTTGGATTGTCTTCATCGATAATGGTCTGCAAAGTGCCATCTTGTAAAACGAGGTAATCAATACCTGGACGGTTCCAATTAAAACCACCATCTCTAATAGACGATGTGTGTTGTTTAATAATCACTTCTTTGTCAAAATCTTTAGCTTCAGAAGTATCTGTACTTTGTATAATGAGATAATCTACTTTTTTCATTTTTTCGGTATTTAAGAGTTAATCGTTGGTAAACGCCTAAAACCTAATAGGCGATAAGCTGGATACTTTTTAATATTTACTTGATTGTTCTGATTTCCACCTAAAGCGTAGATAAATTTTTTGTCTTCAGAATAGCCTACAAAAAGGGCGACGTGACCTTTCCAACTAAACCGTTTTTCTCGCCAAAAAATGACAATATCATTAAGTTCTGGCTTTTCAACTTTAGATCCAACAATAAGCCAAGAACGCGCTGTTAGCTTATTACTTCTAACTACGTTTGCTTTTAGGGCTACCCAAATGATAAAAGCAGAACACCAAGCGGTTTCATCGGTAGTAATCCATGTATGACCAATGTCATGGAAGTAACTTAAAACAGTAGGATTGTGTTGTGATCCAATGGTTTCTGTAACGCCATATTGGCTCAAAGCAATATTAAAAATTTGACTCATCTGGTGGCTTGTTTTGATTGTTATCGAGCCACGATGCTGGAATGCCCTCACTCATTTGGACACCAGTAGATATTCTTGATTTTTCGGGAAGCATATTATACATCTCGAATTGCTTGTAATAGATTAAAAACGTCACTTGCTGTTTTGGGTTAATTTTAAAACACCAACGCACGTGACCATCAATAAGATTGCCACTTATATCATATACTTCGGAAATATTACCGAAATTTTGAGGGCTGTGATGATTGCTTAATGAAAGCGCACTGCACTTCTCTTTACCCGAAACAGAATTTTCTAAAAGCTGAAGCGTATTAATTCTATCTTCTCCTGAAGCCACAATTTTTAAATGGGAAACCATTGCAGGATTGTGTTGAAAATCTTCACGATCTTCATAATACTCCTCATTTACAGTTACTGTTGGTCCGCTTTGGCTACCCAAAATATTAACCGTATTATTTACCGAATTACTTAATGCTATAATGTCTTTTCTTGAGCTGATTGCCATTCCTATTCCAAAATCGCCTAAAACGATAGTATCTACAATCTTATTTTCAACATCTAGTCTTGTGATATTTTGGAAGCTTCGGTTTCTGACATAAAGCATTTCGTTATTATAATTATAGGCCAATGCAACTGGATCATTACCTACTCTAATATTAGCGACTATACCAAACGTAACGGGATCTGTTTCTGAAACAGTATTTGAGTCACTAAGACCTAAATACATCCGCTTTTTAATAGGATGATAGACAAGGGAAACGATACTTGATGTCACATCCTCTATTGTACCTTTCAAGACACCTTGGTTATCATAAATTGAAATATCACTATTCTCTACACTATAGATATACAGATCTCCGTTTTCGGCATTCACTCCAAGATTCCTTACACCTTTGATATTTAGGAAATTAGTAACTCGATACGTATTTGATATTTTTGAAATCGTACCTGAAATCAAATTGGCTATATAATAACTATCATCAAAGATATTATAAGTGATATCTATTGGTCTTTTTCCAATATTTTCTCGTCTTATAATTATACTATTCTCAATAAAGACAACTTCATTAGACACCGAACAAGCTACAGCTATTACACCAAATTTAGGACTGTCCATTTTTGTATTGACCGTAACCGCAACTGGACTAATTGACCCTGGTAAATTTGAACTACCTAGTGAAATTGTAGTGATTAGTGTGCCTAAATCATCAATCACAGATACCGAATCTGATAATTGATTTACAACATAGAACAAATCATTTACAGGATTATAAACCATATCTTGAGGACGCTTATCCACAGTAATGTTTTTGGCAATCGAACTTTCCAATAACATTGGATCTGCCAATAGAGCTTGTGAATTTGCTCCCCAAAGTGAAACCTTTCTAATATCTTCAGTATGATTTGTAACCGTAACCTGAGTAACCTCATTATCTTTTTGAAGCTGACGATAATAATTACGTAGCTTCATCTTATCGTGATACCAATTAAATTTTCTTCTACGCATTTACCCTGTATTTTTCTATAAAATTGATAACATCTTTAGTGCGCTCTATCTGTGAAGCTCCAACAATTTCTGGATTCATTCCAAACACTTTAGTAACTGCATATACAGCTTCAATAGTTGGAAAACCATAATCCAAGTATTGTTTCATTCCACATAGATCTGCTTTAGTTTGACTACGTGTGTTTAAAAACCAATGACAGCCTTCGTGTGCCAAAATCGCTACTCGAATAGGAATTGTATAAGACTTAAACAAACGTTGTGAAATTTGAACTCTCGGCATTTTACGATGTGTTCGCGCTGGTGTAATAAGTTCCGTACCAAAAGGATCTGTAATTTTTGTGAGGTATTGAAATAAGAACTCGTCATCTTCACTTTCATAAAATCCTGTTGGAACGTAACCTGCTTTTTGAGAAAACTGTATAGCAAACTCTAAAAATCGATGTTGCTCATCGGTTGCCCACATTTCGATAGGCGACATCTTTTCAATCTTTACATTCTGAATTTCAAAGGCATAATCTTCACCTGTATTTTTATCATAAACTTCCATCTCTAAAACTTCTGGCGAAACAGGTAACGAAATAATGAAATCTCGTTTTGTGTCTGCTTTTGAAAACGTTGCCTTTCTACGGAAATAATATGAGTTTGCATAACGAGGATCATACACACGAATACCTAACTGAAAAGGCATTTTTGATATAATGCTCAGTTTAATTCTAAAGCGTTCTCTATTTGACGGAATGGTTGTTATCACTAACTATAATGTTGATATTGTTTGTTTTTCTGACTGCTCATTACTGCCAAACCAATGACACCGATTACCACAACACCTCCTAATACATAAACGACTGTTGGGATTCCTTTTTTCTCTTCTTCTGGTTCTTTCGGTGCACCTACATCTAAAGAAAAATCAGAGGGTTCTGATATTGGCGAATTACCATAATTCGTTACAGTTTTTGGTCCTGTAATAGAATCTATGGCTGTTCCAATTGTTGTTGCGCCACCAATATCTCGGTAAACCTTTCCCAAGTCTTTAAAGAAACGTTGACGCTTTTCCTTTCTCTCAACACGCATCCGTTGTGAACGTCGTACTGTTCTTTTGGCTATTCTATTAGCCTTTCGCTTTGCTCGCCTGGCAAGACGCTTCTTTTTATTTCCGAAGAGATCGTCATACTCGTCTTGTAAATGGTGTTCTAATAATTGTTCTGTTTCTCCGGTAATCA
>Ga0316189_10006501_pt1 | contig 11117 bp, 9 predicted proteins | sample LowCovwburrow_MG_FD_204930 | JGI IMG/M metagenome (GOLD analysis project Ga0316189, IMG submission 204930) | Coastal sediment microbial communities from Maine, United States - Lowes Cove worm burrow | ecosystem: Environmental > Aquatic > Marine > Coastal > Sediment | place: USA: Maine... | reverse complement strand
GAGATGTAATACACCAGTATATAACGGTGGCCGCCTGGAGGCGGCCGCCGTTTTTCTGTCTCTGGAACTCGCTCATATGCGTAATTTCACTTCACAATCAATAGCCGTTGAGCCTGCTTCGATACGGTTATGCCTGTGCATAACAGACGTTGGGTATGCCGGAACAGGCAGGATTATTTAATGTCAACGACTGCTCTTATGTTCACCCTGGCCTTGCTGGCTGTATTCAGCTACTGGCTTGGTCGTAAACGCTCATTTGCTGTTGTTAATGGTGAAGCCTGGAAGCTGCACTCATTACCTTCCTATTACGGTTTTTACACAGCGATCTGGTGTGGAATTCCTGCGCTTTTTGTTTTAGCGATATGGATGTTTTTTGAATCCAGTATTATCACCCATGTTGTCGTTGCCGGCCTGCCTGAAGAAATTCGCAGCCTTACACCTGACAGGCTCAATCTTGTTGTTAACGATATCAAGAACCTGGTTTCTGGCAATATCGTTTCAGCTGAAGTCGATCCAGCCATGCGTGCTGCAGCTGATCATTATATTCACCTGCTGAACATCAGTCGGGCTGCGCTCACGGTCGTGGTTCTGGTGCTGGCGATTGTTGGCGCCTCGCTCTCTTTACGTACGATAAGACGTGAAAAACGTGCGCGTAATGCGGTAGAGACCATTGTAAAGATTTTCCTGATCGCCAGTTCTACCATCGCAATTTTTACCACCATCGGTATCGTGCTCTCGGTATTGTTCGAGGCGATCCGTTTTTTCGAAACAGTACCGCTGACATCTTTCCTGTTCGGACTCGAGTGGAGTCCGCAGATGGCAATACGCGAAGACCAGGTGGGTTCATCGGGCGCGTTTGGTGCAATTCCCCTGTTTGCCGGCACCCTGTTAATCTCATTCATCGCCATGCTGGTTGCTGTTCCGATTGGTTTAATGTCAGCTATTTACCTGGCTGAATATGCAGGCAAGAAAGTCCGTGCTGTGGCCAAGCCTCTGCTTGAGATTCTTGCCGGTATACCCACCGTGGTATACGGCTTCTTTGCAGCCCTGACGGTGGCGCCTTTCATACGCGACAGCGGTGGTCTGATCGGGCTGGATGTTTCATCCGAGTCTGCACTCGCAGCCGGCCTGGTGATGGGCATCATGATCATTCCATTTGTTTCCTCACTGTCTGATGACGTGATCAATGCCGTGCCCCAGGCCATGCGCGACGGTTCCGAGGGTCTGGGCGCAACCAGGTCGGAAACCATCAAGAAAGTGATTATTCCGGCAGCATTGCCGGGCATCGTCGGCGGCATCCTGCTGGCCGTGTCACGCGCAATCGGTGAAACCATGATCGTGGTTATGGCCGCGGGATTGTCAGCCAATCTTACTGCCAATCCGCTGGAAGCGGTGACAACCGTGACTGTGCAGATCGTGACATTGCTGGTTGGTGACCAGGAATTCGACAGTCCGAAGACACTGGCAGCATTTGCGCTTGGACTGTTGCTGTTTATCGTGACACTGGTTCTGAATGTAATTGCGCTGCACGTCGTGCGCAAATACCGTGAACAGTATGAATAAAGTAATTGATCAACATGGCTTATACACATAAACATACAACCGATATCGTCAGAGCCGGTCTCAAGAAGCGCTACAAACGCGAAGCGCGTTTCCGGCGCATGGGCCTGGCGGCAATCATCATGGGTCTGCTGTTCCTGTCGATGTTGTTCATCAGTATTATTGGTAACGGCTACACGGCTTTCTGGCAGACCTTTGTTCAGCTGGAAATTCACCTGGATGCAAGCGTCATTGACCCTGACGGTACTCGTGATCCTGAAATTATCTCAGCTGCTGATTACGGCGGTATGGTCAAAAAGTCGTTGCGCGAAATGTACCCCGAAGTGACCGGGCGGCGTGACAAGCGCACGCTCTATGGCATTGTCAGCAGCGGTGCGAGTTTTGACCTGCAAGATTACGTAATGGCTCATCCCGACCAGATTGGCAGTACCATACAGTTGTGGGTTCCAGCCGATGATGATGTCGATATGCTGATGAAAGGGCATTTCGATCGTGACAAAGTGGAAACGGAACGGCGTATCAAAGACAACCAGATCGCCTGGATTGACAAGCTGATTGCGCAGGATCGGATAGAAAGCCGCTTTAACACGACCTTTTTCACTGCCGGTGATTCGCGTGAACCCGAACTTGCCGGCATATGGGGTGCAGCAATGGGGTCGTTCTTCACCCTGGTGGTTACGCTGCTGCTGGCCTTTCCTGTAGGTGTCGCCACAGCCGTGTACCTTGAGGAGTTTGCGCCGCAGAACAGGTGGACCGATCTGATTGAGGTGAATATCAATAACCTCGCTGCGGTACCTTCAATCGTATTCGGTCTGCTGGGTCTTGCGGTATTCATCAACTTTTTCGGCATGCCGCGCTCGGCGCCGCTGGTTGGTGGTCTGGTGCTGACGCTGATGACCTTGCCGACCATCATTATCGCGAGTCGTGCTGCATTGAAATCGGTGCCGCCTTCTATCCGTGAAGCCGCACTGGGTATTGGCGCCTCGAAAATGCAGATGGTGTTTCATCATGTATTGCCTCTGGCAATGCCGGGCATGTTGACCGGCACCATCATCGGTATGGCGCAGGCGCTGGGTGAGTCGGCGCCCTTGTTGATGATCGGCATGGTCGCATTCATCGTCGACATTCCCGGCAGTGCCATGGACCCGTCAACGGTGTTGCCGGTACAGATTTATTTATGGGCAGACAGCCCCGAACGAGCTTTTGTCGAGCGAACTTCTGCTGCCATCATGGTATTACTTATGTTCCTGATAAGCATGAATGCATTGGCAGTGTTATTACGCAAGAAGTTTGAGCGTCGCTGGTGAATCAAGGTGACAACAGATGACTACAGATATGACATTTCAAATTGGTAGCGGAATAGGCCTGCCTGAACGGGAGATTGATATTGTGAAAGAGTCCGTTTCAGCGGATGCTTCTTTAAAAGTAAGCCGCGACGACCGCAAAACCGTCGGTGAAATTACACATAACGATGCACGCATGACCTGCCGCAATGTCAATGTGTATTATGGTGACAAGCATGCGATCAAGGATGTCAGTCTCGATATCGGTAAAAACGAAGTCATCGCAATGATTGGCCCCTCGGGTTGTGGTAAATCGACATTCCTGCGTTGTCTGAACCGGATGAATGACACCATCGATACTTGCCGTGTGACTGGCGACATTGCCATGGATGAAATTGATATCTATGACAGGAAAATGGATGTAGTGTTGCTGCGCGCCCAGGTCGGTATGGTGTTTCAGAAACCGAACCCGTTTCCGAAATCAATTTTTGAAAATGTAGCTTACGGGCCACGTATTCACGGCCTTGCTGCTAACAAAACTGACATCGAGGAAATCGTTGTTACTTCGCTGAAAAAAGCCGGTTTATGGGATGAAGTTAAGGATTATCTCGAAGAGCCTGGTACCAGCCTGTCTGGCGGTCAGCAGCAGCGTTTATGTATTGCACGCGCTATCGCGGTTAATCCGGAAGTCGTATTGATGGATGAACCCTGCTCGGCACTTGATCCAATTGCCACGGCGAAGATCGAGGAACTGATCGATGAATTGCGCGAGCATTATACAATTGCGATTGTGACCCATTCGATGCAACAGGCGGCGCGTGTGTCGCAACGTACCGCGTATTTCCACCTGGGTGATTTGATCGAAGTCGGTGATACAGACCAGATATTCACCAATCCGAGGCACCAGCTGACCGAAGATTATATTACCGGCCGTTTCGGCTGATACTGATGAAGGATTTAGCATGAACCAGATGACTGACGGCCATACCGTACAAAGCTTTAACGATGAAATGAACCGCCTGCATCAACATGTGATGCAAGTGGGTGAACTTGTGCGCGATCAACTACGTCGTGCGGTCGGCTCACTAAAAAACGAAGATGCAGAAGAGGCCAGGGCTGTCATTGAAAGAGATCAGGAAGTTAATGATCTCGATGTGCAGGTAGACGATGAAATCATTCATATCATTGCCAAGCGGCAGCCAATGGCGAAAGATCTGCGTGAGATAATGACTATCGGCAAGATTTTGACCGATCTCGAACGCGTTGGTGATGAAGCCCGCAAGATCGCAATGTTGTGTGTCCATTTCTATGATCACAACACCACATCGCCAAGCGATGTAATACTGCGTGACATTATAAAATTGTCGGAGTTTGTTGATGTCATGCTCGACAAAGCGATTCGCGCTTATGATGAGCCAAATCTTGAACTTGCCCTTGAAACCATTCGTATGGACACCGATCTGGATACCGAATTCAAATGCTGTCTGCGCCGTTTGTCGACGTTCATTATGGAAGACTCCAGGGTTGTCGGTCATGTTGTAGAAACCGTGCTCGGCTTGCGCGCGCTGGAACGTATTGGTGGCCATGCGAAGAATATCGGCGGCTACGTGGTATTCCTGGTCAAGGGCAAGGATGTACGCCACGAAGACCTTGAGGCCGTTGCAGCTGAAATCCTGTCAAATAGTTGATTTCGCGGCTAAAGCCGCTCCTGTATGATGCTTCTACCTCGTAGGAGCGGCTTTAGCCGCGAATATCTGCTTTTTCGCAGGTAATCCATCTGCCCACACTATATAATACCCGCCTTTTGGAATACCGGAACTCACCTTGAGCGCAAAACTACGCAATATCGCCATCATCGCCCATGTCGATCATGGCAAAACCACCCTGGTTGACCAGCTGCTGCAGCAGTCCGGCACGCTGGACAGCCGCAAGGCGCCGACAGAGCGGGTGATGGACTCCAGCGATCTCGAAAAAGAGCGTGGTATCACCATTCTGTCGAAGAACACGGCCATTAACTGGGGTGATTACCATATCAACATCGTGGATACGCCAGGGCATGCGGATTTCGGCGGAGAAGTCGAGCGCGTGCTTTCAATGGTCGATTCCGTGTTGCTGCTGGTCGATGCGGTCGATGGCCCCATGCCGCAAACCCGCTTTGTCACGCAGAAAGCCTTCGCCATGGGTTTCAAGCCGATCGTTGTCATCAATAAGATTGACCGTGACGGGGCTCGCCCGGACTGGGTGCTGGACCAGACTTTTGACCTGTTTGACAACCTCGGTGCAACCGACGAGCAGCTCGATTTTCCGGTGGTCTATGCCTCCGCCCTTAACGGCTATGCATCGCTGGACTCGGCCGTACGTGAAGGCGACATGACACCCTTGTTCGAAACGATTGTCGAGCAGGTGCCGGCGCCGGACGCATATGATGAAGGCCCGTTCCAGATGCAGATCTCGACGCTGGATTACAACAGCTATGTTGGTGTTATCGGTATTGGCCGCATCAAGCGCGGCAAGGTATCAACCAATACGCCGGTAAAAATTATCGACCGTGAAGGCAAGGTCAGGTCCGGGCGCGTATTGCAGGTACTGGGATTCCATGGCCTTGTGCGCGTCGAAAGAGACGAGGCGGAAGCGGGCGATATCATCGCGATTACCGGCATCGATCCGCTGGATATTTCCGACACGCTGTGCGATCCGGACAATGTCGAAGCGCTGCCGGCCCTTTCGGTCGATGAGCCCACTATCAGCATGACCTTCCAGCCCAATACTTCGCCGTTTTCAGGCAAGGACGGCAAGTACGTCACCAGTAGAAATATCTGGGACCGTTTGCAGCAGGAGCTGAAACACAATGTCGCACTGTGCGTGGAACAGCTCGAAGGCGAGCGTTTCCGCGTTTCCGGTCGTGGCGAACTGCATCTTTCGGTGTTGATCGAGAACATGCGCCGTGAAGGTTACGAAGTGGCCGTCGGCCGCCCGGAAGTGATCATTCATGAAGTTGATGGTCAAAAGCAGGAGCCCTACGAGCAGCTCACAGTCGATATCGAGGAGCAAAGCCAGGGCGCCGTGATGGAAGCGCTGGGTGAGCGCAAGGCCGAGCTTAAAAACATGGTGCCTGACGGCAAAGGCCGGGTCAGGCTCGACTATATTATTCCTGCGCGTGGCCTCATCGGTTTTCGCACCGATTTTTTGACAATGACATCGGGCACCGGCCTGCTTTACAGCATATTTGACCGCTATGGCCCGTATCTGAATGTTGGCATTGGTCAGCGCAACAATGGCGTGATGATTTCAAACGGGCAGGGCAAGGCGCTCGGTTATGCACTGTTCAATCTGCAGGAACGCGGCAAGCTGATGATTGGCCACGGTGAAGAAGTCTACGAAGGCATGATAATCGGCATCCATTCACGCAACAATGACTTGGTGGTGAACCCGCTCAAAGCCAAGCAGCTGACCAATGTACGGGCTGCCGGAACCGACGAGAACATCGTCCTGACACCGCCGATCCGCTTCTCCCTGGAGCAGGCGCTGGAATTCATCGATGACGACGAACTGGTCGAAGTGACCCCGAACGCCATTCGCGTGCGCAAGAAATTTCTCAAGGAGCACGAGCGCAAACGCGCCTCACGCGAAGCGGTTTAAACAGGGGCAATAAGACAGTTAATAAACAAATATCTCACCGCAAAGACGCAAAGTACGCAAAGGTTAATCAATGTAACTGTAGGAGTGACTTTAGTCACGAACATCCATTCGCGGTTAAAACCGCTCCTACAAAACAATAGAAGTTCTTTGCGTTCTCTGCGCCTTTGCGGTGAAAAACAGCTATGTATTACTCATGCTGCCTGATGACAGGCTTATTCCCCAAGCGCCAGCTGGGCCTCGGTTTTGAGGCCAAATTTCTTCATCAGCCATGACGGCGGGCAGAAGCCGGTAAAAGAGCTCTGAAAGCAGTTGAAGCCGATGAACAGGGTAAACCAGGTCCAGTAGGGGTGATGGAAAAGGGCCAGCAGGCTGGTTGCCATTACCATGGTGCCGCCAAAGGCAAATAAGGTACGTTCTACAGACATTGCCATAATAATTCTCGCGTTGAGTTGATATATGCGTATTTTCGGGCAAAACCGTATCCCAGGCAAATGACCTGTATCATCAATCAGTCCATCGGCAGGCAACAGGCCAGGATCATTCCTGTGACTTTGCCATCAATCACTGCAAGGTGAACATTTCGGCAGGCGAAGTTGCCTGTTTGAATAATAGTTTTGCTGCACCCGCATCTTCTATGTTTTCGCAGCCGACTGGTTCCGGAACCAGGCCGGTATACCTTCGCCGGCAATCAAGTCCAGATGTGCAATGTCATTAACGTCAGATCTGTGGGCTTTACGAATATGCAGGATGAATTATTGAATGCTGTGGATTTAAAGTTAACCGAACGTGATCGCAATACCCAGTAATAATGGCGTCAGGATGGTGGCGCCTACATTAGCGCCAAGGTATTGAGTATGCGTAGCGATATTTTCGGCATGTTTTAATGCGCCTTTGAATGCATATGCTGAAAGTGCAGCGGGCAACAGCGCTATCAAGCTCAGGCCGGGAAAATATCCATAATAAATTCCTATCAAGATGGTCGAGTATGCGGATATGAAAAACATGCCGTATACGTAGCTGCTGGTTCTGGTGCCGAATGCGATCGGGAAGTGATTGCGCCCGATGCTTTTGTCCGCCTGGATGTCGGGATACTGGTTGAGTAGCAGCAGGTTATTGACCAGGAAAAAAGGAATCAGCGCGGCCATCCAGGCAGTGACGGTGTTCTCGCCCGTTAATAAATAGTGTGTGCCGACAACCATCAATATTCCAAAGCCGAGTCCAGGGGCTATCAGGCAAATAAATGGCCAGCGGTTTAACCATTTCGAGTATGTCAGGATAATGACAAGGCCAATGATTCCTATCGGCAGCACCAATGCCCCATGGTTGCTAATAAAATAAATACCGATTGCCATGGTTAATGAAAGAGTAATCAAGCCGGCAGCCAGCACCATGTTCGCCATCGCAGGATTGCCGGGCAGGGCACCGCTGCCACCGCTGAACGGTGTTTTGATTGTTATCAGATCCAGGCCACTTTTGAAATCGGTGTATTCATTGAGTGTGTTGACGCTGATGTGTGCACAGAGTGCGCCGATTACAATAAGCGCCAGCACGGAGGCATCGACTGAGCCACTGGCGCTTATTGCCGTGCTTGTGCCCAGGAAAACGCAAATCGGTGACAGGATCAGGAACGATGGTCGTATGGATTGGAATAAAGTTCGAAACTGCATGATAGGACAAAATCTCTTGATTTGTGGCTTGATGTGCTCTAATGATTGTTCCTGAAGCGCATTTATTAGAATCAGGTTTTTGATTATAGTAGAGCAGCATTTTACCCGTTAATTTATTACAGGATGATATCAATGACAGATAAAGATTTATTGCCACAGAAAAACAACCTGCCAGAGCGCGGCATCAACCGCCGCGAAGTTCTGCTGGCGATGGGCGCCGCTGCGACAGCTGCTTATGCAGGCACGGCCACGGCTGCGATGGAAGGTCATAACCACAGCAAGCATAAACCCCAGCATGAAGATGTGCTCAATGCGACCAATGATTGCACGGATAAAGGGCAGCGTTGCATTGCACATTGTTTGGTCAGTTTTGTTGAAGGCGACACCGAACTGGCAAAATGCGCGAGCAAGGTGCATGAAATGCAGGCCATCTGCGGAGCATTTTCCTACCTGGTTGCGGCAAATTCAGACTATCAGAAAGAATATGCAAAAATTTGCATAAGCGCGTGTGAGGACTGCGAAAAAGAATGCAGGGAGCATGACGAACATTTTGAGTGCAAGGACTGTGCTGATGCCTGTGCAGCACTGGTTAAAGCCATCAAGAAATCCATGGCCTAGTTTTTACCTGACCAGGCTCGACATTGCTTATATGTTCGAGCCCGGGTCAGTTTCCCGGTATATTTCAACCAGGTCTTCTGCTAGCATCGTTATCTAACACGTATCTATAGTGGAGACCGGCCATGAGCAGCACCGCTCTGTTTCACCGTATTTTTTCCTTGTTGATTTTAATGACCACGTTCCTGCCTGTGCTGTCCCATGCCCAGCAGGTCGGCGAGGTCGTCATCAAGCGTGGAGTAGTTGATGACGACTTGTACCTGGCAGGTGCCCAGGTGGATCTATATGCCACCGTCAATGGCGATGCCGTTATCGCAGGCGGGCAGTTGAATATTGAAGCTGATATTAAGGCGGACGTGATCGCTGCCGGCGGTTCGATCAGCTTGCGTGGTTCTATTGCCGATGATGCGCGGCTGGCCGGGGGTGATATTCGCATCGCAGGACAGGTGGGTGATGATCTGGTAGCCGCAGGAGGCCGCATTCATATCAGTCCCCTGGCAAGCATAGGCGGTCGTGCCTGGTTAAGTGGCGGCGAGCTTCGTATCGATGGCCATGTCGTCGAAGAACTGCGAGCCAGTGGCGGCAGGGTGGTAATTTCAGGAAAAGTAAACGGTAACGTCGATCTGTGGGCCGACGAAATCCTCATTGAAGACACCGCAGTGATAGGCGGTAAGCTGCATTACAGGAGTGCTCACCCGGCAAGTATTGCCAGTGGTGCGCGTATCGATGGCGAAGTTATTCACACCCCGGTAGAGGCGCATCTTAAGCCGGTAATCGCCAGCGTCATATTCGTCATGCTGATATTACTGTTCAGCATAATCATTACAGCCGTTGTATTGTATTTGCTGTTGCCGGAGTTTTCCCTGCTTGTCAGCCAGTCACTGCGTGAGCAACCTTGGATGTCTTTAGCTATAGGACTGGCAATATTTGCCGGTGCACCGGTGCTAATGATTATTTTGTTTTCCACGGCGATTGGTGCATGGCTGGCGTTATTGCTGCTGGCGATGTACCTGGTGTTGCTGCCGGCGGGTTATTTTGTCGGCGCCATGTTCGTGGGAAATGCAGGGCTTGATATGCTGCACAAGACTGAAGTCAGTAAAGCGCTGCGTGCTATCGCACTGGCTTCAGCGATATTTGCTCTTGCTGTTATCAACCTGGTGCCGCTGCTGGGCAGCCTGATTAACTGGCTGGTACTGCTGGCAGGTGTTGGCGCCATGAGCAGACAACTGTACCTGGTTTACAGGACCTGATTTGAACAGCCTGGCTGTCTGCAGGGCGAGGTTTATGCCTTGTTTGATAGCCAGTGGATGCTTGCCGCTACAACCAGGGCGGCTACCAGTAAAGTAAAGCCTGGCCAGATCGCTGTTACCAGCAGGTTCGGTGCGAACAGCATAATCAGCCCGAGACCGAGCATCATCAGGCCAGATAATAATTTCAGAAAACGCCCCTGTTGTTCGCTGAGCTTGTATGCGCCCAGCGTGAATGAAAATACCATGACAATAATCATCAGCGGTATGACATAGATAATATTGTAAAGCACTAGATAGCCATAGTGCTGAAGACTGCTGAGCTCATTCAAGGTAAGCAGGCGTGTATAGACCATTGGAAAGCCGGCGGTACACAACAGTTCATAACTGTTCGCGGCAACGGCCAGCGCAGCCGTGCCGAGTAGCATGGTGGCAATGTTATTTGCCTTGAGTAGTTCGCGCATGCGGCGATACAGTGTTGGTTTGGCAGATTCGGGTATCGTAAACGAAGGCCCTTGCCTGAAGAAAAAATAGTCCTTGGCGTTGATGATGCCGATGATTATTGCGGCCATGCCGGCAATAAGCGTGATGACGGGGATGGCACCAATCATCATGAAAAGATTGAGCCAGGCAGCCATGAACATAAAGTAGATCAGTGCGGAAATGCCAACGAATGTTGAGCCAATAAGCAGCATGCGCGTGCGGCTTCTAGCATGCACCATCAGGCTTAAAAGAAACATCAATACAAAAAATGCACATGGATTAAACGAGTCCATGCCTGCAATAATCAAGGTGAACATCAGCAGCGAGTTGCTGTCGGCTTCAACCGAACCGATAAATGGCAACTGCAGTGTGCTGTCGCCTGCTGCTGATAAGGTGGTTACAGGCGCGTGTCGGCATGTCGATGCAAGATCAAGTATTTGCTGCCCAATACCCCGGGGTGAGTCATAACCGGTTATCAATTGCCCGCAAATAAAGAGAGCGGGTACAGAACTGGCCTCGTGCCCCAGCATGGTTGCCATCTCTTTATAGTGCTGCAGATTCTGCCTGTTCTGGCTTATCTCGGCCGAATGCACTTGCAGCCATGCATGATCCCGCTGTAACGA